>Ga0307515_10010166_pt1 | contig 18072 bp, 14 predicted proteins | sample 17_EM_MG_FD_194513 | JGI IMG/M metagenome (GOLD analysis project Ga0307515, IMG submission 194513) | Populus trichocarpa ectomycorrhiza microbial communities from riparian zone in the Pacific Northwest, United States - 17_EM | ecosystem: Host-associated > Plants > Roots > Unclassified | place... | reverse complement strand
CGGCCGCTTATCCGCCGGGCCTTTCAATGAGGCGGGGTTTAGCCCTGGACCCTTGGACGGCAGAACCGTCCGGCGGGGTGAACCGCCCGTGGTGTGGCTACCCGGCACGCCCGGTTCATTCACGAACCGGAGGAGAACCGCCTTTCACGCAGCCCCGGGGATCTGACGCGCGTTTCGCCAAACCGTCCGGGCACCGGCCCCGCCTCGCCGGCAACGCAAACCGGTGTATCCTCGGCGGAACGAAGTCATGATGGCATGGGCGCGGAGGGCGGGGATGAATGGGCGCATATCAAGCAACGAAATGGCTCACCGACGATGCGCCGGCGCTATTCGTCATTGGCCTTGAACAGCTTGCGGAGCCAGCCGCTGCGCCATCCCAATCTCTCATCAGCGTGGACCAAAAGGGGGCTATCTGCAGTGAGCGGTGTGCCTCGTTCTTCCGCGTGCCAATCTGCAATGAATTTCTCGATAAGTCGATTGCTCTTCCGCGTGTCGTTCCTGAGGATTTTGTGCTTCGCCTCCAATTCCTCCTCCCATAGACGCCCTCCCTCCTGAGAGCTGTCCCGCGCCTTCAAATATGCGTCGGGGATGAGCGTCACCCGGTACAATTCGATCTCGTCTGGATCAGGCAGCTTTCCAGCCCGGCGATCTTCATACCAGGATGTCCAGACCCTCCAGCTTTGGTCATCCTCTTCGAGAACCCGACGCAATGCGTTCCAAGCGGTGAAGTATGGCTCGGGCAGGTTGTTGAATGAATCGTGATCAAGCCACAACCTTTTCCGCTGCAGCTCAAACACGCTGCCGCCGCCATCTATCCATGCCTTGTCGACGGCAGCCTCCCGCCATGGCATGTCCCTGTCACTTTCGTAGAAGATGAACGATGCACGGCGCAGCGAATGGGCGGCGCGCGCGGCAGACGCCACTGCGTTATTCCTGTAGGGTAAACAAAGCATTATTGCTGCCGAGGACGCATCGTGAATTACGGCTGTTACTGTCGTACCAGTTCGGTGCCCGACGGTATTAAGCGCAGTACAGGCCCTGTAGAAAGAAACGGAGTGCGAGGTCGCACATAGCCTTGCGAGGGCGAGGTAGCGAAAAGCCATGACCACCCGATGGCGCTCTTTCTTCTCGAATTGTCCGTCTGGTGTTCCGGCAAGGATGAACGGCAGAACTCTTAGACCTGCACGCAGCCCCATCACCGCAGCGACCTCGGGCGGTTTCGTCAAAAACCACGCCTGCATTTCATTGGCTTTGGCCAGGATTCTTTGAGCTTCAGCCTTTATTGCCGGATCAAGGGCCATCGTCCAACCTCATTATGAGTATGAACGCCACGATGAGCGCTAGGTGGCGAGGTTGCCACAAGCCAATTGTCGCACCTTCGCCAGTTACGGCTGGCTCTATATCGGCTCCTGGGCATCGGCATAGGCGCATTCCTGATCGCAATGACCTTCCGGCCATTTCCCAAAACCGTGCAACCGGAGCCCGCGCGCGCTTGATGACGCTGTCGGTGGGAGTTGATGCCGATCATTGGCGTCGACGCAGGTTCGGTATTGTCTGCCCCGCGAGCTTCCAGTAGGAACGTGCACGCATTCGGGGAAACGGGGAAGTATTGTGAGAAAAATCATTGCGATGGCGCTGTGTGCAGCCACGCTTATCGTGGCTGGCTGCGTCAGCCCCAAAATGGCGCGGATCGAGCACCAAACCGACGCGAATGGCAAGCGCGTCAGGTCGTTCGTTATAAAGCCTTCTGGAGACGACGAGGCCGATAAGGTCGCGGTCGCTGCGGCAGCCCGGCACTTCCGCAGACAAGTACCCAAGCCGCTGAAAAGCCACCGATACCGCGTCGACGTTGATGTCTATGGCTTGGTCGAACCCGCGTGGCCTAGTGAGAAACCATCTGATTGAGGCACGGTCTCAAACGGCAGCGAGTACCGGGTCCGGTGAAATCCACCCCCCTCAAATCGGCGCCGGAAACTCCCTGTGCAGCCGGGCGATCCCCTGCATCACCTCGGCCGACAGCGTCACATCCTTCGCCCCGATATCGGTCTTCAGCTGGTCCATGCTGGTCGCCCCGATGATCACCGCGGTCATGAAGGGGCGGGTGAGGCTGAAGGCGAGCTGCATCTGGGCGAGGTTGAGGTTGTGGGTCTTGGCGAGTTCCGCGTAGGCGGCGACGGCGGCGTTCTGGAATTCGGTGTAGCGGCCGCCGAGGTCGCCGTTGATCGACAGGCGGGAGCCTTCAGGGCGGGCGCCGTTCAGGTATTTGCCGGTCATCAGGCCGGCGGCGAGCGGCGAATAGGCGAGCAGGCCGACATTCTCGTGGTGGCTGACTTCGGCAAGGTCGAGGTCGAAGCTGCGGTAGAGGAAGTTGTATTCGTTTTGCAGGGAGGCGATGCGCGGAGCCCCAAGTTTTTCGGCGAGCGACAGCAGCTTCATCGTGCCCCAGGCGGTGTCGTTCGACAGGCCGATGGCGCGGACCTTGCCTTCCTTGACGAAGGCGCCGAGGGTTTCAAGCACGGCGTGCAGGTCTTCCAGCGTCGCCGGGGTGTCCTGATGCGAGGGATCGTAGGTCCAGGACTGGCGGAAATGATAATGGCCGCGGTTCGGCCAGTGCATCTGGTAGAGATCGATATGATCGGTCTGCAGCCGCTTCAGGCTGGTCTCCAGCGCCTCGCGCATGGTTTTCGGGCCGGCCGGCGTGCCATTGCGGATATAGGGGCGGCCGGGGCCGGCGACCTTGGTGGCGACGACAATGTCGCTCCGCTTGCCGCTCTTCTTCAGCCAGGTGCCGATATAATCCTCGGTCAACCCCATGGTCTCGGGGCCGGCGGGCGTGACTGGGTAGAGCTCGGCGGTATCGAAGAAGTTGATGCCCTGGTCTACGGCATAGTCCATCTGTTGATGGGCTTCCGCCTCGCTGTTCTGGGTGCCCCAGGTCATGGTGCCCAGGCAGATGTGCGAAACCTTGATGCCGGTGCGGCCGAGTGTGTTGTAGCGCATGGGAGGTGCCTCGATCTTCGTTCGGCGGCGAATGTAGTGGCTGTTTGCTGCGGCGCAAGAGAAAAGCGGATTCCGTGCACAGGCGGGGCTTCGGCCGCGCAAAGCTTGACTCCGCGTCAAGGAATGTGAATGGAGAGGAAAAAGCCGGTTAATGCCTTATGTTTGCCGGCAATGGGTTGGAATGAAACGGCGCGGCGCGCGCAGGACGAGGACGGACCTCATGGCAATCGCATTCACATTTCCAGGACAGGGCAGCCAGGCGCTCGGCATGGGCAAGGATCTGGCCGACGCCTTTCCGGAGGCAGCAAGCGTCTTTGCCGAGGTCGACGAGGCGCTCGGCGAAAAGCTCTCCGACATCATGTGGAACGGCCCGGAGGAAACGCTGACGCTGACGGCCAACGCCCAGCCGGCGCTGATGGCGGTATCGATCGCGGCACTCCGGGTGCTGGAGGCCAAGGGGCTCGACCTGAAGTCGAAGGTTTCCTATGTGGCCGGCCATTCGCTCGGCGAATATTCGGCGCTCTGCGCCGCCGGCACGTTTTCGCTGGCCGATACGGCGCGGCTGCTGCGCATCCGCGGCAATGCCATGCAGGCGGCAGTGCCTGTCGGCAAGGGCGCCATGGCGGCGATCATCGGGCTGGAGCATGGCGACGTGCAGTCCATCTGCGATGGTGTCGGCGAGGTCGGCTCCTGCCAGATCGCCAATGACAACGGCGGCGGCCAGCTGGTGATATCCGGCGAAAAGGCGGCAGTAGAGAAGGCGGCGGCTCTGGCAACGGAAAAGGGCGCCAAGCGCGCCATCCTTTTGCCAGTCTCGGCTCCCTTCCATTCGACGCTGATGGCGCCGGCGGCCGACGCCATGCGCGCGGCGCTGGCGACGGTTGTCAAGAACGATCCGATCGTGCCGCTGATCGCCAATGTGCGGGCGGCCCCGGTCACCGATGCGGGCGAGATCGCCGGCCTGCTGGTCGAGCAGGTCACCGGCCAGGTCCGCTGGCGCGAGACCGTCGAATGGTTTGCCGCAAACGATGTGACGACGCTCTACGAGATCGGCTCCGGCAAGGTGCTGACCGGTCTTGCGCGCCGCATCGACAAGACAGTCACGGGTATCGCCGTCAATTCTCCCGCCGATATCGAGACGGCGCTTCAAACTCTGCTCGGCTGAATTATAGCGAATAGGGAATAGCCAATAGCGAATAGAAAAAGCTGACGCTACGACCGCTCTTCCCCTATTCGCCACTGCCTATTCGCTATTCGCTCTAACAAAGAGGAACCCAACCATGTTCGATCTGTCTGGCCGCAAGGCTCTTGTTACCGGCGCATCCGGCGGCATTGGCGAAGAGATCGCCCGCATCCTGCACGCGCAGGGCGCCATTGTCGGCCTGCACGGCACCCGCGTCGAAAAGCTCGAAGAGCTTGGCAATGCGCTCGGCGAGCGCGTCCACCTGTTCCCGGCCAATCTTGCCGACCGGGCTGCCGTCAAGGCGCTCGGCGAAAAGGCTGAAAGCGAACTCGGCGGCGTCGATATCCTCGTCAACAATGCCGGGATCACCAAGGACGGCCTGTTCGTGCGCATGAGCGACGAGGACTGGGACGCGGTTCTCGAGGTCAACCTCACCTCGGTCTTCCGGCTGACCCGCGAACTGACGCATCCGATGATGCGCCGCCGCCATGGCCGCATCATCAACATCACCTCGATCGTCGGCGTTACCGGCAATCCGGGCCAGGCCAACTATTGCGCCTCGAAGGCCGGCATGATCGGCTTTTCCAAGTCGCTCGCCCAGGAGATCGCCACGCGCAACGTCACGGTCAACTGCGTCGCGCCGGGCTTCATCGAAAGCGCCATGACCGGCAAGCTGAACGACAAGCAGAAGGACGCCATCATGGGCGCCATCCCGATGAAGCGGATGGGAACGGGTGGCGAAGTCGCTTCCGCGGTTGCCTATCTGGCGTCCAACGAGGCCGGTTACGTCACCGGCCAGACCATCCATGTCAACGGCGGCATGGCGATGATCTGATCGTGGGTCGGCGCCGGGCAAAGGCCTGTACGCCGACGATTTCCGTCGAATGCCGGACAAGGGGTGCAAATACCGGGAATTGCGTGTTGAGCAAGCCAAGCTCGGCCATTTTCGGACTTTGCGACAGACATAAACCGTGTTAAGCGGGCCATGACTGTGCGCAGTCGATCGCAAGATACGCGGCAAACGCCAGGCTTTGGCGGGCGTGAATTGCCCTCTTGCGGTTGAAGGAATTGCCGGGCGGATCGTCTTGATCTACCAGGCGTTAATAAGGTACCGATGTCAGAACGGCATCGTTGAGAAAAACAAAGGTCGAGGAATCCGACATGAGCGACGTAGCAGAACGCGTAAAGAAAATTGTTATTGATCATCTTGGTGTTGACGCCGAAAAGGTTACGGAAGGCGCAAGCTTTATCGACGACCTGGGCGCGGACTCGCTCGACACCGTCGAACTGGTCATGGCATTCGAAGAAGAGTTCGGCGTCGAAATCCCCGACGATGCAGCGGATTCGATCCTGACCGTCGGCGACGCCGTCAAGTTCATCGAAAAGGCACAGGCCTGATATCAGGCCGTGTTCGGGCGGGGCGCATTGCGGCCCGCCTTTCGTCCCTTCTCGGGACTGGCTCCCCGTTTCGGGAGCAACAAGCGTGATCGAGGAAAGCCTGATGGCTTCCGTACCTGAGATCACGCGGCATCGCATCACGGAAATGGATGTGCGGATCCGGTTTTAGCTTGAGGTCCGGTCCGGTTCTGGAATTAACTGGCAGGGTGGATCACGGGTTATGAGACGTGTCGTTATCACCGGTACCGGCATGGTATCTCCCTTGGGTTGCGGAACCGAGCTCACTTGGTCGCGGCTCATCGCCGGAGACAATGCCGCCCGCAGGGTTACCGAATTCGAAGTCGACGACCTGCCTGCGAAGATCGCCTGCCGCCTGCCGTTCGGCGATGGCACCAATGGCACCTTCAATCCTGACAACTGGATGGAGCTGAAGGAACAGCGCAAGGTCGACAGCTTCATCATCTATGCGATGGCCGCCGCCGACATGGCGCTGGCCGATGCGGACTGGCATCCGAAATCCGACGAGGACCAGATTGCCACCGGCGTGATGATCGGCTCGGGCATCGGCGGCCTCGAAGGCATCGTCGAAGGCGGCATCACGCTGCGCGACAGGGGCCCCCGCCGTGTTTCTCCCTTCTTCATTCCCGGTCGCCTGATCAACCTTGCCTCCGGCCAGGTGTCGATCCGCCACAAGCTGCGCGGCCCCAATCATTCCGTCGTCACCGCCTGTTCGACAGGCGCCCATGCGATCGGCGATGCCGCGCGCTTCATCATGATGGGCGACGCCGACGTGATGGTGGCCGGCGGCACGGAATCGCCGATCTCGCGCATCGCGCTTGCCGGCTTTGCCGCCTGCAAGGCACTGTCCACCCAGCACAATGACGATCCGACCAAGGCATCGCGCCCCTACGACAAGGACCGCGACGGCTTCGTCATGGGCGAGGGCGCCGGCATCGTCGTCCTGGAAGAGCTTGAACATGCCAAGGCACGTGGCGCCAAGATCTATGCCGAAGTCGTCGGCTACGGCCTGTCCGGCGACGCCTACCACATCACGGCACCCGCGGAAGATGGCGACGGCGCCTATCGCTGCATGCAGATGGCGCTGAAGCGTGCCGGTCTGACGGCAGCCGACGTCGATTACGTCAATGCCCACGGCACATCGACCATGGCCGATACGATCGAGCTCGGCGCGGTCGAGCGGGTGATGGGCGAGCATGCCGGCAAGGTCTCGATGTCATCGACGAAATCGGCGATCGGCCACCTGCTCGGCGCCGCCGGTGCGGTGGAGGCGATCTTCTGCGCGCTGGCGATCCGTGACAACGTCGCCCCGCCGACGCTGAACCTCGACAATCCTTCGGTCAAAACGAAGATCGACCTGGTGCCGCATGTCGCGCGCAAGCGCGAGATCAACGTGGCCCTGTCGAATTCCTTCGGCTTCGGCGGCACGAACGCCTCCCTCGTTCTGCGCCGTTATGCCTGATACCGGAAAAAGCGGACCTGCCGGGTGGCGGTCCGCGACTTGCGCTGCCGTCGAGCGGCGCTGTCTCTAAACACGATAATTCCTCCCGTTATCGTGCTTTTGCCGCATTGCTCAGTTCAAACGTGCGATACGGGCGATTGTGACTGAGGCTGGCGAAGCGACGCTGGTCTGCCGGCCATGCTGACACAAGGCCAGAGGGTTACGGTTGCTACAATCGCGTTGAGATGATTCTCTTTCCTGTTTCTCTTCTGGAGTTCGCATCAGGGATTGAGACGTGCATGATGCGAACTCCAGAACCAGGACGCCAGTGAACGACGCAAACGAAAATAGCCCAGCGCCTTTCGGCCGCAACGAGGCAGGCAGCAACGGACCGATCATTCCGAAATCGGCGAGCGAAGCTCTTCGTCCGGAAAAAGTGCCGCAGCCGCCGAAGCGGTCGCGCAAGGCGAAAAGCCAGGTCGTTATCTTTCTGAATTTCGTGATGACCGTCATCGTCTGCCTGACGATTGCCGCAGCCGGTACGGTCTACTATGCCATGTCGGCTTACGAGGACAAAGGCCCGCTGGCGGCAAATACCAATTTCATCGTGCGCAACGGCGCTGGCATCCAGGAGATCGCCGGCAGCCTCGAGCGCAACAATATCGTCTCCGACGGCCGGGTCTTCCGCTTCATGTCGGAGGCCTACCTGGAAGGCAACGATACGCTGAAGGCCGGCGAATACGAGATCAAGGCCGGCTCTTCCATGCAGGAGATCATGCAGCTCCTGAAGTCGGGCAAGTCCATTCTCTATTCGGTGTCGCTGCCTGAAGGCCTGACGGTCAAGCAGATGTTTTCGAGATTGAGCACCGATCCCGTGCTGGAAGGCAATCTTCCGGCGGATCTGCCAGCCGAGGGCACGTTGCGTCCCGATACCTACAAGTTCTCGCGCGGCACCAAGCGCGCCGAAATCGTCGCGCAGATGGCGGCCGCGCAGAAAAGCCTCGTGGATCAGATCTGGGACCGGCGCGATCCGGACCTGCCGATCTCCAGCCGCGAGGAATTCGTGACGCTGGCATCGATCGTCGAGAAGGAGACTGGCATCGCCGACGAGCGCTCGCGGGTCGCTTCCGTCTTCATCAATCGCCTGGAAAAAGGCATGCGGCTGCAATCCGACCCGACGATCATCTATGGCATCTTCGGTGGTGACGGAAAGCCTGCCGACCGGCCGATCCTGAAGTCGGACCTCGACAAGCAGACGCCCTACAATACCTACCTGATCAAGGGCCTGCCGCCGACGCCGATCGCCAATCCGGGCAGGGCGGCGCTGGAGGCGGTCGCCAACCCGTCGCGGACGTCGGATCTCTATTTCGTGGCCGACGGCACCGGCGGCCATGTGTTCGCCGCGACCCTCGACGAGCACAACAACAACGTCAAGCGGTGGCGCAAGCTTGAGGCTGAAAAGGCCGCCGCCGCTGCGAAAGCGGCAGAGCCAGAGCCGGCCCAGGAATAATCTGCCCGATATCTGTAATTACGCTTGTGGATGATACGGCTCCGGTGCGCTTGACCCTTGCGGTCGACCGCGCCGGAGCCGTACACATTCATGCATCAATTCAAAGTTCTGCAGCCTCTTTGCCCGCCGGTCGGCGCGCGGATGTTGTAGGGGCCGGAGGAGAAAGTGATGCCGCTGCAATCCATGACAGGATTTGCCCGCCGTGAGGGTACCTCCGGGCGCTATCGCTGGGCATGGGAATTGCGCTCGGTCAATGGCAAGGGTCTCGATCTGAGGCTGCGGCTGCCGACAGGCACGGAACATCTGGAGACCGAGGTGCGCAAGCTGGCGGCCGAGTGTTTTTCGCGCGGCAACATGCAGGTTAATCTCAGCGTCAGCGCCAGCGAGGCCGGTGTCGAAACCGTCGTCAATCAAAGCGCTCTGGCCGCCGTCCTGTCGCTGCGCGAGCAACTGCGCGATGTCATCGACCCTGCACCGCTGCGCCTCGATACGCTTCTTTCCATTCGCGGCATCGTCGATTTTCGCGAGCCGGAGGAGCAGGAAGGCGAACGCGCCGCGCGTGATGCGGACCTGCTTTCCGGACTGCGGCTGGCGCTCTCCGACATGACATCCATGCGCGAGAGCGAAGGGTCGGCGCTCTATGGGGTTCTTCTCGAACAGGTCGACAGAATCGAGCTGCTGGCCCGTGAGATCGAAGCCGACCCGTCGCGCAGCATACCCGCGATCACCGCCCGCCTCACCAGCCAGGTGGCGCTGGTGATGGAGGGCGGCTCGATGGTCGATCAGGACCGCCTCTATGGCGAAGTGGCGCTGCTGGCGGCCAAGGCGGATATCCGCGAAGAGATCGATCGCCTGCGCACCCATGTCACGGCCGCCCGCGATCTTTTGAAGAAAGGTGGCCCGGTTGGCCGCAAACTCGATTTCCTTTCCCAGGAATTTAACCGCGAATCAAATACCATCTGTTCCAAGTCGAATGCCGCGACGGTCACCGCCGCCGGTATCGAACTGAAGGTCGTCATCGACCAGTTCCGTGAACAGGTCCAAAATCTGGAGTGACCATGAGCCCCGTGAGCCCGCCATCTTCCAAAGCCATTCAGCGCCGCGGCCTCATGCTGGTGATTTCCTCGCCATCGGGCGCCGGAAAGTCGACGATTGCGCGAAACCTGCTCGAAGCCGATCCGCATATGAGCATCTCCGTCAGCGTCACGACGCGCAAGCGCCGGCCAAGCGAGATCGAGGGCCGTCACTACTTCTTCAAGTCGATCCGCGAGTTCGAGGGGCTGCGCCAGACGGACGCGCTGCTGGAATGGGCCGAGGTTCACGGCAATTTCTACGGCACGCCGCGTGACGCCGTGGAGGCTGCGATGTCGCAAGGGCAGGACATGCTGTTCGATATCGACTGGCAGGGCGCCCAGCAGCTTCAGGAAAAGATGGGCGGCGATGTCGTGTCGATCTTCATCCTGCCGCCGACCATGGCCGAACTGCAATCCCGCCTGCACCGCCGCGCCGAGGATAGCGAAGAGGTCATCGCCACGCGGCTGGCCAATTCGCGCTCCGAGATCGAGCACTGGCTGGAATACGACTATATCGTCGTCAACGAGGATCTCGACAGTGCTTTCGCCTCCGTCCAGGCTATCGTCGAGGCCGAACGCCTGCGGCGTGATCGGCGTCCTGGATTGTTCGAGTTCGTCAACGGGTTGCTGACGGAAACGCCGAAGCTTTGACAATTTGGGCTGTGGAAGTCGGAAGGTTGTTGCTTCCATGCCGTGCGGCTTACCCCCCCCTCTGTCACTCTCGTGACATCTCCCCCTCAAGGGTGGAGATTGGCAATGCACATCGTGCCTTCCTTACGAATATACGTTTTGGATAAGCGGCCGAGGGAAAAGAATGATCTCCCCCCTTGAGGGGGAGATGTCACGAAGTGACAGAGGGGGGTGAACTGTCCTCGATCGCCGGCTTTTCACGAGTTACAAACAATTCGCCAGCCGGCAGAACTCTTCCACCGAAAGCGTTTCGGCCCGCCGTTTCGGATCGATTTCGGCTCTTGCGAGCAGCGCTTCGCCGCCGATCGATTTGACGCTTTGGCGCAGCATCTTGCGGCGCTGGCCGAAGGCGGCCATCGTCACTTTTTCGAGGTCCGCGGCCGAGCAGGGGATCGGGTTTTCACGCGGCTCGAGATGGACCACCGACGAGGTGACCTTCGGCGGCGGCGAGAAGGCCTGCGGTGGCACGTCGAAAGCCATGCGTGCCTCCGTCCGCCAGCCGCAGAGCACGCCGAGGCGGCCGTAATGGTCGTCGTCGGCTTCCGCGACGATTCTTAGGCCAACCTCGCGCTGGAACATCAGCGTCATCGACTGGTAGAACGGCGGCCATGTTTTCGGCAGCAGCCAGTTGACCAGCAATTGGGTGCCGACATTGTAAGGCAGATTGGCAATGATCTTAACCGGGCCTTGCGCAACGAGTTCCTCGAACGGCGTCTTCAGTGCGTCACCTTCGATCACGTCGAGGCGACCGGGATAGAAATCGGAGACTTCGGCAAGGGCCGGCAGGCAGCGCGCATCGCGCTCGATGGCGATGACCTTTTTGGCGCCAAGCGACAGGATGGCGCGGGTGAGACCGCCGGGGCCGGGGCCGACCTCGATCACCGTCACGTCTTCCAGTGGACCGGCCGTGCGGGCGATCTTCTGGGTGAGGTTGAGGTCGAGCAGGAAATTCTGGCCGAGCGCCTTCCTGGCGTCGAGGCCATGGCGGGCGATGACATCGCGCAGCGGCGGCAGTCCGTCGATCGCCGCCATCAGCTTTGGCTCCGCAAGGCATTGTCGGCCAGCTGCTGCGCCATCCGGAGTGCTGCCAGCAGGCTGTCGGCGCGGGCAATGCCCTTGGCCGCCAGGCTGAACGCCGTGCCGTGATCCGGCGACGTGCGAATGAACGGCAGGCCGAGCGTGACATTGACGCTGTCGTCGAAGCCGAGCGCCTTCGCCGGGATCAGCGCCTGATCGTGATACATGCAGATCGCCACGTCATAGGTGGCGCGGGCGCGATCGTGGAACATGGTGTCGGCAGGCAGGGGGCCGGTGATATCGACGCCCTCGGATTTCAGCCACTCGATGACCGGGCGGATGACCGCATCGTCTTCCAGACCCAGCGCGCCATTTTCGCCGGCATGCGGGTTGAGACCCGCGACGGCGACACGCGGCGAGGCGAGCCCGAAGCGGTCGCGAAGGTCGCGCACGGTGATCGCGCAGGTCCGGTAGATCAGGTCGGAGGTCAGTTGCGCCGGCACATCCTTCAAGGGGATGTGGATCGTCACCGGAACGGCCATCAGTTTGGGTCCGGCGAGCATCATCACGGGCAGCAACGGCTTGCCGGTCAGGCGCTGCCCGATATCGGCGAGAAATTCGGTATGCCCGGGGAACTGGAAGCCGGCGTCGTAGAGGACGGATTTGGCGATCGGATTGGTGACGATGGCAGACGTGGACCCCTCCATCGTCAGCCGGACGGCCGTTTCGATGGCGCCGGTGATCGCGCCGGCGTTGGCGGAGTCCGGCTGGCCAGGCGTGACAGGTGACGCGCAGGGGACCGGAAGCACCGGCAGCGCGTCCTGAAAGACGGCGACGGCCCCGGTGCAATCCGTTTCGCGGATCAGGACGTCGCAGCCGAGAAGACGGGCGCGGTCGGCAAGTGCGGCGGGATCGCCGATCAGGATGAAGGGTGGTGTCTGCCAGGCTTGCCTGTTCATCCAGACGGCAAGGCTGATGTCGAGGCTGATCCCGGCCGGATCGCCCATGGTCAGGGCGAGCGGCCTGTCGCGTTTTGGAGGCATGAGGACGCGGCTACTTTTCGACGATCTGCGCCTTCTTGCGCAGTTCCTCGATATACTTCTTGCCGTTCGGATCTTCGCCATCGGTCTTCTTGCCCAGATCCTCGGCGCGGAAAACCATTTCAGCGGCGAGGTCGTCGGAAACCTCGCGTTTCTTGCAGATGGCGAGATATTCGACGCCGCGTTCGGTTACACGCGTTCCCGTCGTGGTGCCGTCGCCGGCCTTTTCGATCAACGGTTTCCAGTCGGCGGGAAGTTCCTGTGCCATCATGCGGCCAAGGTTGCGGATCGAAACGTCCCGCATGGTGGCGGCAAAGACCTTCGCCTGATCGCAGCCGGGATATTTCGAACGCGAGGCGTTGGCTTCCGCCTGGCGCTTGCCGATGATGGCATTGCGCTTGGAAGCCGGCACGACGAAGATCACCTGCTGCAGGAAATATTCCGTCGTCACCGGCTTGTTGCCGCCGTTTTCCTGCATGCGCCGGACGAGGTCCTCGTTCGAAAGGCGTCCGCCACCGCCACCGCCGCCGAAACGGGCATTGACGACGCGCGGCCAGCTCATGGCAACGGCGACATAATTTCTGAAGTGATCGATGCCGACGCCGGCCTGATCGAGAACATGCGACAGCTGTTCGACCGTCAACTTGTTGCCGGCGGCAAAGCGCCCGACGGCGCCATCGACCTCCGCCGTGCTGACGGAAGCGCCGACCCTCAAAACTTCCTCTCGCTTCAGGGATTCGTCAATCATCTGCTGACGGGCGACATCCGCGCCGCCGCTCTGCCGCTGCAGCCGCATGAACGCGGCGCGTTTGGCGATATCTCCGGATGTGATGGGCGCACCGTTGACGACAGCGACCACCTTGCTTGCGGCATTGGCCGCCGGCGCGGAGGCAAATGCCAGGCCGCAGGCAAGGATCATTGCCGAAACCGTGCGCGTGATCGAAAGTTTCCCGCCCATTCCCTATCCTTTTCGTTTTCCGCCGTGACGTGTCCGGAGGCCATGGTCTTCACGCCAAGCGCCGTCGTCCTGCGCATTTTCTTTGCAAGGATGCATAATACATGCGGCCGAACAATGACAAGGCCTGCCGATCACAGCAAATAGCGGTTTCCGCTGTCGTTCACCTGCGGCAATGCTTTTGAGGCGCGATTGCCGCAGGTGTGGAGACAACGCCGTGGCAGCGGCGTGCCTCAGTTCAAGCCGTCGAATTTCGTATCGCCGACGTCGATGTCGCCGAGTGTACGGAAGCTGATGCGTGCTCCGATCGACCAGTCGTTGGCAACGGACTGATCGGTATCGCGCTCTTCCTTGTAGACGAGCGAGAAGATCGTATCCCGGTCGTCATAGGTGATGCCGACGCCGTTGCGGGTAATGACATTGCTGTTCAGGTCATAGGTGACCGACCCGAACACCGACCAGTAGTCGGCGAACTTATAGGCCGCGGCCGTCTGGATTTCATCCTGGTCGCTTGTCGATCCATAGAGCGGTTGCGCCTGAATGCTGGTGTAGGTGACGGCCGTCTGCCAGAGGATACCCTGGTACCCCACAGTGGCATCGGCCCGCCGCATATCGAAATTGCTCTCGTCGAAACGGCTGCTGAAGCTTGCGGTCAAGCCGGAGGGCGCGTCGATGCCGACCATGGCCACATAGTCGGAACGATCGGTTTCCAGGCCGGAATCGGATCCGGCCTGGACCAGATCTTCGGTTGCAAAGGAGTTCAGCCCGCCGAGATGGAAGGATTGGCCGGCAATCGCCCGGACGGCATAACCGTTGCCGAGCGCCCCGGTATAGCGAACGCCGAGATTGGCCCGTGTTCCGCCTTCGATGCGGTCGTAGCCCGAGAACTTGTCGCGGTCGAACAGCGATGTCGCGTCGAAGACGAAGCTCTGGGCGTCCTCGTTCGGCAGGCCGCCGGCATATTCCTCGTCCGGACGGGCGAAGACCTGGGCGATCGGCTCAAGGATATGGCTGCTGTACTGGGTGGTCATCAGGATCGGGTAGCGGGCATCGATACCAGCTGTCAGCATGCTTCGCGTGGCGGCATCATCATCGTAGTAGTTGCCGGTATAGCCGCCGCCCGGATCGGACATGGTTGTTCCGATCGCATCGCCGCGGGCGGCAAGGATCGGTGTCAGCGACAGGCCGCCCGGGACGATGAAATTGCGCTTCCATTCGAGTTCGGCGCTCAAGCGGTGGTACGTGCCGTCGAGACCGGGAAAGCGATCGACCACACCCGGTATCGTCAATTCGTCCTGACGGTTGCGGTTGATATTGGTCAGATTGATGTCAGCGGTCAGTTCGCCGCCGAACACCGGCTGGGGGTGCGTATAGGAATAGTCGAGAACCTGGGCCACGGCCTGCTTGTTCTCGGCCAGGCTGTTCGGATCGGCATCCTGGATGTCGAAGTAGAAAGCGCGCGCGTCGAAATAATTGCGCTTGCCGAGGCCGGTCAGGTAGGCCTGGTTGGTCAGGGTCGTGCCGTCGAAGGTCGACAGCTCATAGGTCTTGGCAAAATTGTTGTCGCTCTGCACCAGCACGTCCCAGCCGAACGTCCAGCGCGGATTGATATCGAACTTCGCCTTGGAGCCGATCATGCCGCGGTTGGTTTCCTGGGCGTCGACGGTGTTGCCGGTGAAGCTGCCACGGTTCAGCTGGCTGATGCCGGCCATGCTGAGAACATGTTCGCCGTTTTCGAAGCGCTGGCGGAACTCGCCCTGAAGCAGGAAGCCCTGACGGGTCAGGCTCGTTGCCGTCACTGTCGCATCCATATAGGGCGAAATCGCCCAGTAATAGGGAATGCTGACGCCGGCACCGAGCTTCTGGGTGTAACGGAAACTCGGAAACAGGAAACCGCTCTTGCGCTTGACCGTCTGGTCGGGAACCTCGAGGACCGGCAGGTAGAGGATCGGCTGGCCGAACAGCTCGAACTTGGCGTTCTCCATGCGAATCGTATGGGTCTTGCCGTTCTGGACGATACGCTGTGCCTTGACGTGCCAGAGCGAGCGATGATCGGGATTGGTCGTGCAGGGCGTGCAGGCGGTGTAGACGGCATTGTTGAGGATCATCTCCTCGCCGTTGCGCCGCTCGCCGCTGACCGCTGCGAGTTTTGTCAGGTCGGTGGTTTCGACGCGCAGCCTTTCGACGAAGCCGTTGCCGAAGTCATCGGTCACGTCCATCTGGTCTGCATAGACCTTGTTGCCGCCCGGCTCGATCAGCTCGATTTCACCCGTCGCAATGATGCGCCCGGTCTTCTGGCTGTACTCGACCTGCTGGGCGACCATCTGATAGCCGCCATAATTGATTTGCACGGCGCCGCGCACGATCACACGCTCGGCGTCCTTGTTGTAGACAAGCTCGTTGGCCGACAGAAGCATCTTGGCGTCTTCTGGCATCTTCGGATTGAACGAATCGATATTGGTGTCTTGTGCCCATGCGGGAGCGATCGGAGTAAACGTCTGGAACGCAACACCTGAAAGCAGAATGGCCGCCAGCAGCCTGATATGTTTGCGGTTGCCTGCCGCCACTAGCCGTCCTCCTCATGCAATAGAATCGTCGAGCCCAGCGCCATCGCTACAACAACTGGCAACCAGGCTGCAACGAACGGAGGCACAATGCCGCTGCTCCCGAATGCTTTTACAAGCACGGTGACGACATAAAGCACGAAGCCCGACAGGATTCCACCGAGAATTACCGGTCTCGATTGGTTAAACCGGCTAAATTTTAGCGAGACGCTTGCAGCGATCAAGGTCATTGCGACCAGAAGCAGTGGAAGCGAAAGCATGGAGTGGAATTGGGTCTCCATGCCGTAGGTCGGGAAGCCGAACGACTTTGCCACTTCGATCTTGTGTCTAAGGTCGAAAAACTGAATGGAATCAGCCTTCGTCAACGTTTCCTGAACGAATTCCGGTTTCAGATGCGTCGGCAGCTGTACCGCTGCGAGACGCTGCGGCAACTGCCCGTTGCGCGTTTCCGTCACACCGTTAAGAAGCCAGTAACCATCTTCCAGTTTTGCTGTTGCCGCGTCCTGTCTCGAAACGATCGTGCCAAGCGGATCGAAATGGATCACCGTGACGTTGACCAGCGTCCTGCCCTCGTCCTGAACGGACCGGGCGCCGATGATCGTATCGTCTTTTCCATAGATCTGGCGAAGCCAGGGGATCGAGATCGCCGAGACGGCGGAAGACGAGCTTCCCCATTTTGCCTCGAGCGCTTCGGCCTGCTTGGTGCCCCACGCGGCGATCGGATTGAGCGCGATCACCGCCAGGATGCCGAACAGGAAGGCGCCGATGACGAAGGGCTGCAGGAACTGCCAGACGGAAATACCGGCTGCGCGCGCGACCACAAGCTCATAGCGGCGATTGAGCGAGATCAGGGCCGCCATGCCGGCAAACAGTGCGACGAACGGCACCGTCTGCTGCAGGATCATGGGAATGCGGAACGTCGTCATCAAAAGGGCGCCGGTGACCGAATAGTGCGGCAGCTGCGACATGCGGTTCGAAAGTTCGCTGAAATCGATGATGAAGATCAGGGAGAAGATGCCGGCGAGGAACCAGAACGTGGTTATCGCGTAGCGCCTGAAAAAGTAACGCCCGAGCGTCGTGAATATCATGGAGCCTTGTTCCCGTCAGATGCAGGTGCTGCCTTGGTCAGGCGCAGGCGAACCAGAAACTCCTTGACCTTCTGCTCCAGAGTGATCGGAATTTCAAGCCGCCTGTTTCCCAGAAGCTGTTGTATCGCCAGATAACCGGTAATGAGCGGGATCAGATACATGATCAGAATGAAGGGACGCGATTCCTCCGCGCTGTTTGCGGCGTAAAACGTCATCCAGCGGATGAACAGACAGGTCAGCAACGCCGTGATCATCGGATGCACGCGCGCTTCGCGGTGCGACCGCGCGTCACTGCTGACGACCAGCGCGACCAGCGCGAACAATAGCGGGTAAATCCATTCCGTGAACCTGCGATGCAATTCCGCCTCGAAGGACATAGGATCTTTCAGGTAGATCGGATCCTTCGGGTCCGGATTCATGAGGAAGGGCAGGTCGCGGTCCTTCGCACGGATCGTGGCTTGGCCCGCCGACTTCGTCATGTCGGTCAGGTCGAATGCGTAACTGTCGAATTTGATGATCGAGACGTTGCCGTCAGGCAGTTTGCGATGCACCTCGCCGTCCTTCATCACCAAAGCGGTTCCGCTCTCGTCGACGGCACCTTCGCGCGCATAATAGACGAGCTCATAGGCGGGATCGCGCGAATCGGCGACGAAGATTCCATGCAACACGCCGCCGCTGCGCCGGGAGGCCACCTGCACATAAAGGCCGTCGCCGATCTTGCGGAAGGTATTTTCCTGAACGATCGACGACAGCAGATCGGCATGCGCGGTGGCGATCATCTTGCGCACGGCCGTGCGTGAATAGGGCTCGACGAAGTTGTCGACAGTGAAGGACAAGACGCTGAGCGCAACGCCGAGATAGAGGATCGGGCGGATGATCGTCATGCGCGATGCACCGGCGGCGTTCAGAACTGTCAACTCGGAATCCGCATTCATGGCCGTCAGCGTCTGCGCCACGCCGATAACCAGCGCGAAAGGCAGAATGAGCGGAATGATCGTCGGCAGAATGAGCGTTGCCAGGCGCATGAAGGCAAAGATCGACTGACCACTGTCCGTCACCAGATTGACGCTCGTCAACGCCTGAGTCGTCCAGACG
>Ga0307515_10010165_pt1 | contig 18074 bp, 9 predicted proteins | sample 17_EM_MG_FD_194513 | JGI IMG/M metagenome (GOLD analysis project Ga0307515, IMG submission 194513) | Populus trichocarpa ectomycorrhiza microbial communities from riparian zone in the Pacific Northwest, United States - 17_EM | ecosystem: Host-associated > Plants > Roots > Unclassified | place... | reverse complement strand
ATGTTTGTATTTATTTCAGGGATCTTTTTACAACGAGATGGCAAAGCATAAAGAAGGATTTAATATTTTGATCGGATCACGGTGTAGAAGTACAAACTTGTACGAAAGTTGTATTTCTAAATTCCGATGAAAAGACAAAATTTTTAAAACTTCTTTAACACATCACAGCCACGAAGCAGCTTACCTCAAGTAGGGTGTGTTAGGGGTGCTAATACCTTCCCTAACCACAATCAGTCCCTTACCTGCGAATCTCTGACAAGACCAGTCAACCTGGGTTTCCTAGTAACCCTCAATTAAATACTAGGTGGCGACTCCAAACAAAATCAATTCCAATAACGAAGAGAAAAAAAACCGCCATCGCCAGGACGGGGACGCCACGCGGGTGTTTTCCGACGTGCGACAACAACCATTAACAGTTGATGAAAAAAGTTAAGTAAATATATTCTTATTAGAGTTACAAATTATTATATACTTATGATTTAAATCATATGGTAAATTGTTCATCTTGTAATTGAAAAATTCAAGCTTTAGAAAGACATAAATTTTAGGATACAAAAGTTTGATGATATTTCATATAAAGAAGTTACTAAAAATTTAACCTATATAGGAATACAAGAGAAAATGATTTAAGACTATAAAATTAACTTACTCAACAAAATATTTCAATTCATCCCGGTTAAATAACATATAATTATATGCTTTTCTGGATTTGATGTCTGTCAAATATCTTTTCAAAATTGCATTCTTCGATAATGGTTATCCTCGATGGGAAAATATTGATAAATTCTTACTTGAAAACACTTCACCACCACCATCATGTCTTGGAACGTAGTTGATCCTTATTTTCATGTGAGGCTCAAAATAATACGAGATAAATATTAAGATATCTTCAATAATATAAGCCTCGCATATCAAAGCATCAATATCAGCCTTGTTTTACACCTTTTTTTCATAAGGTTGGATAAGAACTTGCATGAAAGTAAATTGAGATTGAATGACCAAATGTTTAATAAAACACAATAGACACTTAAGATATATGTAATTCATAACCTCTCAAATGGATATATCCATATGTACTACACAAACCTTTCAACTTTTGGTTTATATGCTAAATATATGAGCAGATGCTCCATTAAGTCAAAAAATAAAAGAGAGAAAATCATTTGAAGTTTGTATATTATCTCAATGATGTTTGTTTTAAACTACTCCAAGTGTTGGGAATGCAATTTTTTTTAGCAAACATCTTTAAAAAATTGATTAATCTCTAAGAGTGCATCTCATATCTCTTTTACTAATAAATTCCTATAAGAAATTAAAATGAGTGGTTGTATAAATACATAATAGTCATGATTTTTCATTCTATATAATCTACATTCCTTTAAATTCATCAATTTAGCAGTGTTTGAATCATATTCATTCGAAAATTTCAGACTTTTAAGCCATTAATAGACAAGAAGTTGTGCTTTTTAGTCTAAGGTGAATGTGGCTTTAGGCTTTACGACACGTACCCCATCATTAAGAAACTTCATATTCCAATTATCATAAAACAAAGCTATATTCATTCTAGCTTTTATATTATCTTTTATTTTTCATTTGACGTCCATGATCATATTAAAACTTTCTTAAACATGTTCTTTGCGATATGTATGACATCCAAATTATGATGGATGACATTAATCTTCCAATAAAAAAAACTCCTAAAAAATACTCTACTTTACCTAATTATGGGTCATATCAAAATAAAAAAACTTCTACTTACCAGATTGAAAACCAAATACAATATTCTTATCCTATAAGACTACATCATGTAATTATTCACTTAATAGTACCAGTGATGCAACATCCTTTTCAACTTGACCTTTCAAGAAGTCCTTTACGTTGTTTTTATATCAATGATAACTTAACAAGAACCTCTTGTGGGATTAAAAAAAAAAGCTTTACCACTATTCATTAAGGTAAAAGTCTTATTATTTTTCATATAATATGGATAAGCTAATTTTTCATATGTGCACATACTCCATCCCAAAACCATCTCATACATAAAAAAAAATCATTTATAGTCCACATCAAAATTTTCTTCATCTAAAAATTTTATTTTCTTAATACATCACATATCAAAGCCTCGAATGACCATAATTGATTCAACTTTTCAATTAATGGTTAAAGACAAAGATCTATATTTCTACCTTGACTATAAGGACCAGATGTGACTATAGAAAAGGACATAAATTCTGACCTCATACACATTTTTATGGGCAAGTTGTAAATTATTAGTATAACAACTAATATGGTGTATCAAAGGACCCAAATGGATTGAACATATTCATACATATACTAAGATGTATGTTTTGTGGTTCAATTAAAAACTAAGGATTCACCTTATTAAACTGTTTCAAAGCTCTACTATCAGAAAGGTGTACCATAACTCCATCCATCGAATCATGTGAATGATGGCATGTCATGTGTTGGGCAGTCTTTAGAGGCATAAATAACATTCATAGTCTAAGAGTGATTGAGAAGTATCTTAGTTTTTTATATACTACAAGTGCCCAAAGTTTTTACACTCGGTTAAATTTGCATCTTCATCGTAGAACAACATGTAAAAGTTTGGACACATATCAATCTTTTGGTATCCTAAGCCAAGGAGTTTCATCGTGGATTTTGTAGTATAAAAGTTTTTTTTCGGCGTACTTCCGTTAGATAAAATGGTTTTCACCCATTTGATGATGTTATCATAATCGGCCTTACTCGACCCATAATTTGACTTAATGGTTAACACTTATGCAAAGACTGACAAGTTACTATGATTTATGTAGCTATCCCATAATGGTTCATTAAAATCTTTTAAAAGTAAAAAAAAAAACATAGTTGCATCTATATTTGGTTTTTTATCCACACATGAATCTTTATCTAAATAACTATGATTCATTTCTATTGCATAAATCACCATAATTTTATAATGATTATCATTATCATCTATAACTCTATATATGTTGCTAGAACTAGATGTTGAGCCAACAATCCTTTCTAACATGATCTCGTAAGGAGCATAATGTTCTTCGTGTGGAAACCAACTCATGTATTTCTCTATAAACTCTTTTTTCAGAAGTTGCATCACTATATCATCTGATTGGTGGAACTTTTTATTTTTACACTTCTCATATAAACATGTAATTCTGCCTTCACTAATATTATTCGGATTTGAAAGCATAAAATTAATACAACTCTCAACCATTTTACAATAATTTTCCATATAAAACCATGAGGGTGAATCTCGATACATTTAAGAACAATCATTCATTACTTGTGAAACCTATATAGAATATTCATGACAACATTTATTAATAATATAACTATCAATTCAAAATTCAACTTTGATAATTAAAAATGAATTTACAATCTAATCATCAATTATAATTTATATAAAAATTCAATGTTGCATCAAAATATAAAATAAATAAATTAAATTAACAATAAGTAATTGGTACCCAACTAATTATCTATCATTTGTTCAATTCAAACTTATTCAATTTGAATTAATACCATTTAATTTTTATCAATCCAATAAAAAAATAATTTTCCTAGGATTTTAAACTTAACAATAATATTGACAAGATGCAATTAGAACCCATTAAATGACCCATCGTTTCTTCTAGTATAACACACCTAAGTTATAAAATCAAACTAAATTTCATTAAATTACAAACAAATTCAATTTTCTCTGAATCCTAAACAAACCCTAACATACAAATTATACTTTAATACAATAAATTTATTTATCAAAAAGTTGTAAAACACTTAAATATATAAGCAAACTACAAATACTACATAAAAATATAAATAAATTAACCTAAAATATAAATGGATAGGTTTGCTTACTTGGTGTATGGAATATTTAGAAAACATTGAACCAAGACGGTGATGTTGATACTACTGAGATTGGGGTGGATGAATTTATGAGGATGAGGCCTAGATTTGTGGAAAAATTGAGGAGAGGGAGGGGTTGTTGTTTTCTACATTGAAAGAAAAAGAGAAAGAAGAAGAAAAGAAGGATGAGGTTATTGTTGGTAATAACACTTTTAATTTTGACGGACTTTTCAATGAAAACTGGCGATGGAATATTTTCTTTGTTAATTTTGTCGGCAAATAATGACATGTCATGTTACCGATGGAATCACCGACATAATATTTCTTGATTTTTTTTAATTATTTTTATTTTATCACCAATTCCATCGCTAATTATTGACAAAACATATTCCATCGCTAATGACATCGGTAATGTCCAACATATATTTTTTGTCGTAAATGTCATCGAACATTATAGATATAATATTTTTTGTCAGTAATTCCATTTCTATTTGATAATTTTTTGGTAGTGTTAAGACTTATGTCGAAAGTGCATACCTTTAAATCAGGGATAATTAAGGCTCTTAATTGACTTTTAGTAAAAGCTCTGAATATTAAGACTTGATTTGTTTTCATGTACAATGGAAAAAATATTTCTAAAAAATATGTTATTTTTCATTGTTTGGCTACAGTAAAATAAACTTTTTGAAAATAATTGTTTGGTGTTCGATATGTATGCAAAATATGAATTAAAAAGAAGAAGAAAAGACAACAAATATTAATTGATAATTGGACCCATGATTTAAGGAAAAAAATAGTCTTTTAAAACATTTTTTTATCTTTTGAAAATGTAAATTGTTTTCTCTTGTTTTAAGTTTATTTTTCTTTTAACCCTAAAATATTTTCCATTTATCAAGTAGTTCTTAGCTAGGCAAACATGAGAAAAAATAATAATTAACTACTTATATTTTACATAGACTAGGCTTTTTTTGGGTGAAATAATATTTTACTCTTTTAGAGAATTTACCAAAGAGTATGAATATATGTTCATATCTATGCATAATAAGTTTAGTAAATTTAAATTAATGAAAAAGGAGAGAAGATTAATCATAGTGGTGGTAGAGAGGATTGGCTTGTGGCCGAAGATGTAATGCAGTCCTTGTTATTATAATCTATGAAATTTTTTTATTTTTTTGTTTAATGGTAAGAGTATTTTGGAGCTATCTTATGCATGAATTAAAACTAAATTCCTCTTTTGACCATCTTAAAGCACACCTTATATATGTTGGTTTAATATATTTATAAAAAAGTAATAAACTCTTTTTTAATATAGTCTTAAGAAGAAAGCAAATCTCTTATGATTTGTGACAATAAACACATTAATCACCAAGTTTTTTTTTTCTCTCTTTTGTTGTTGTAGTTGTTGTTTTTAATATTTTCACTTACCATATTCCCAAAAATAATTACGGAATAAACACAAGTTTTATTTAGCATGAAATATGTTGTTTATTTATTTACTAGACGGGTGACAGTATGCGGGGGGGCGGATTAAATTTTTTCTATAGTAAAAAAAGATGTTCAAGCGATGTATAATAACTTGAGTCAATCCTGATTAACTTGACCAACCTGTCATCTGTAATATGAGATTGTGATAGAAAAATAACTTTTTTAAAAGATCAAAGTTAAATCAATAAAACAACGTTGAAAAAAAAAAGAGTCAATCTGAGATAACATGCAACCAAGGATTGCCTATTAGAAAGAAAAGCAAAAAAAATCACAAAACTCAAGGCCCAATAACCTTACGTCAAAAAATGAAATTGAAAAAAAAATTAATTAAAAAATAAAAATGTGATAAAAAAACCGAGTTAACTCAACTAACTTATGACCTACAATATGAGATCAGGATAAAAAAAAAAACTATTTTCATAAAAAAAAGGCCTAGAACAAAAAGACCGAAGCTAAATCAATAAAAAAAACATTGAAAAAAAATTCCAATTAACCTAGATTAACATGACTGGCCCACGACCCGTGATAACCCCACAAAAAAAAATCCACAAAACTCAAGGCCCAATAACCAAATCTAAAAAGATATAAAAAAATCAATTTCAAGAAAAGAAACATTGGGGAAAAAAGCATAAGTCAATCCAGGTTACCTCGACTAACCCGCGACATGTGATATAGGATCAGGATAAAAAAATTGAATTAAAAAAAAAGTAGATAAAGAAGATCGAAGTTAAATCAATAAAAAAACTTTAGTCAACTAAAGTTAACTTAACTAAGTTGTGACCCAGGATAACCCTTCTGAAAGGAAAGTAGAAAAATCACAAAGTAAAAAGCCCAATAACCTATTGCCAAATGATAAAATTTAAAAAATAAAATAAAATTAAAAAATTAAAAAAAAAACTCAATTCAACCTGGATTAACTTGACTAATTCATGATCAGGGATATGAGGATCAAATTTGGTATAAAAATAAGGAAGCAAAATTCATAATCATCAATAGTTAAAAAATAACAATCAAACAAGAAAGATCAAATATGTTATAGAAACTAAATGAAAGAAAATAATTAGAGATCAAATTTAGAAATAAAATAACTTAAGAAAATTATAAAAAAGACAGTAATAAAAAAATAAAGGCTGAAATTGAATATAAAAATTTAATTAAATAAAATTTTAAGGGATAAAATTGAAAAATATAAATAAATCAATGAAGTGATAAAAATAATAGCAATAAAAAAATAAGGACCAAATTTAAATATAAAAATTAAATCAAATAAAATGTTGAGGGACAGAATTGAAAAACATAAATAAATCAAGAAAGGGATAAAAAATAGTAATCAAAAGAATGAGGATCAAAATTGAATATAAGAATTAAATAAAATAAAATATTGAGTGATAAAATGGAAAAGCATAAATAAATCAAGAAATTGATTAAAAAATAGCAATCAAAAGAATGAGGGTCAAATTGGATAAAAATCTTAAATGAAATAAAATAAAAAATAAACTTTATGTATCAAAAGCAAAACAAATAGTTATTAAAAGAATAAAGATCAAGTTGGGTACAAAAATCAAATAAAAAAAATCTTTTGTATTTTTTAGGAGAATCAAGAGAAAAGGAAGAGGAGAAGAAAAAGAGCCTACTAGAGCCACACCAACAGTCCATTGCCGTCATGTGCCTGTCTATAGGAAAGTCCTTGGGGAGTCATTTCTAATATCACAACTAAAAGCGGTGTTTAGCTGCTAGAGAGGCTCGCATGCACCAGAAAAAAACACGAGCTCCTCTTATTTATTGGAGTGTGTATTATATGCGCCATCAACTTTTTATTTATTTTTATTTTTTTCATGTTTGTTAAAAGATTAAATTGACCTTCGTCCAACTTGACAATAACAAAAAAACCTAAAAGGAAAAGACAAAAAAAATCCTAGACAACAACTATATAATATTTGCCTTGGATGGTATTTTAGACATTTTTGTGCTTTTGAAATTGAAAACTCAAAAATGCTTATGCAAAAAAGTTAATTAAATTTTTTTTTGATGATATTTAAGTAATACTATACAGAAAAAGAAGTAAAAATATATATTTGTCTTTATTTAATTTTATAATGACAAACATGTCTCATGAAAAAGATTAAATTATCCCTTAAAATAAGTTACGAGGCTTTGTATAGGAAGGGAAAATTTGTCAAATCAATTGAGGGAGTTTACAGTGAAAGACTGATAAGGTTAAGTACCGTTTTTAATTTAATTTAATTATTTTGAAACATGGCAAGCCATTGTATATATTGGGTCAGGCAATCAAGCACGAGAAAATAGCTTTGTTTATCTAGTCTTATTCACTAAAAGCCCAAAGACCAAAGCCCAAATACTAAAGCCCAAAAGGCCCACACAAACCCCAAACACCAACCCCTCCAAGACGACGCGTCTTACGCAAAATCAAGTGCCCGTGGCAAGAAAACAACTGAAGAAAATCAAATAAATTTAAATTAAATAAAAAACACAAAACTCTGCGACTAAAACCCTACTCAACAGCACCACTACTCACCACTGAGTACTGTCTGAGTCGTTTCTCCAGACTGAGTACTGACTGGTCTTCTTCTTTAGTCTTCAAACATGAAATTTCTTCTTCAAGGTAAACAACACAAACGACTACTTTTTTTCCCCCATTTCTTCTGCTACTTTAAGAAAATAAAATAAAAAAACAGATACAATATTTATGATTTATCAGGTGCTCAAAGATCACTGCTCCGCGGCTTCGGAAGGCGATACTTGGCTACTTCAACAGAACAGTACGCCAAACGAAATTATGCAAATAATTTATCAGAGTACAACACTGTTTTCACTTCTCTAACTGCTAAACGCAGGTATTTACTATTCCCTTATTTATTTATAAATGTATTTTTGATTATATTAAATTTAATTTACTTAAATTTATTATTGTTGTTGTTGGGAATTAGGCATTATCTGTTGAGAGATGCATACGATGATATGGTGTTAGACGGAGTGCAGCCGAGTAGAGATACATTTCATTCTTTGATTGCTGGAACAATGAAAGGCTCGCGTTTGCAAGATGCTTTCTATTTTAGAGATGAGATGAAAACTATGGGTTTGCTTCCTGATGTATGTTTTTCTCTTTGCTCGTTAATTTTTGAAAGATTATTACTATTTTTAAGCCATGTGATTTTTTCGATATTATAGGTTGTGTTGTACAACTTTTTGATATCAACCTGCGGGAAAAGCAAGAATTCTGACCAGGCAATTAAGGTAAAGCTATGCTATTGTTTTTTTTTAGCAGGGATAAAGTTTTATTTGTATTTGGATTTTGCTAATTTTTCTCTTTTGTTGAAGATTTTGGACGAGATGAAGAATTCTGGAGTGAAGCCGAATGGACAAACCTATATCTGTCTACTTAATGCGTGTGCTGCTGCTGGTCGGTTAGATCCAGTGTATGTTATTTCTTCCCTGGTTTGTATCTTTTCTCCTTTTTCATCTTGATCACCATGCTCAGTCCCTCAACCTGATTACCCTTTTCATCTAGCTGCATGGCTTTGTAGCCTTAAGTGTATGACTGGGAAAGGTTAACAATGAAAATGAGGTGCAGCTTCACAAACTAAAATGATTGGTATAATGCATTTCCCAACTTAACTTCATTAACTGTAATGTTTGTTGAGGACATCAATGACAGTCAATTCTGCCCATATACAGCAAAAAATCTCAGATTCTGTTGCCAATGAACTCATGGACCATGTCTTCAGCCAACAATTGGCTTGATGTTGAGCCATGTAGCATCATCAAGTTATGTTTCCCATAAATTGTCTTGTTGACCTGCGAAAAATTAAATTATTCAGCATCATCTAAAATGTTACAGGTATGCAATTGTTCGTGATATGACTTCAGCTGGTGTTGGTTTGAACAAGTTCTGCTATGCAGGACTTATAGCTGCACACAAGAACAAGACACCCATAGCAGAAGATGTAGCCACCAAAGTAACTATAAACAATTCTCCTTTTTTTGAACATCATTTTCTCTTTCTTTCAGAATTTTGAAGCTTTTCTAATAACCTTATATTGTTGGAAGATTATTGAGCTTGTTGAGCAGTCAAAGGGTTGGTCATCAGTTGAAGCATCAACAGGAGAAAATGCTGAAAATGTGATGATGAATGTTTCTGAAGAGGAATTATACAATTTACCAACTGCAGACTATGTTCATAAGCGTCGAGGATTTTTGCGTAAGGAATTGACTGTCTACCATGTGGCCTTTCATGCTTTTACAGAGCTTAAAAATGTTCAGGTAGATTTTCTCAGATCCCTAGTGATATCTTGGTTTGCTAGCCTTTATGAAAATCAATTTCTACTATACCACTCACTATTGCTGCCTCAATTTTTCTGGTGCTTTTATTTATCAGTAGTCTTCTTGTTGTTTTTTCTTGGTCGCAATAGGCTATGGAAGTTCTTGTGGAGATGCTTAAGAGTGAAAAAAAGGATCCTGATGTCTTTATTCTCTTGCAAATAATGAGGTATATTAGTTGATCTTTATTTAACATTTGAGGTCAATTTAATCGAGCTATGTACAAGAGCAATGCAGCATGGATTTATTCATTTTCCTTTCATACCCTATTGATAGTTTCCTAAACAGTCATGAAACTGTGTGCATGGTTTCAAATAACGAGTCCATATACACTCTCTTTGTGGTTTATCATTTGGTAACTGGGAAGAGTATTAGCTTTAATTGGCTATCAGTTGTTCATGGATAGATAGTATATCGAGTGGTGTATTTATCAGAGTACCACCTTAGAATTTGGTGATCGACTTCCTTGTATACACCTTTCTAATATACACTTTATATGAAATCTTTCTTTAAATTTTAGTTTTAACTAATATAACTGGCTGCTAACCCGACCCTTGTAATTGCCTTCCTAGTGATACGCTTTTTTTAATAATCTATATTTAATTAGAGCTGTTATACACTCTTTGCAAGTGTCGTGCAGTTAGGTTAGGGACATGGTTTATATGGAAGAGCATATGTTATTTGGCAGGGGAACTCATATAGATTTTTCCATTTAATGAATTAACTCTTTCTTTAATTGCCTTCCTAGTGATACACTTTTTTTAATAATCTATATTTAATTAGAGCTGTTATACACTCTTTGCAAGTGTCGTGAGTTAGGTTAGGGACATGGTTTATATGGAAGAGCATATGTTATTTGGCAGGGGAACTCATATAGATTTTTCCATTTAATGAATTAACTCTTAGAAAATTTACTTTCTTATTCTCTAAAAATCTTTAGTTGCTTTGAGTTTTGTCAAAATTTATGTCTTCTAGATAATGCATGAGTCTTGTGCGAACTCTCTTCCTGAATCTCATTCCATGGCCTGAATGTTTCATGTTTCTGGTAATTATGATGTGGTTAGCCATGTCGCACTTCCTAGAACCATAGAGAGGAGACAGAAAGAGTATTGTTCTGTTCCAAGAATCATCACAAGAAAACTCAAAATAAAACATTGAAAACACTTGTGACATGCTCATTTGAAAATAAATACCTTTGTGTGGCTTGAAGAGGTGCCTGCATGATTGCAAGCTTTAGTGGATAGAAATGCACGCCACTATTGTAATTAGTATTGAGGAGCATTGCAGAGGGTTAACTATCTTTCATAGCATGTCTTTTATCACGGGTCTATAAAGTTTATTAATTGTTCCAACTCTAGTCATTTGCTTTGCAATTTTCATTGGTCTGAGTTGAGTTTGTGAAATTTAATTTCCATAAAAGAAAATTAATCTGAAAAATGGCCTAAAAAGAAAAGAAAAAAAATGCAAACTCGCCTCTTCTAGCTAGGTGTGCTTGAAGTTGGATGAGAATTTTGCTATATATATATATATGTACATATTCCTTTAAAGATGCTTTCTTCCTTTCTATTTCTATTTATTTTGTCAATGTACAAGTGAAAAAATTCATAAATTACTTCTATAAATTTGTCTTTTTTTGAGAAATATGAAGGCGACTTGTTAAATCAAGTTATGGGAAAAAGAAAGCCACGATAAAAATAATAATTTGCATTCTTCTATTTTTACTGTAATTTTAATTGATTGAAAAAAAAAGAAGCTTAGTTGTCCTTTTCTGCTGTCTTCAAAGAAAACAAATAATTAATTTTTTTCTTATAATATAGTAGGATGTGGACCTCTGCTTGCTTCAACTATTTTTTCAGAACAAAATTAGAAATGCAATGAAGGCTTTTCATTTAAATTATTCCTATAGTATCAGTAATGCATTTTTCTTTGTCATAGCCATCGCACTTCATGTGCTTTTATGTGATCATTACAATTTCTAATGCATGGGGCAGTGCCTTGATGGTCATTTCTTATTTTTCATTATAAACAAAAAAAGGAATCAAATAATGAAATTAAAATGTCAATGCAATAACAATTACATCATAACTCAGATTACCATGTTGATATATATATAACTCAGATTAACATGTGTACCAAACAAGTTCTAAGAGCATTGAAAGCAATCTGGATATGAAACGTGCTGCTGAGAGAACATTTGTATCTTTGAGAGGCTGGTAATGTTGTATTCAAGGAAGAATATGACAATGAATAATTATTGGGGAAAACAAACAAGCTAAGATAGACAGCTGCTAGTGGGAAGTAGATACAATCAAATATTAGTTGTGTAAGCAGATGGAAGAGACTGAATAAGTTGGCTGAGATTCTTATTATGTCTGTAGCAATGTAGAATAGGATTATATGGCTCTAACATTTGGCATTGCAAGGACAATAGGAAGACAAGAAAGAATATTGCTTGTGTAAAAATCAGTTCATGTTCGAACAATGATTTTAGATTATAGAGAACATTAAGAGAGTTGTCACTACTAACTACCCATTGAATTTTAGGCTGTCTTTCCAGTCCACTTGTTGTGCAGAACAGTTTTTTTTTTAATAAGCATTGGGTGTGCATCAATTAGGCCAAGGCTATTCTTGAACTTGCAACTGTTTTTTCTTTTTTATTATTTTGTTATTTCAATTGTTCATTTGACATTAAAAACTATGAAGTGTCCTTCTAAATCCTTTTTGTCTAGGTGCTATCTACTTTCTGGAGACCTTGATCGTGCTCTTCAAGTTTTTAATGATTATATGAATTCCATGAAGCCTTCTTTTATAGAACTATACACGGTGAGTTTTGTAACAACTGCCATATCTGCGATTTGTATATATATCAGTTGGCAGTTATATTTAATTCTTGTATTGTATATCACTTTGCTGTTGGAAAAACCAGCTTTCTTTTTTCTGACTTTATGTATAAGTAGGTTCTAGAGGTATTGAACAGAAATTCTAGAACATTTTTGTTCACATGTATCTTCCATCTCAGAATCATGTCCTTACTTCTGCTTCCAGCTGCAGAATTGACCTTACTTGAAAAATACGTGCATTCTTTAATGTTCTCAATATTATATGTAGTAAGATGTGCTAACCTGCACATTTATTTTACAAAATTTTTCAGGGGTATATATGTCAGTTCTTAAAAACTTTCTTCTCTAACACCGTACACTCTTTCCTCTTTCCTCTCTCCTCTCTCCTCTCTCTCGAAATCTCCCTACTGGATTAAATGCTCTTTCTTATTGCTCTATTTCTGTGTATCAATCATCTATAAACAGTTCTCAAGAAGTGAAAATTACCTATAAACTCTTCACCTTTGAATTCCCGCTTTTTTCACTATTGGGACTTTAGAATCATGTTTGTTTTTCCTAATAGAAGTGGAAAGGTATAGCTTATTGGATCTGAATCTATTTTCCACCGAAAAATCATGTTTGTTACTCTTAACAATCGTGTGAATTAGTTCTTCAGAATGTGGATTGTGATGAATCATTATATGATCACTTTTTACTAATGTAGGCTTCTTGCTTCTCAAACATCAAGTGACAAGATCTGACAAGAACTTCTGTGTTAACATATTGCTTATTAGTGAAATGGAGAAATTTGAAATTTTGATGGTTTTTAACAGTTCGTTGCATAAAAAAGAGGGAGAAAGGAGAAGGCAGGGGCCTTTATCTGTTTGTGGGAGGATGCAGATCTTTTTTCATACATACTAAAATGACAAAATCTTCCCTGAATGCTATTTTTATTATATGAGAGAACAAGGCTATTTTATTTCTAAAAAATGGTGGGCACATTACTTACCTGCAAGGGGCTGCTAAGTTGCCATTATTTCTGTTTGTCAGCTTTGAGCGGAACCCATTTCTATTTGGACTTAGATTACCTCTCAATGCATTAAACTGCAAGCATATTCATCTATTCACAAAATCACGTTTTTTTTCTTCACACATGACTCTTCCTTTCTCCCCGTTGAACACATGGACGCCCCCTCCCCAATATCCTCCTCTCTCCACTTGATCTGCATATATTCTCTTTTCTTCCTCCGCCAGGTCACCACCAAAAATCTTTGTTACTTCTGCCACTGATGATGACAAGAGGGTTCTCACCTATTATCCATTCTTTATAGAAGTGCATACAAAATTATCACTTGATTTATTTTACAATTTCTCTTTTCCATCACATCATTTTTGTGAGCCCAAACTATTTTTCTTAACATATCCACAAAGGGTAACCTCACTTTTGTAATATCATAAATTGAATTTACAATTAACCTTTGTTTATTGGGAACAGTGTGAAAATATATGAATTGCCACCAGAAACTTGCTATTTGGAGATTCCCTTCTTTCTTTGCATTTGTTTTTACTTCCTTTTGTCCCTTATTTTGCTGACTAGCAGCCATTTGTTTCATATTTTCTACTTTAATTTATTTACATCTGCCACTGTGGTGTGGGGAATCAATTTATTTTCTGTATTGGCGCGACTAAGCTGATCATAACACAAGCCTTAAACTGCTTGAACTTCTCATAGGTACTTATTGAGGGAGCCATGGTAGGGCATACTCCAAGAGGAATGCAAATTGCTTTAGACAAGCTGGTATGGTTAGTTTATGGTTCTATACTATGTTTCTGATAGTGTCATCATTGTGCCTTCATATAGATTTTTGAACAATGCAGGAAGAAATGACGCAGAGAAGCTTCTTCTTGTTTCCAAAAATTGCAAATGATCTACTCCTCATAGCAGCTGGTGATAAGGTAATAATTATGCTGCACTTTATTTTTCACAAGGCACCATTCATTGTCATTAATATTTAGAAATGTTTATATGCTGTTGAGCTGTATATCTCATCATTTTATGATAAAATTACAGAAAGGTGGATATACCACTGCCAATTATATTTGGGACCTGACACAAGCTCGCAAAATGCCACTTTCATTTCCTGCGGTGGAAGCATATTACAATGGGTTAAAAGTAAGTCTTTTTTGTTTCATAATGCACTGGAGGATTTTACAGTGGTCTGCTGTTTATTTAAGCTTGTTGTTACCTCTTTTTTATTGTTGTAGCTTCATTCAACTACACCTTCCCATATTCATGGTGAAACTAATAGGTTAAAGACTTGCAGAAAATGGATATAAATTCTTCAAGTGACTCAAATAGGTTAAAGAATTGCAGAAAAAGTTATCCATAGTGCTCTTGGGTTAGAGCGGAGGTGGGTCTTTAAATTGACATTGACATATGCGAGGATGAGTCTCTGAGAATTTAGCTTTGCAGGCCTTGTGATTAAACAAAAAATATTAGCTTAAGCAGCATTGAGTTTACAGAACAATCCTGATGTTTTTCGTCCTTGATAAACTGGAACTTCTCATCATTTATATCCATAAAGGGGACAGAACTCATCGGATTACATGTTAATATTATAGGTATTTCCTAATACCAACCGCATGGTTTTCCTTGCACTCTGCAACTCATCAGATCATCTATTAATAATTTAGGTATTTCCTAATACCGTCCGGATGGTTTTCCCTGCTCTTGGCAACATTTTTCCAGTTTTCTCGATTATGGAGACATTTTTTTCTGGAACTATCAAACATTTTTTTCACACAAATGTCCCTCGAAAGACCCCCTTGGATCATTTTCAGTGAATGAAAATGTCTGGTGGTCATCTCACCATGTGCCCTGTTCAATACATGCTGCACATATGGTCCTGTTATCTCCATAAGCAGATTCCAGTGTCCTTCCATAAGCTTCGAAAGTTGGAGCTGAGCTAATGAAATTGCAAAATGCAATGTGGTGTTGTTCTTTTAAAGTAATTTAGGAAAGTTCATCCGGTGGTTTTGCAACACAATGTTGGTTCTAAATCCTATCGCTGTGTAGCTACCTAACTCCTTTCCTTCTCTTCTTTGAACGGCAGGGGCGCTGTGTACCCGAAGATGATCCCAGATGGTTGCTAGTTTCTAGTACATACGAGAGGCTACGCCCAAGATCTGGAGCAGGAACTGGACCTGCAAGACAGCAGGCGCAGAATATCAAAACTGATACCAAAGAAAGAATGGTTTTTTAAAATGGACATGAATGTGGCTTGCTTTAGAGAGTGTCCATAAAACGGATGTAAGGAGGTTACATGGATTATCATATGGTGCTGCTCATGCAGGGATGGCACCGTAGCCTGACAGTTTTGATGCTTACTAACTGATTTCTTTCCTTACCCCGCCACCTAATAATTGAAGGCAACGATCGTTCAAGCAATCCGTGTTACCCTTGTTATTCTTCTAGTTACCGTTTATACCTTCTTTTTTAACTACGTTTGTAATTTTATTTCTGTGAGGTTCAAGGAAAGGATGAACGTGCCCTAGTTGATTTAACTTGGCTCTACTATATAATAATAATAATAATAATAATTAAAAATGTTAATAGATGAATTTTTGCAAGTATAATAAATGAAAAACAGGTTTTCAAACACAATTATAACACAATTATATGGGAGTGCTAAATGATTATTCATTTGTGATTTGGATAAAAAAAAAAAAACAGAAGTTATAACAGTATAAATCAAGAAAGAAAAATAATCCTAACTTTCCCATTATACCAAATTAATTTATTTTCACTAATTACAATTATGAATTTTTTTATGGGTGTATTTTAAAATTACATTTTATTTTAAAAATTATTTAATTAATGTGTTTTAGTTTTTTTAATAGTTTTGATATGAAAATGTTAAAAATTAAAAAAATTATAGAATTTTTGGCATTTCTTGACAGGATTTAATTATGCTTTTGAAAGTTTTAAATGTATTTAGCCTTCAAAATAATTTTTTTTTTAGTTTTTAAATTATTTTAATGTGTTAATATAAAAATAAATTTTATATAAAATTAAAAAAAATATATATTTTTTAATATATTTGTTTTAAAAAATAATATTTACTGAAATTTCAAAAACTCTTTATATCAATCATCTAAAAATGATTATAACATTATTTACCTCGAAACTTAATGGGGTAAATTTCAACATGTTGTCGTTGGTTTTAAAGCCTGATTAGAAAAAAAAAAATTTAACACCATTTTAAATATATATATAAGTTAAAAAACTTGGTTTCATAGCCATTTTTTGAAATATAACTAAGTTTAAGCAACTTGTGAAAAGACAAAACTATTGTTAAAGAGTTTTGTTTTTAATTTTTGCCATTAAAAAATTACTTAAAAATAATTAAACTCTGTAAAGGGTTTTTGTGTTTTTTTTTAATAAACCCTAAAGCAAAGCGCCATCATCACCCAACCCAAAGGCCGAAGTGAGACGATTGTTCTTCCTCGCTCGCTATTCACCCGGTTCCAGCAGCCTCCTCCTAAGTCTTTTCCACCACCGCCGTCTGCCATCCTCCTTCGCAGCAGCCACCTTCAGCCTCCGCTACATAAGCAGTAGTAGTAGCTCCCGTAGCATCGGCAGCAGCCGCAGGCCATCCCGATCCACTACCCGTGAGTCATGGTGAGGATTTTTTTAATCTTTCTAGATTCTTGTCCAGTCTGTCAAACACCAAAGAAAGGGAAGGAGAAGGCTAGGCCAGCATTGAGGCTTTAGTGCTTTGGATTTTGATAAAAGGGAAAGAAAATCAAGCTTTCTTTGGATTTCCTATGAAATCTTCTATTTTCTTATCGAACATTATTGATTGTTCCCGTCTATCTCGTTTTTAACCATTTCAATTTTCATTGTAATGCATGGATTTGAATTATTTTTAGAATTCTTAGGGTTTTATGCATGGATTTGATTAACGGTGTGGATAGTCCGGATGACTTTAGGTTTAAGCTTTGCAATGGTGATATGCCGGTTGCTGACTAGTGCTTCCCATATCTTTTTTTAGTTTTGGAATTTTGTTTTTGAAGTTGACTTTACTTGCAAAATATTGCAGGTCGAGAAAACTTTAAAAGATGAAGCTACGGACGAAAAGGGAGAGCGTGCCAGACTGGTATGTTACTGTTTTTTTTTCCCGGCCGGGTTTTTTTTCTCTCTCAATGGATGCTGATGTATGCATTAATGTATTTGAGAAGTTTGCGACGAAGTTACTTGTGTGGTAGGAAGTTTTATTTTCATTACTGTGCTGTTATTGTTATCATGCAATTCGATTACCAGTCAATAATTCTTGGATTGAAACAATGGCTAGCTTGGCATCAGTGTTGTCAAAGGTAGAAGGCGCTAAAAGGCACCAAGCCAGTAAAATGACCGAGGTGCTCGGCGCATGCCTAGGTGCTCGCCCGAATGAACCAAGGCAATATACTATAGATTAAAAAATATATATGTATGATATTATATTATATTATATAAATCTAAAAAATATATCTTTCCAATTAAGATTAGATCATTAGAAAATCAAA
>Ga0307515_10010164_pt1 | contig 18075 bp, 21 predicted proteins | sample 17_EM_MG_FD_194513 | JGI IMG/M metagenome (GOLD analysis project Ga0307515, IMG submission 194513) | Populus trichocarpa ectomycorrhiza microbial communities from riparian zone in the Pacific Northwest, United States - 17_EM | ecosystem: Host-associated > Plants > Roots > Unclassified | place... | reverse complement strand
CGGAGAGGGGGGGTAGGGGGGAGGCGGGGTAGCTGGATTCAAAATTTGCTTCGGGCAATCAAGTCGTTTTTTACCAGGTCTTGAAAGTAGGTGCGCCGTACTTTTCTAGCTCGTACTTTGTCTAGTGATCACTTATCTCTGGTATATGGGGTTATGCTCGGTGGTACTATTTATTTTTCTACGGATTTCTTTAGGGTCTTATCAAAGCTAACGGTCTACGAACTTATGTTTTAGTTAATTAAAATGTTTAAACCAGTCTTGTGATGCATATTTATGTATGGGATATTCCGAGGAAGACAGTTCTTGTATCCCATGGCCACTTCTAGAAACTACTATATCTCTAGTATTATATTACCTCTGACGAGTGTTATTTACTCGTACATGTACACTTATGGTCCTAGCGGGAGCGTAAACTTATATCATGCAAGAACGGTTGTTTCTAGCTTCGCGCCGAAGCCCCAACACTTAAATAGTACAAGTGTTACATAAAACTGTAGTCTAACGTATTTAATTAACTGCCTTTTACGAGGGCGAACGCTCTCTATTACAAGGATTCTGAATTTGCGTTTGGTCAGCGTTGGCCTAGCATTATCTATACAAGTGTTTATCCGTGTAGTTTGCTAATACATAAAACTAATACCCATGCAGTCTACGCCACATGTAGTCTACGCATCAGTAGCGGAGAATGCTTGTCTTAAACATGGGATAAGTACATCCAATGTAAGCTCTCAGCGACAGCGATGTTAATAACCTTAGAATGTAGTGAAAGTTTTATCCCTGATTGACAACTGTAATCATTCAAACAGCTTGCGATCGAAGATTCAAGGGCTTGCTTGGATTTATTGCACTTAAGATTCTTATCCGCGATATCGCGACGCAGACCAAGCTAGGCGGCCAGTTAGAGACATGGTATTCAGCCTAAATTCATAGTCAGCCGGGTATTTTTTCGCTGGCGCGTCTATGCCGTACACTCCCTTGCAACAAGTAAATGTATTAAAATAAGTACACACAACGTATAAGGAATATATCGATAATCGATAGCTGAGTGGTATCTACTTAGTATTTAACTGTTTAAGTATGTAATTTTTTAAGTAGAAGCACTCCCACCATCGAATCTCAACAAGATTAAGCTGCAAGTGCTCTTGTGGCGAGTAGAGTATTCTTCCTGCGACAGTATCGCTTCTTTTGGCACCGGCGGCACTGCACAGCTAGTTCGTGACGGAAATGGACTAGGATCAAGGAAACTAGATGTGTGCATCGCTGCGTTTTGATACCCCCAAGCTTATCTATGGAGAACCAGTGGAGGAAGGATGAGTTTTTGATTACAAGTGGTCGCGCGAAATGAGCAGACCTTGTGGTCTTTGTTTTGGTACTGGATTGGACGATCGAGATATATTTACTGGTTAGGGTAACTATTAATTCCACAGCATGAGCTCGCCCTCAGCCATCTAGTCGTTACGCCGTGTCGTTTGTAACTATCAATCCCACCTCGAATTCCGTCAAGTGCAACATCCATGGCTAGTCCTCTACTTGAACGCATCTCGCTGGTCATATGTACGACAATTACTTGTATTAATCGAGGATCATGGTAAATGTTGGAGGCAGGTGGTTCCACGCGCTTAGGACCAACCGGACGGGCGCGGGGCAATGGGTCCACGCAATTTTCTGATTGGCGTATTATTTTCAGGCTGCTGCCTTGCACACCCCTATGTCTCCTTTAAATAATGTACCTGCTTTCCCATAGCGCACTCTTTGTTGCCATCTTTAACACATTTCGCAGACTTCCACACACAGCCGTCATCCTACCCCTACACACGATATCTATTAACTATACAACATGGTGAAAAGACGGATCGCGACAGCAGCCACTCTGTCAGCACCTCTCGCCTCCGATCAGGACTCAGCTCTAACGCGTAGAGCACTCGAAGCGTTCTCAGCCATTATGTCATCATCTTCCACATCTGAGCAGGACGCCGGAAGAGAGGACATGACTCCGATGCGCAACGCTGTTGAAACACCCCCGGTCGTGACACCAACATATCGCGTCTCCAAGCAGGACGCAAAGAGGGAGGACACAGCTCCGATGTACAACGCTGTTGAAACGCCCCCGGCCTTGACACAAACACCTTCCGCATCTGAGCAGGGTGCAATAATGGAGGACCCAACTCTGACGCGCAATGCTGTTGAAACACCTGCGGCTGTGACGCCAATATATCCCGTCCCTGAGCAGGATGAGGATACAGTGAAAGAGGACGTGACCCTGGCGCACAAAGCTACTGAAGCACTTGAAGCTATATTACAGGCGGATGCGAGTCGACCTGGAGAGAAGAAGACATGGACCATGAGAGGGGTGGAGAAAGGCAAAAGAATGTTTAGTCAGGTGAAGAATTTCTACGATAGAATGGGCATGGGAGAAGTAGTACGGCTAATAGCCAAGGGGTAAGAAGCATACCACCTAATTCGCTAGGCCATGCGAGTATTGATAGTGTTACAGATATTCGATCAAGTTTATAGCAGTCATCGGACTCACGGGCGCGGGGAAGTCGTCTATTATCAAAACACTCACCGACAGCGACGTACATATTGAGCACAGTATTAATGCTGGTATTTTACTACTCGTTCTGATTCTCTAAAATATTGACATTGCTAGGCACCAACACATTTGAGATGTTCCCTACTATCATCGACCACCAGCGATATATTCTCATTGATACGCCCGGTTTTAATGATCAGAACCGCGACGATGTGGAAATCTTCCAAGAGATACTCCAGTGGTTCGTAACAATGACTCCTTACTGCGATCTTGCCGGTATTCTCTATGTTCATGATATCACTCATAAACGCTTTGATCATGCGGCGAATTTGAATTTGCGTATGCTAGAAACCTTATGTGGAGAACAGTTTTACAAGAACGTTACAATTATCACGACCATGTGGGGCGATATGGCCCCCTTAGCTACCAAAGCGGCTGAGAGACGGCAGGAACAATTTAAAAGGGACCCGTGGAAAAAACTCATCGAGGGTGGAACCAGAGTGTTTGCGCATCGACACGGCTTTGTAGAACCTGAACTACAGGAGGATGAGCATCTCCTGGAAGATGGGGAGGTCAATAACTCTCAAATGCAACACGAAGACACAGAGAATGAACGTCACCAGGCTGAGGAGCAACGCGGAAAGGCATTAGATGAACTTTGCGAGATGATGAAGTATTACATAAACTCCGAGAGGATCAGGCCGCAGATTCAGAGTGAACTACTAAGAAAGGTGGAGGTTATGAAGACAGAGGCTGGATTGGTGTTGTTGAGGGAGAAATACGGTCCGTCGGCGACCATGGGGACGACCGATGGAAACGAAAGTAGCAGCGCTCCCAATTCACAGGCGACTACTACGGGGCAGACCAACAATGATGACCGTAGCCCTCCCAGCCCTCCAAGCTGCCCTACGGGGCAGGTCGATGGTGACACCAGCCGCAATCCTATCTACCAACATACAACCACGGAGCAAATCGGCGGTGAGAGAAGCACACCCAGCCCGCCAAGCCAACATCTGGCTGATAAAGGGGCCTCACCACAGTCCCAGAACCTCCCGCCGCCGGATACGACCGCCCATGCGGCTCACCACAGCCACCGCCACCACCGAACATTCCCACTTGAGGTCGAGGACAATAAGGTGGACGCGGAGACCGAGAAGGGCGAGGAGGAAAAGAAGGACGAGAAGGACAAGACAGACAAGAAGGGCGAAGAGAAAACGAAAGACAATAAGGATGAGGAAATTGGCTGGTTTAGGTCGATGTGGAGGGCAATCAAAAGGTTTTTCGGATACAGTTAAAGGAGGGCGAACCTCACCCGGGTAAGATACTCGTTTTCACTCTTATATCAGTACTTCATCCAAATAGATACTTAAGTACTTTCACGAATGAGGTTTTCTTTGTGTTATTGTTATCAGGGGTTTCTTTGGGTCTTTGTCAAAGGCAAACAGCTGGCGAGCTTGTAGTTAAGTCAACTGAAATATTTTGGCGGCCTGGGGTGCATGCAACGGAGGGACTAGAGACACCTATTGTGTTGCCAGTATTGAAGTTAATGAATGTGGCATCCTCGTACCAACTGTCATCATAGCTAGCGGGAGCGTATACAGTGGTCAGTAGTCCTGGTTTCCAGATTGTAATTCTTGCCTGCCTGAAGCAAATGGAGGGAGCCAATAATGAGAAGAGAACATAAATGTGTCGATCGTGGGAACTGAGCCGATGGTGGAGAGATAAATTCCACCTAAGCTTGAGCTGAAGAGGTGCAGCCTCTGCGGTTACACCGGAACCTTAATATAAACGCTATTTTTGGGGCGCTAAACCAAACCTGTAAATTAGCTAAAAAAAAGACCAGGATCAAGAAAACCGGATGTGTGATACCCAAAGCTTATCTACGGAGAACCAGTGGAGGAAGGATGAGTTTTTGATTACAAGTGGTCGCGTGAAATGAGCAGACCTCATGATCGGGTCTTGAGGATCGAGATATATTTACTTACTAGGGTCTATCATTCCACAACAAGAGCTCACCCTCAGCCATCTGGTCGTTACGCCGAGTCGTTTGTAACTATCAACCCACGAATTCCGTCAGCTTCCAGTAATTCCAGTCCTCCACTCGAACTCATTTCGCTGCTCATATGTAACGGCAAATTTCACGTATTGATCGAGGATCATGACTAACGTTGGAGGTGGGTGGTTCCGCGCGCTTGGGACTAACCGGACGGGTGCGGGGTAGCGGGTCCACGCAATTTTCTGATTGGCGTGCGCAGTAATCTGCAGGTTGCTGCCTTGCACACTCCTATATCTGCTATTTAGATAAAGTACCTGCTTTCCATGCTACTCCTTTGTTGTCGTCCTTAATAAACACACCTCGCTAACTTCCACGCAGCAGTCCTCCTGCTCCCCACTGGATACATATTATATACACAAACATGGTACGGATCGCGATAGCACCCGTGGCACCTCCCGCCTCCGATCAGGACGCAGCTCTGATGCGTACTGCCATCGAAGCTCTCTCAGACATTATATCGACATCTCCCACGTCCGACCAGGGCACGAAGAGGGATGACAAGGTTCAGATGAGCGACGCTGTTGAAACGCCCTCAGCTATACCTCAAACGCCTCCCGAATCCGAGAAGGATACAGAGCAAGAGTACTTGGATCCGATGCGCAGCGTTTCCAATGCGCTCTCAGCCACCACGTCGACATCCCCCACCTTCGAGCGGAACGCAGAGGAGGATGGCTCGGATCGGGAGACCAGCGCTGTTGGGACGTCCTCAGCTGTGACACCAACGCCTCCCACCTCCGAGAAGGATGCAGAGAAGGAGTACTTGAATCCGATGCGCAACGTTTCGAAAGCGCTCTCAGCCACCACGTCGACATCTCTCGCCTTCGAGCAGAACGTAGAGGAGGATGACTTGGTTCGGGAGACCAACGCTATTGGGACGTCCTCAGCTGTAACATCATCAACGCCTCACGCCCCCGGTAGGGTTGTAGAGGAGTACTTGTCGCTGATGCCCTCCAGCCCCGGGCAGACCGCAAAGAGCGACGGTATGGCCTGCGGCATGCTGTCCCATCCCGGCAACCCAGTTGAATCGCTTAATGCCACACGCAGAGAGAAGAAGGATAAGAGTTGGGCGGAGAGAGGGTATAACCGGATGAAGAATTTCGTTTATGATAGAATGACGACGGCAGAAGTGGTGCGACAGTTGGCCAAAGGGTGATCTTCGAACATATCACCTGGTTCGTCAGGAGTGCTAATAGTGCTACAGTTATTCAATCAAGTTTATAGCAGTCATTGGACTTACAGGCGCGGGGAAGTCAACTATCATCCAAACACTCACCAACTGCGACGTGCATATTGAGCATAGTATTAAAGCTGGTATTTTGCTACTCCCCGATGTAGTTTTGAATCCACCTAATATACTAACGTTATTAGGCACTAACACATTTGCGATGTACCCTACTATCATCGATGGCCAGCGATATGTTCTTATTGATACGCCCGGTTTCAATGATGGGACCCGTGAAGACGTGGAAATCTTCTGTGAAATCCTCGACTGGTTTGTGACAATGACACCTTACTGTGATCTTACTGGAATCCTCTACGTTCATAACATCCTTCGAACCGCAGTACTGGTGCGGCAGAGTTGAATCTAGAAGTGCTACAAGCTTTATGTGGAGAGAGGTTTTATAAGAATATTACAATCATCACTACCATGTGGAGCGATTTGGGCATCAATGGTGCTATAAAGACTAGGAAACGACAGGAAGAGCTTATAGATGAAACGTGGAAGGAACTTATTGCGGGTAGTGCCCGAGTACATGAGTATTGGCACCCTCCCGAACCTGGACCACATTCGAATAAGCCTCTTCCGACAGCTCATGAGCCCAGAAATACAGAGGTACAACACGAAAACGCAGAAGACCAACATCAAACGGAACCAAATTTTATGGGCCTACACGAAAAGGTACTGTCTAAGCTTTGTAATATGATGGCATACTACAAAGGCTCCGAGAGGGTTAGGCCAACGATTCAGGACGAGCTCCGACGAAATGTCCTTATCATGGATACAAAGGCTGGGAAGGTGTTGGTGGAGAAATACAACTTGCCGCGACCGACGACTACACGGCCGGTCGATGACGAAAGCAGCAACATTCCTAGCTCTCCAAGCAGCGTACCGGCAGCTACGGAGCAGATCGACGATGATGTTAGCAGCACTCTCAGTCCCATCAGCTCCTCCAGTCCTCTGAGCCGTCCGCCAGAGACCACGGGGCAGATAGACAACGAAAGCAACAGTACTCTACGCCCCTCAACCCCCTAAGAGCGACCACGGAACAAACCGGTAATGATAGTAGCAGTACTCTCAGCCTCCCTAGCCTCCCCGACCTCGTGAGCCGCCCGCCGGAGACCACGGAGCAAATAGATAACCAGAGCAACAGTACTCTGCGTCCCCCCAACCTCACTGGAGCGACCACGGAGCAGACTATCAACAGTGATAGCAACATTCTCAGTCCCGTGAAACTCTCCAGCCGCCCGAACCGCCCGAACCGCCCGCCGGTGACCACAGGGGAGAGCAGCAGCACCTCCCGCTCTGCAAGCACCCTGCAAGCTACCACAGAACAGAGCCACGGCGATGTTAGCAGTACTCGTGGCCCGCCAAACCGCCAGATAGCCAATGGCAGGGCCTTATCGCAGTCCCAACCGACGGAGATGACTGCCCTGGTGGCTCGTCGCCAAACGGCTAATAGCAGGGCCTCATCGCGGTCCCGGCAGCCCCAATCGTCAGAGCTAACAGCTCTTATGGTCTACCGCTCTAGCGGCCGAACCCGAACTAAAAAAAACCCCAATTAAGAAAACCCCACCTAACTACTCGGAGGAGGGGGAGGAGGGGGAGGAGAAAGACAAGGATGAAAAGCCGAAGAGAGGCTGGTTTATGAATATGATTTGGGCAGTCAGGTGGTTTTTTGGATATGGAGAACTGTGAAAGCCTTACTTGGGCAGGATATTTCTTTCACACTAATGGAGAGTATGTTATCCAAGTGAATTCTTGTTTTTTACGAATGGTGTTTTCTTTGTAGTACCATTTATATTATTATTGTTGGAGTTTCTTTGGAGTCTTATCAAGGTTAACGGTCCGCGAGCTCATACTGTAGTCAATTGAAATGTTTTGGTGGCTTTGAAATGGAGGAAAAGGCGGTCTCGTGTTTCGTGGAGGGACTTTGAGGCAATTCGTAGAATCTCACTGTACCTCCGGTATTATGTAAGTTCTAGTGAATGTGACATATGTTGACGGAAATACTGGGCTTTCGCCCGAGATCATCGACGGGCATAATGTGACTGCTTGGCTGTTATGTGGGTTGTCACTTTTAGTATAGTTATCTTAACATTATGTACTTAAACTTTCTTCTTTTCTCTTCTGCTCTTTAGAATTCAGACGATTGATGAGTTCTCCGCGCATCCGCGTGTCAACAACATACTCGTATGTACATGTACACCTGTGATCCTAACGGGAGCGTGAGTGGTGTACATGCAATCATATCATGCGCTTGCATTAAGGTTCGGATATAGCCGTAGAGCCGCGCCTTTGGCTCTTGTTATATTAAGGGTGTGCACTTGTAATTATCGAATAATCAAATTCCCATGATCGACACGTTCGTGTTCTCTTCGTTCTCTCTTTTCGTTTCAGACAAGAATTACGGTCTGAAACATGACCATTGCTGCCGTCATTTCTCTCTCACGCCTCATATGCTAATTTAGGCGCTAAACCTGAAATGCATATGGATCAAATATATAAAGCTTCAGGCCAAATCATAAAAATCATCTACCTTGATGTGAATTACAAACGTATGCGGCAACGGGTTGAAGATATCAACAGAGTCAGGTAGTGATATGAAGATTTTCATATCTAGCAACACAGAATTGATTACAAGCACCATCAAATATCGCGCCATAGATTAGAGTGTTATCGTGTGAGTAGAGTAGAGGAACTTATACATTATACAGAAGCCATACTGGCAGCAGAGGCTGGGAACAGGGGACTGGAGGGAGCGTGCACTGGCAATATAAAGTATGCATTGGCGAGGGAGTAAGGGCGCTGAAGAGAGAGAATGAGAGCTAGAGTAGAGAGACAGTGGGATCAGGAGAGAGCGCGAGAGCGCTGGAGAAAGAGAATGACAGCTAGAGGGAAAATAACAACTAGAGTGAGAGTAGGAAAGTGGGAGAGGTGAAGAGAGAAAGTCAGAATACAGAGTGGGCGAGTCGCCGGCCGCGCACCCAATTCGCTGGCCGCAGCTTCCGGCGATTTCAGCCATCCACTTAAACGTTTTCCGGTGTTTATATTTATCGACAAGTTGATCGACTGATGTCTACGAATGTGATGGGGTCCGCAGTCAACGTTGATTTTGCGCGCGTATAACCTGCATCCGTCCAACAAGCCACACAATTTTTGATTGGAGTGCACAGTGATCGGCATGCAGGCTTGTTTCATTGCACACCCCACGTCTGCTACTCAAAGTCCCCGCATTCCTATTGCGCTCCATTTATCAACCTTCACTGACACTTCGTTGACCCCAAGGTCTCTACATTGTTATCCTCCTGTCTTTACACTCGATATCTCTCGTAAACATGGTTAAAAGACGAGTCGCAACATCAGCCATGGCGGCAACACCTCTCGCTTCCGACCAGGGTGCGCAGAGGGAAGACGCGGTTCCGACAGGCAGCGCATTTGAAGCGCTCTCAGCAATATCAGAGGCAGATTCGAGCCAACATGAAAAGAAGGAGGACCACAAGACATTGTTGGAGAAAGGTAAAAGGTTTATCGGCCGGGTGAAGGATTTCTCGGAAAAGGTTTACGATAGCTTGTCAGCGGCAGAAGTGATACGACAGTTGGCCAACGGGTAAGCTTCAAATATGTCATCTAGTTCGTCAAGTGTGCTGATGGTGTTGTAGATGTTCCATCAAGTTTATAATGGTCATCGGGCTCACCGGCGCGGGGAAGTCATCTATCATCAAATTGCTCACCGACCGTGATGTGCATATTGAGCACAGCATTAACTCTGGTATTTCCTTACTTTCTGGAGTAGTTTTAAAACCTGCTAACGCGCCGACATTCCTAGGCACTAGCAAATTTGAGATGTTCCCTACTATTATCGACGGCCAGCGATATATCCTCATTGATACACCGGGTTTTGATGATGAAGAACGTGACGATGTTGAAATCTTCCAAGAGATCCTCAACTGGTTCACGACAATGACTCCTTATTGCGATCTTGCTGGTATCCTCTACGTTCATGACATCACTCATCGTCGCTTTAATGGTTCAGCGAAGTTGAATCTGGAGATGCTACAAGCCTTATGTGGAGAGCAGTTTTACAAGAACATTACAATTATCACGACCATGTGGGGGGAGAACATGCACTCCACCGCTACCCAAAATGCTGAGAAGCGGCAGCAAGAATTTAAAGAGAAGAAGTGGAAGAAACTCATCGACGGTGGAACCAGAGTGGTTGAGCATCGACACGGCTTTGAAGAATCTAAGTCTACACCGCCGCCGGATGCGCTTCCTTCCACGGCTCATGAGGTCGAAAATTCGGAGCCACAATGCCAAAATGCAGAGGAGCAGCGTGAAATTGTAGAGAAAAAATGTCGAGAGGCTGAGGAGAAACGCGAAAAGGCACAGAACGAGCTTTGCGATATGATGGAACACTACATAAACTCCGAGATTGTTAGGCCAACGATTCAAGATGAGCTACGAAGGAAGGTCAAAATCCTGGATACAGAGGCTGGAAAGGTGTTGAGAAAGAGATTCAACCTGCCGGCGACCACGGATCAGGTCGACGACGATAGTAGCAGCATTCCTGAGTCTCCGGCGACCACCGAGCAGCCCGACAATGGTGATAGCAGTACTCCTAGCCCCCCAAACTGCCCCCTGAGGCAGATCGATGGTAATACCAGCAGTATTCCCCGCTCTCTGAGCCCTTTGCGAGCGATTTCGGGGGGGATCGGTGGTGAAAGTAGCAGTAACCCCCACTCCCCAAGCTCCTTGCAACCAACTACGGAGCAGATAGGCAGTGAGAACATACAGGCGACCACGCAGCAGGTCTGCTTTGATCATAGCAGTATTCCCAGCTCCCCAGCTCACGAACCGGCGGCCCGAGAGCAGATAAGCGATGATGGTAGCAGTTTCCTTAGCTCTCCGAGCTGCTGGACGGCCGATGACGAGCTTTTGTTACAGTCCCAGCACTCCCAATCGTCGGAGACGACTATTCATGTAGTTCATCACCACCACCACCACTGCCGAACACCGTCATCTGAGAGGGAGGAGAAGAAAGAGGGAAAGAAAGAGAAGAAGAAAGAGAAAAACGAGGAGATGAAAGAGGAGAAAGAAAACTTGATTAAGAGGATTATTCAGGCAATCAAGTGGTTTTTCGGGTGGTGAATTGCGGTACTTATTCTTTATGAGTGGTTTCTATTGCAGTACCGTTTATTGCTATCAGAGTTTCTTTAGGTCTTATTAAGGTTAACGGTCTGCGAGATTTCGCTTTAACCAATTTATGTTTTGCCGGGACTTGGGAAGCTTATTCATGAGGAACGGACGGTTCTCGTGTTCCATAGAGGGACTGGTAGTACTTTGTAGAATCTCGTTGTATCTCCGGTATTGTGAATATGGTTTAATTTACTCCTACATACTATTCAAGTTGCCGACACCTTGGTCGAGGTCAACGGACGCGTATGAATAGCTATCGATAGTGTTGACGGCCATTTTACAGACTGACTGGCAGAAACAAGAAAGATGCATGAACAATTGTAGAAGAATGTAAACGTGTTGTGGTAATCTGAGCCGGTGGTGGTGCTTTATAGAGCTAGAAGGTGGGGATAAACCAAGAGCAGAAGGTGCGGCTCTGCGGCTATACCCGAACCTTAATGAGAAGAGTAGATTTATAAATTAACCACACAGGCTACACCCCGGCCGAATCATAAAGAATATCCATGAGAATTTGAATTGTAAGCTTATACGGCAACAGGGTGAAGATATTACAAGATACACTAAAATGTCCAGAAACAGATCACCGTACTAATTTCGTAAATTAAACTCCCCAGGAAACCCGCTCGCCAAACGCCGTGTTACAGGTGTACTTGTACCGGAGACATGTTACAGGTCTGATACACGGTGCTGCTGCAGGGGCCGATGCCTCCTGTATATATCTCGAGTCTTTCTCCTTCTCTCTTCTCTGTACCATAGAATACACGCACACAGTTCTCCCCAACTTCCATATCGTAACACGCCGTTCAAACATCAGCCAAAGTGATATACCATGACAACCGATGGACTGCTATTGAGCCGCTTGCCCTAAGGCCCTTAAAAAACGTACCACCCCTCCCTCGCGGTATGTAGGCCGGCCAGTAGCCCGAACCTTTTGATCCGCCGGCCATATGTCCCACAGAGCCCAATGATACAAGCCGAAAGCCTGCGGAACATATCCTATCCAGGCAAGGCAATTGCTCAGACATCGAATTGTCAACACAGTTTCGTGGTGCTGCTTTCCGAACACGACGTGGAAGGCCGTAAATGCCCATTCGAACCATTTCAGCGCCTCAGCATGATTACCGGCACAATGAAGAATGAAGCCCACAGCTCGGATACCAGCCACGCTCGTTAAATCAGAGGGCGTCATGGTCGCTGCAGACTCGGGGAGCTTGCGCAGACGGTCGTACATGGCCGCGGCTCGTATAGACATATAGCCAATCGATGGGGGGAGTGGCATCACAGCACACACTAGTGGTGACAGCATGTACAAGGGTCCAGCCCGCATGTGCGTCTCCACAGAATTCAGCCATATAATGTCAGCTGAGTTGATGCTGACGTGAACAAGTGCGGGTTGGCTCAGGCGTAGCGTCTGCTCTTTGTTGTACAGCGCATGATCGTAGACTCTCACGTCGCGACATTGAGGATGCACCGGGATCACCGGAGTGTTCATCGGGCCAGGCGTATAAGGGCTACCTGTGGGCGGCAGTGCTTGTGCACCATAACTGCACTGAAGCCCTGAAAAATGTGGGCTAATATTACCCGACGGAAGAGGACTAGGTGAGGATCCTGATGTAACAGAGCTTGCGATCTCGGATGAGGTAGTGCTTAGCGTATGACCCGTCGGAAAGGAGTTCCTTGTAGATGTATTCCATGGGTTCCAAAGCTCCTCCAGTAGCTGTGGATTGTCCTGAGCTTGACTCGTCGAATGCGTAGACCCTTGAGCTGTTGCTAGTCAGAATTCCTTCTTAGCAGTACTTAATGCGTCGGACCTTACAGGCACTTCTAATGATTACATTCACGCAGTCCTCAAGATGTCCAACCACAATCTGATAGTCTTGGTCATTCTCAGTCGGAAATTTCACAAGGTCTGAATGGCTTCTATCAGCTGGGATTTGGATTTCTCCGTTAAGGCCCAGAACTGCAGCCTCTTTGGTGACCATCTCGACGGCTGATCCGTCTCTTGCATAGGTGCCGGAGGAGTTCTAGACAACTTCAGCACTTGATAATATGCCTGGGCGTATGTGATTGTGGAATCAATACCCTTCGGACAGATGGCGAAAGCAGACGTTCGTAGAATGAAAGTATCTTGATGTTGTGGCCGCGCAGAATTCGTAATAGCGTTCCATTGAGATCTACCAGATATGACGAACCCGGTCGTAATTGCGTGAGAATCGCTGGCGGATTCCCGGGTTGCTCTCTGGTCATCCTCTCCAACTCTCGGGTTCTGAGACCTCCATGTGGGGTTCCAAAGAAGAAAATGGCGTTGGTAGATTTTAATATATCGGCATAATGTGGATCGTCGTTTGACTTGACCAGTGACTAGTGTATCATGTTTGTTAGTTGGGACCTCCATGCCCACTGCACGCAAACCGCTCACCTGGCTAACTAAAAGTCCTCCAAGGCTATGCGCAATGAATATGATCGGCCGACCCTTTCGGTCTATCAGTATCACTGAAGCTCGACAGGGGCGTAACGACTTACTCGTGTTGCGCTTCGAACCGACATCAACTGCTCAACGAAGTATCTCATGTAGTCTGCCATGCCCACTCCCGCCACGCGGTTCGTATTGCCCGTTAAACGGCTGTCATAGCCGTATGTCATGATTCGAACTCTCAATGAAGGAATATGTTCTGGGAGAAAGTCCTTTAGCCACATACTGCGAGTCGATGTCTCGCGGTCACTCCAGCTACCGTACGCATGGCCGGCCAATCCAGTGACTGCCACGACACTGTAATCTTTTTAGCAAGCCGAGACCCTTTAAAGAAGAAGATAGTGCCTACTCAGCAACAGTGTTAGTTTCGGGAGAGTTCAGGGGCGTTAGGCCGCGAAAGTGCGCGTCAATCTCGAGTACCGTTGGCTCGCTGCTACCCACATAAACCTCGAAAAACCTAGAGTCGGGATTTTCAAATATCTCAACCCTCTGGTAATTAGCGGCAAGTGCTGTTTGGCAGCGCCCGAAGAGCGATGGGTATAGCGATAGCTCGTGGACTTTCTTTAGCTGGGGATCGAGCTGCTCAAGGCCGACTGCGAGGTCTCTGCGGTCCCACTCTAGAGGAATATTTGATATTCGGTAGTACACAAGCGGCATCTGGAGGCGATACAAAGGTAGCGCTCTGCGAAATGTGGATCGAACTGGATGGTAGGCGCTGCAAACGTTGCGGCACTTCCCCGCTCTGCGGATGCATCTTCGGCTGCATCGATCGGTCGTACAAGATGGGATGCCTTAGGTAGGATTCTCAGCCCTAACCTTGTTCACGTGAACTCTACTGTTCTGCAAGTTTGTTTGTTTGTAATCATTTTGCATTCGCCCCCGAAGGGAGGCGCCCAGCTAAGTTACCATAAGCCGGCCGACCACTAGTGGTCATGGCATTTTAACCCCAATCCTCAAAACTTCCTCGGTCTTCAACCGGGAGGGCACAAGGCCGTTGAAACTCCCAATCTCTCTCCTAGGCAAAGTCGTCTCTCCCACTTCCCGCTGCTCAAAATGAGCCCACCCCCATAACAAACGCACCAAAAAATAAAGCAAACTAAAACAAAAGAGAATCGTAAAGTACATTTTTGCCCTGCAGGATCTTCAAACCATATAGGCGCGATCTAAACTGCAACTCTTCCAATTCTCCTCTGTTCCTATACCCTGCTTGGCTAACCCTTTTGGGGTCACCAACTGTCATATCTTCCACCGCGACAGTCATATATCTCTGTGACTCTGCAGTCATCATCATATTTCGTAACGACCTGACTCCGTCGCGGTCGCTCTTCTTCATTTTCCCCTTCCGGGGCTTCCGACTCCCTCCTCTTTTGTTGTCCTCCCCTCCCTCCAGGTCGTCTTCCACCCCTATCATTTTCCTCCTTCCTCCATGTTATCGTATTTCTGAGTTTGGACACTCGGTCTCGTTACCCTCTGGACCTCCCTCTACCATTTCTTTTTCTGGGATTCCGCACATTCTGTCGGCTTCCTCCCTTTTCTTTTCCTCCCCTATCATCCTCCCTCTGGATTACTGGTGCCGAAGCTCTAGCATGTCGAGAATGCATCAAGCTGGGTGGTGGGGATGTTAATCTCGGTGCTTTACCCGGTCGCCCTGGTTCCGCATCCGATTCGTCAATATTCATAGTTGTCGCGTTATCCTTTTCGACCTGCTTCACCCAATTTTGAGTTGTGACTTCTTGGGCCAATGGCATTCCTACCCGCTTCCATCGTGCTGGCAGTACTGGCCGTGGCCTGATCGTAAGATTCTTTTGTTAAGGGTTCTCCCTTAACAGAGTATACGTAACTTGAGATAACCAATGATGGGTACTTGTCAGTGAAATAACCTTCGGGCCACCTGACATGCAAAACGACTACCCTAGGTATCCTCAAGAACTCGCGGTCACGATTACCTTTAGCGGGGTATGAGTGGTACTCGTCTTGATTGGTTAAGCTAAGGCTTAGCAGATTCATTGAAAGCACATTGCTGCGGCAGCTGATTTGATGATGCAATTACACTGCCAGATCAAAAGGGATACAACCCTGCCGAGCGTGTAATTATCAACCAGATTTATCCTTGACGATAGAGTGATTATGTCTGATCATTCTGAGGAATACCTCGACCTGCAGACACGGCAATCGATAGTTGCAAGCTATCAAGTGGGATTTTAAGACCGTTGTCTTGTGTGACTTCGGAGCACTGGGCACTCTCCAGCCAAAGGGAATAGTCCCTGCCTAAGCAGCGACGTGATTGAAAGATTATGGCATGACTGTTGATATGAGGTCGAAGCATCCCTGCACATTGAATTGTGACGGAATGGCAACTGCAACGCTACGTGCGTGTCATTTAATCTATATCGGCATAGTAGTGGTTGTCTGCCACGTAAACCTATGATGCAATCATACTATAGTATTGATTAGCTAAAAAACGACTGTACACTATGTTGGCAGCGTTCCTGATTACCGAACCATACGAGGGTGAGATGTCCAAGTTGAAGTTATGATCTGATATATGATATCTTGCAGGTGTGGCCTGATTCTTATCAGGAGCGTAAGGCTTTAATACCGCACCTGCATGAACACGATAACCTTGGGGATTCGTGGCAATCTCTACCATGCGCATTCTGTGCCGACTTGCCTTAGCATGCATGCGGACGATAATGAATGTAAGACGCAAAGCACGTTGCTATCAAAATCATGGAAAGGAAATATGGGTGCGCATGCGTAACATCCCGAGAACTTTCTATAAAGAGGTCACATTGTTCCGGCAATGAAAAGAACAAGCTCTAGCTGCGAAACAGTCAACGATACCTACCAGCGAAAGAAAAGCATTATTTATTATTAAGTTTTTATGATACCTATACCTATATCTATTATTATATATATAAAATCTATTAGCTTTGTGTAGCGGCAGCCCCGCACCGTTAAGTGTCACCTTATACGAATGACTATTACCTTTGAGAACGATAATGACATTATAGTTTATGCATTAGAAAAGATTATCTCTTACGCCAGAGATAATCGATATATCTTCGTGGCGCAAAGCGTTTGGTGGATAGCTTCCGTCATAGGAATTTCCGAAGGGCTAGCTATGCATATTGATAATCTACGAATTCAATTCGAGGAGAATCAGTTAACGTCGGAAAAAGTTCAATCATCCTAGGAAAAGAATTCGACAACTTTCTTATCGAAGAATCCTAATATTACAACTCCAGAAAGTTGTGTTCATCCAGATAGGATACTTCAAATTAATAAAGATAGTGAAAGTCCAGAGGCTGATAATAGTCAAGCTGAGTTGGACCGAGCTTCTTTCGTTCTCCGAAGCGCCGGAAGGTTTCTTGAACATTCCCGAGAGGAGAGGAAAGCTTTTGAGAAGAAGCCTCGTGGGATAACCAAAACGAGATCAGGAAAGGTTCCGGTAAAACCTTTAACCAATAGACAGAGAAGTCGGTTACAGGCGATTCCTAAGGATACCCTCGTTAGGTACCTGGATTCGAGGAACTAAGGATTACAAGCTTAGGGAGATTACTCTTAAGAAGTAATATTGCCGATAGTGTCTGAACGCCAGAATTATCAACATCGGCAAAAGTGCAAATCGACTATAGACTGCGCTACACGCACTCGCACGCTCGCGCAGCTCATAGCAAGCTTCCCGTGGACCCCTGCGCGACGCGCAGCCTATAGTCGTCTATAGTCGATTCATAGAGTTGTGCGCGTGGGCCCATGGAACTATATACAGCTGGTGGCTGGAGATGGATCTATACCAGTCTTCACTGCCTGCAGTCTTCGCTGCTATACTAGTACTATACACTGTCGCTGAGAGCCCGGTTGAGAGCCTGCTTGAGAGCCTGCTTGAAAGCCTGCTTGAAAGCCTGCTTGAAAGCCTGCTTGAGAGCCTCTTTGAAAGCCTGCTTGAGAACCTTCTTGAGAGAGCCTCGCATCGGGAAGAGTAGAGTTTTCCACGGGAAACTTTTGGCCGATGGAAAACCCTGAGTTTGTGGAAGCTTTGGCTACTAGAAGGCTCTAAGTCTGTGGAAGCTTTGATGCTAACGTTGACATAGCCAACCTACTTGTCTAAGTGCTTCTGGTACTATGATCACCACTACTGACACCATCATCATCACTATCGCCATCATCACCATTGCCATCATCACCATCAGCTCCGAATGCACACACATACGCCCACAATGGGTGGGAAACGGGCAGTAGATTCCGCTGGAAAATCTGAGTCGGAGATCTGCTCTCCCCAAGATCCAATTGTCTACCATTCCTACAGAATCTAAGGTTTCAATTGTCAACACCATGGTCGTGAGGCATCGTGAGATTTCGTCTTGGTGGGCGTGCTGAAAATAAGATTCAGACAATGATATAGACCGACGTCATGATTTCGGCCGCCGCCACCCGCCACCCACCACCCGCCATCCGCCTCCCGCCTCCCACCTCCCGCCTCCCGCCTCCCACCTCCCGCCTCCCGCCTCCCGCCTCCCGCCTCCCGCCTCCCGCCTCCCGCCTCCCGCCTCCCGCCTCCCGCCTCCCGCCTCCCGCCTCCCGCCTCCCGCCTC
>Ga0307515_10010163_pt1 | contig 18079 bp, 12 predicted proteins | sample 17_EM_MG_FD_194513 | JGI IMG/M metagenome (GOLD analysis project Ga0307515, IMG submission 194513) | Populus trichocarpa ectomycorrhiza microbial communities from riparian zone in the Pacific Northwest, United States - 17_EM | ecosystem: Host-associated > Plants > Roots > Unclassified | place... | reverse complement strand
TACCGATCGTTTTGAAGTCAAGCTGGTTTTGATCGATGAAGAGGATGCCTAAATTTCCCGGAGGATGCACAAGATTGGCGGCTACCTCAGTTTCAAAATTATCAATGGTGGTGAGCTGATTTCCCTGAAAGCTGATATAGCTGATGGAAGGCAGGTTTAATAACGTTGTGGGAAAGCTCGTGAACCGGTTGGCGGTCGCTTCTACAAACGTGAGGGCATTTAGACCTGCCGTTGAAGGGAATGCTCCGCTAAATTGATTGCGGGTAATAGTAAGTGAAACGAGTCTCGTCCAGTTACTGATAGCGGGAAATTCACCTGATAACTGATTATCACTGGCATCGAAAAAGTAGATGTTACGGCCGGAGAAAGAAGAAGGTACACTCCCCCTGAATTTATTACGCGCTACGTTCACCGTGTTAAGGTTAGTCATTCCCGAAACATCCGGAAGTCTTCCTGTCAATTGATTGTCCTGAAGATAGACGTAGGTCAGGCTGGTCAGATTACTAAAGGAGGAAGGGAGGCTTGTAAATTGGTTCCCATTCATATAGAGCTGGTACATGGCAGGCAAATGTCCGAACCATTCCGGTATAGGGCCATGAAACCGATTATTACTTAGGCCAAGGTAACCCAGATGAGTCAGGGCACTCAGATCATTACTCATGTCATCGAGTTGATTGCTCATCAGGTCAAGGGCGGTCATGGAAGTACAACCCGCCAGTGCTGCCGGTATGCTTCCTGTAAACTGGTTAGCATTAAGAGAGAGGTATTCAAGATTATGCAAGTCGCCAAGGGAAGCAGGTATGGTTCCGGTAAAGTTATTTCCCTCCATGAGTAGAGTCGTAAGACCACTCATCTGTCCTATCCAGGAAGGCATGGGGCCGGACGGAAATGGATTGCCTGACAGGCGCAAATCTCTTAACCAGGTCATGGAAGCAAATGCAGATGGAAAACCCGTGAGTTGGTTATAGGCAAGGTCAAGTAAGTCAAGGTAGGCGAAGGTGGTATAGGAAGTAGGGACAGTTCCCGTGAATTGGTTAAAGGATAAATTCAAATATTGCATAAACTGAAAATCAGTACCTGACCAGGCTGGTAATGGTCCGGATAGCTGATTATGATCGAGGTAGATGTACTGGAGGTTATGCGCGTTGGATAAAGCAGCAGCAGGAAATCCATCCGACAGGTTGTTCGAATTAAGTCCTACAAAATACAATTGAGTTAAGTTACCCAGCGAAGCGGGGATAGTACCAGTCAGATTGTTGAATCCCAGATGAAGTGAAGTCACATCTCCATTGGATACTCCCACACCGAACCAAGTGCCAAACTCTGCACTGGTAGCTGTAGCCGGCCACGTAGTGGGCCAGTTGGTGGTGTTGGACCAACCGCTTCCATTGTTGGTATTCTGGTAAAGGTCCTTCAATGCCGCATATTCAACCGCATCCGGCACCACATCCTGACACTGTGCGTAGAGTGGAAGAGCAATTATTAAAAACAGCACTATTCTTTTACAGAAGGAGGTAAAACAGATCAGTGGGCTTGGTATATTTTTTCTCATAGAGGAGAACATGCTATTGACGTTTAATAATATTATAAAATGGTATAGCCGCTTACCAGCAGCTCGTAAATACCTGGCTTGTTGTTTTCTACCAGCACCGCTTTGATGAGGGTTTGTGTCGCTGCCTTCTTTAGAGTGACATTCCCCCTCACATTGTCTCCCGTCACCTGGTAGATGACCTCGCCCTGTCCATCTATCTGTAAAGCTCCTTTGCTGCTTTGGATAGTGAGCACGTATTTCTTTTCGCCTTTGGCATCGATCCATTCCATGCGCTCTTTCTTGTACACGATCATTTTCTGTTGATCATTGGAAATTGTTCCTGTTGATATCTGTGTCACTTTGCTGGAATTCCAGGAGATGGTTTGCGTGGTTACATCTGGTCCTGCAATGGTGAGTGAAAGGCTATAGAGAAATAGACTGATAAATAATTTCATGGTTTTGATATATGTTGTGTCTATTGGGAACTGGTGTTACTATTCAGTTAAGACTTGTCTTGGCTTTTTCTACTCCCTCCGGAGGAAACACCGCTACCAGGTTGCCGAAGTCATCGTAGAGGTAGTAGGTTTCTGCAAACCGTTTTGTTCCGTTGATGGTCTCTACATACACTTTTTTGCATACGGTACGTCCTTCTTTATCTATATACTCAATCACTTCGTTGTTCTTTTCATCGTAGGTCTTGTTTGCGTAAAGCAGATTGCGTCCGTAATACTTTTCGGTTACTTCTGTGCTTACGCTCACTTTGCTGGCAACTACGTCATAATTGAAAAGTAGTACTTCATTATCTGCATTTAACTCTTGGCGGGTCTTTACGGTCTTGTCCGCTATGGAATAAATATCAGTATCAGGTTGCCAGACCGCGCCCGGAGCACCTTGTTTTAATACGCGATTAAGTGGAGAAGGCTCGAAGGTGGTTTCTGAGTAGGGTTTACTGTCTGTATCTACTTTTAAAGTATTCTGATAAAACTGGTATTGAGGATTAACCGTAGTAGCATAAGCAGCGTTTTCTTTCGGAACGAAATCGGATTTAAAATAACCGTTATTACCGGAAGTATATGGCAGATATTTAATGTTCTCCCGTCCATATACATCGTACGCGATGGACTGAACAATATCTTTTTGGTCTGAGGCAGGAGAATTTTGAACCATGACATTCTGTATAGGTCTGCCTATTCCGTCCAAATAGCTCCAGGTAATCATCTTTTTTCCAACAGGTAATGAATTGGCAACTGATGGTGTTGTTACTCCAGATACCATGAAAACTTCTTCCTTAACCCAGTTGTAATTATTCGATGGATAAATTACACTAAGATGGGCCTCTGCCTGGGCGGTTCCGCTATTATTATCAATAGCAAGTAATTGAAATGTGTAATTTCCTGTTTGAAGATCATTTAAAGTAAGTGTCGCTGTATTCGATCCGTTTAGCGGAATAACAGGACCCGCTATCTGGGTCCAGGTTAAAGATATTACACTCCCATCGGAGTCGGTTACAGTACCATTAAATGAAGTTGAATTCATTGGTAAAACAAGATTTTGATCCGGGCTAATGATAATCTGAGGGGGACGATTTATATGCACATTCAGTTGTGCTTTTTCAACACTTTCGCAACCAGAGGTAGGATTAAATACAGACACCTTATAGGCAGCGTCCTGCGTAAGAGTCGGTGTGGAATAGGTAGAGCCTGTTAGCAAATACTCATTATTACCCGTATACCATTTATATGTCTCATTAGTACCTGCCCCTCCTGCAGTTAAATTTGTATTTGTATTGGGTAAAATAATTCTATCCTGGACAACAGCACTTTGTATGGAATAAACAGACATGGTGATAACGTTGGACAGCAAAACGTTATAACATACCGCACTGGCTGGCATTTCAGGCAATAACATCATACTCACCTGATCGCCATTCACCAGATTGGAGTAATCAAAAATATTACTTGTCGTGTTTTGCTTACTGATACCATTGACCAAAAAATTATAATGAGTGTTCGCACTGCCAATACCTGTTGAAGAGGTAAAGCGTACAGTGCCGCCTGCACAAACGGTGGTTTGACTTGCAGTAATAGTACTGCTTAAATCATAAGATGCGGCAACTTTAAATTTAGCTTCATGATCTGCGTTATTGTAATGATAGTACACCGAAAGAGTTTCACTACCTGTAGGTGAATCAAATACTACTTTAATTGATCGGATAGTGCTTGCTGTAGTTAAGGATGAACAGTTTCCACAGGCCGGATCAACAATAATTCCATCCGGGACACTCCAATCAATAGATGTCGTGGGGCTGGACGCAGTTACGGTTGATGGCTTTCCGGTACATGCTTGTCTTTGGGCAAAAACATGAAAGGTGCTAATAACGACCAGCGTTAGCGTAACGAAAATAGTTTTAAATCTCATAAATCAATTTTTACTATCTGATCTGGTAATTATATTCATAACGCTTTACAAAGTGACCGGAATGATCTTTGATCGTTTCAAGACGACCAAATGAATCATAGGTATAGTACACAATTTGATTATTGAAATCGGTGATAGACGTAACACCAATAAAAGGATCATAGGTATAAGATGTCATCTGTGCTCCCTGCGGATAAAAACGTATGTCGTCCACCTGGCCGCCAAGCGAAATAGAATAAGACGTTCCGGAAACCGAAACAGGCTGTGACTGAAAAGACCAGATACCGTTTTGTTTAATCCAATAACTTAAAACAAAATTGCCAGCTGTAAGATCAATCAACTCCTTATTATATCCATTAAGCTTACTTCGAGTCCCTGTTTTTGCATCTCCCGGATCACTATCGCCATTTTCTTCAAAGCCTTCGTAATGCCATTGTCCGGGTAACGCATTTTTCATTTCCGCAATTAGTTGAGATGAATTGTAACCCCAAAGGAAGGACTGAGGCACATCATTCGTCTTATACTGATTGGTAAGTCGTCCCAAGGAATAATCAAATTGCGCCCTGGATACAAATTTTTCATTGTCGCTAAACAAATCGGTATATTTTTGATTAGTTAGGACTTCGTTGTTAAGTGAAGTAAGTGGACTGGCACTCTCCAATAACCATATTTTAACAGGCTTAAAAAATTGAGGATGGTAATCCGTGATCCTTGATGTAAGTAGTTCAGAAGCTCCATTTCTTATTCTCCAGGCCTGAACCTCCACAGGTGCACTTAAAACAAATGCGTTGGTTAAAGCATTTATGTTGGTGAGATTTCCTCCAGTCGTATAATCCTGCGGATACTTGTATTTGGTTCTCAAGATTGTGCCGTCCTGCAGGTTTTGATCTTGCTGAGTAAGCTGGACATGATTATCAGGGCGATCGTACGAATAGGTAGTTACTTTATCTGTAAATGTTCCGTCATGTGCCTGGCTGTACACTCTTTCTGTTACGTTATCCAGATACTGCCACTCTTGTAGAAATTTATAATAACGGACTCCAAAGTCTCTCAGAAATTTGTCATAGTCAGGGGATGATGGCTGTATTATAATTTCCTGCTGACGCTGAATCCAAATGGCAACTTTTAAACCCTCGGCAATCTTTTTGTATTTGTCCGGACGCTGCGTATAGTGGTTGAAAGTGGCAGTCAAAGGATGCCCCTCTTTGTCATGTATCCATTTTTCTTTTAACAGCCCGCGCCTGCTATCATGACTTTGTGCAGGTGGAAATGGAAACATATTTCCATTCAGATCAGTATCGGGATTGTCGAGAGCAGTAGTAAACTTAAAAATCTGGTATCCGTTTTCACCATTATCACCTTCCAGGACTTTCACCTCACTATATCCGATATGAGTACCCTCTCCTAAAGGAACTTTAGAACTGGAGTACCCTGCTTCATAAGGGCAGGCTAAAGTTCCTCCATCTACCCCGGTCTCCGCTATCATTCTGAAATAGTAGAATGGTTTTCGAACAAGTACTCCACTTGAGAGGCCTGTGTCACTGGATTTATAGACAAAGCGATTAACTTTTGCCGGACTACCCATGCCATCGCTTCTCTGGATTCTGCTTACCCTTACACCTCCTACATATTGTTTTTGACTTGATGTGGTGATTTCCCTCGATTTATGCAATGTTAATTTGAAACCCGCTTGTGAAAACATCTCAGAGGTAAAGTATTCACTATGAAGCTCAACATGATACTGACCGGGCGCAAGAGTTACATGATAGGTTTGTCCTGATGACAAACAGCTTCCTCCTCCAAAGCCAACTACCGATGGACCAGAAAACAAAATGGATGCAGCAGCTCTTTCACAGGCGGTTTGTGTCGAGCCCGGTGTATCGCAGGTACCACGGCAAGCTGTACTGTATTCAACATCTGCGGAGTAGGATTTATCTAAGGTAAAATCACCAGTGACCCATAAATCATTATTAGAAGCAGTCGCTTTGCTATTATACTGAATTACTTCATCGTAATATTCAATTGCAGTTTGTTGCGAGTAGGACGCAAAATCGTGTGCTTCGTATTCGAATTGGTCATAACCACCAGTCGGATACATTATCCTTGTTAACACACATGATTTTACAAGATTAGCATCTGTTTCTCGGTTTCCACCATCACTATAATATAAGAAAGTACCGTCTCCCTTATCTATCCGTTGAGGAATAAAAGAGTCTCTGTTATTGTTGTTATAGAATCCCCAATGGTCCTGATCGAAAGATCCTCTCGCAGGCAAAGGATTCGTTTCATCATACTTAAATTCATAAGGGGGAAGAGACTTGTTGGACGAGGAGAATTCAACAAGCTTATTCAGTTTCAATCTTTTATTTCCGGTAGACCCGAAATAGGAATGATCAAGCTGATAGTATTTTACAATATTACCTGCCTTATCCTTGATATTTATTTGCGCCAGCCGACTTGCCTGTATATCGTACCGTCCTCCTTCAGGAACAAATTCAACCGAACCAAGGTCGAATTTTATTTTAGTCAAGAGTCTTTGATTTACTATCATTGTTCCAGGCGAGCTTGGCTTGGGCATTATTTCCTGGCAGTTAATGAAAATCGGATTTGCACTAATGGCACCGACATCTCTTTGAGAATAAGTCTCCTCCAGATTCAAATCGTAAGTGAAATTATCTTCATTTTCATACTTGAAATAGATAGCATCTACACCATCAGCAGAAGTAATTTTATATAGATACCAGGAAGACGGTCCGGTCACAGGGGACTTACCTTCAGGCATCATGGTGGATGCATCAATTCCCCCATAGATCTCGCTTTCAATGGTCTTTTGACCAAATAAATACTGAGTACCGTCTGCAATAGTTACTTTCCATTGCTGTCCTTCTGATTGCGTACTCGAAAACCTTTCAATTTTAATCTGCTCATAATTCTGCAAAACAGGATTTTGATTGGTGTCAAATGTGAACTTGATACTACCAGTTGGAAGATTTATAAAGTAGAGGTCAGGCTCTGAATCATATACATTCCGATAAACTACGTTATAGAGATAATGATAGTTAAGGGCCGAGGCATTTTCATCATTAATGGTATTCCCCATTGCAAAAAAGCCGTACGTCTCTGTCTCATCTGCCAATCCTCTGATGGTCCTTGATATTAATCCTCCTGCATTCAGGCTCCACCCAAGCCCTACCCACGGAGCAATATCATCCACCCTGATTCCAGACGCATGATAGTTTAACGAAATCGGCAAAGAAAGATCACCTTGCTTAATGGCATATATAGGAACAGTGATCGTTGGGGTGCCTGTGTAATAGCTAACAGGCACATCTGCATATTTTGCTAAAGAGGCAGCATTAGGCGCCATTGGAACAACGCTGTTCATTAATTGTGTCTGGGTCTCCTGTGCCCTCAAATCACCACTTTTTTGTAACAGCAGGCTGATGAGAAGCAGTATATGGATAACTGAAATTCTGATTACTACTTTCTTATTCATATTATTTTAATGACCTACAACTGGGCGTTATTTTTTACTTAGTGATATTCCCCACAATGCACCGTTAGCGCATAATGGAATGCTGTGCCTAATCAGGGAATCTTAGTGATACAGGGAAAACTGCAAATCAGGACGATGTGCAGCTATTTTTACTTAAACAAGAGCGAGGCGCGAACGCGTTGGCCGGAACACAACGGGTGGGAATGGTCTTCATAACAACAGGTAGGTAAAAATTTCTAAAACGTGTACTTCGGGTCCGGGGGTGCTCAATATTAAAGTAAAATTCTATTATTTCAGAATGGTAAAAATGGCACCCATCGCTTCAAACGGTTGAACACGAGTAAAAAAATTTGATGGAAAATAAAAAAACGAAATATGGGTGACTTGCGTGAGTTTTTTACATTAAGATGAGTTTGTTATGCCTCTTGCCAAAAGAATCCGGTTCTAAACAGAGTGCTAATCCTTTTCAGGCAGATCTTTACTATCGATCACTTGAATTCTCTTGTTTAGTAAATCAGCTGCGTAAAGCTTGCCATCGGCATCAAGAGCGATCCGCCCTATACTGTTAAACTGAGATTCATCGCTTCCATAACCTCCAAGCTTAGCCCATAAAATACCTTCGTACTCAAATTTCTTTATGCGATAAGACTCAGCAATATAGAAGTTTCCTCTTCTGTCCAAGGCTATTGACTTGGGGCGATAGACAGCCAGGCTGTTCACTGCTATTCGGATTAATTCACCTTCGTTGGTAAACATCACTACTGTACCTGCCGTGTCAAGCACATAGACTGTATTTTCAATGTTGACTGCTATATCAGATGGAGAACTAAAACCTTCAATATCTAAGCCCTCTGTACTCCATTGGAGCACATAACTTCCATCGCTGGTGAATTTCTGAATGCGTTTATTCCCGTTATCAGCCACGTAGAGGTATCCTTCTGTATCACAAGCGATGGCTTCAGGATTGTTAAATTGACCGGGGCCTTCACCGGTTTCTCCAAATTGTCCTATCCATTCACCTTCCTCATTGAATTTTAATATACTATTACTGGTGCCATCTGTTACATAGAGCGTATCATTTATATATAGTATCCCCTGAGGGAAAAATGCGTACGGTTTTTTTCCTTCTACACCCCAGCTGACTTTAAACTTGCCGGTCTTATCAAAAACAAAGATTGTTTTTTGATAGACGTCTGAAACAAAAACAGACCTCTCGCTGAAAGCAATTCCAAAGGGATGTACCAACTGGTAGTCGAATGGCCCCTTCCCATACTCAGCAACAAGAGCTCCTGTTGAACTCACAGACACCACCGATTTGGTGATCATACTATCTGCAATTAAAAAATTACCCTGATTATCCAGCGCAAAAGGTGAACCAAAGGAAGACGGGCTGATATCAATAGGGAAAGGGAACAGCTCATTGAATTGTCCTTCCCTGAATTCATGGAATGATCCACCTCCGATACCGTAGAGATGACCTTCCTCATTTGCAGCGAAGTATTCTATCCAGTCGGATAACGCCCAGTTTTGCACAAGCCCACCGGAGGCATCAAATAGCGATAAAGATTTATAGTAAAGCACATAAAAGCGACCATCAGGTAAAACCGCTAAATCCGTGGCATCAGGAGCTATATCCCATTGCGCAAGGCTGGCTCCATTGTAATCGTACTTTTGAATCAGGGAACGATAAATCAAAACATAAATATTCCCTTCCGCATCCAGCTGTAGTCGGGATGCAAACCGGGTGGATCCCGATTTAGTTCTTACCAAATCCCATTGCTTTAATTCAGTTCCATCATTGTCAAAAATGATGACTTTGAATGCATGCGTATCCAGGAGTAGTACATTTCCATTCCTTTCTACCGCAAAGTCCAGCGGGTAATTGTCAAAACCACCTTCCCGTGTGTCAGCGTACGTTCTCCACGATTTTAATGGCTTTCCAAGGGAATTAAACTTAATCAGCTTATGATATCCATTAAGAATATAAATATCTCCCTTGCTGTCGACCTTCACTGAATAAGGCACCTCGAGGGAAAGTTGATCAATGTCGTTTTGAATGATGGTCTTGAATTGCATAAGGCGCGCTCAGGCGGTCAATATATTCCCAAATATACGGGCTGAGTTGGAATGAGTGTCAGGACCTGTCCACGAGATTGATCATTCTGATCAGGACGTTTTTTACTGAATTTTTAGTGCTTTGCTCAACATTATAATACTTAGACCTTAAACTATCGTATGAGACAGTTTCCGATCTCTTCGAAACCAGAAACTTGGAAAGGAAACGCAGCAGCTCAACAACGTTTTCATTTAGAATAAGTTTTGTCTCCACCAGTAGCTTAACAAAAAAAGCAATCTGTGGGACTGACATTGATAGTTGAATTTTATAGGTCGCTATCAATTCTTTAAGGGACCGTGAACTCGGAGTATCGCTGAACTGATGTATTCTTTGCAGGTGCTCAATCTCCTCAATGATATATCCGTTTAACTGGTCTTTCAAAGAAGGGCTGTAGATATGATAGCCGATTCCTGGTTTCACCTGAGCTTGGTTGACTTTTTTAAGGATGAAAGACAGCCGTTCAATCATTTCTGTTCTTGAGTCGGTTTCGCTTAACAGAATGTCAATATAGTTCGTGTGGTAAGTGAACGATTTGACTGAGTTATAATTCAGGTAATACATTAAATTTCTCAATTCCTCGTTCACATCTGAATCCTGAAGTGAATTGCTATGAAGGTTAAGCAACTCTTTTTGCAGCTCCTTTGCGTATAAAATACTTCTGTATGAAACATTTCCAGACGGATCACCTTCCGTTATTTTCCGTAACGCGTAGAGTATTCCATCGGTTAGCCTGGGATCAGCGTTTCTATTTAACAGCCGTTCCCTGATAACATTTAAATTGGATTCCAGATCATTTTTTATAATGGCTACGTAAGCCACTGGAGCCTTTGCGTCCTGATCAAAATATTTAGCAAAATGCCTTTCAACAAATGAGAGAATATCTTCAAGACCCGTGTAACAGGCCTGATAAAGATCACTAAGGATGGGGTCAGGGCTGCTTAGGGATTTCAGGGTTTCATCCAGTAAACGAATAAGAGCCTGCTGATGATATTGGATGTAACGTTCAAGATGACGTTCGTCCTCAAAACCAAATATCTCCTGAACAAAGGTCTGTTTGATTCGTTCGACCTCGACTCTTATACTGCTCGTGATTGAGTCTTGGTTTTGAGATTCAATGTTTGCAACATGGGTTTGTGGTACGGCAGCTATGAGTCGTTCATATTCCTGTAATTCATATTTAACATTATACGTATACATACCAATTCGCAGTTTGAGTAATAATAATTGCTTATATTCATTATCATTAGATAGAATGGGGTTAAAGCCAGTTTCGGACAGTCAGTGACAAAGTCAACAGCCTTTGCCTGATATCTGCATTTTGTTATTCTCAACAAATGTATATTCGAAGTTCCCGGCTTGCGCCAGGGTGCCAATCATCTCCTCAATTGTTATACCGCGATGAAACGTACCTGTAAATTTGCACGCAAGAAGGTCTTTGGTATTCACGGCAAATGCCAGGTGATACTTATCTTCAAGTATAGTAAAGATGCTTTCTAATGTTGCTTCCTTGAATCTGAGATTATCAGACAATAACAGTTCTGATCCTCGAACATTTTTTTGAAAGTCCAAATTGTCGCGTCTAAAAAGGCCGGTGATAAGGATGAAGATGCAAGCCGAGATGATCAACGAGGCACTCATTGTTTTAAAAAGAAATTTCCTTTTTTGCTTTTGGTTCAACGTCCTGATTGCTTCCTGGAGTTTACGTAGTCCTTCTTCAAATTGCTCATCGTGGTGATCGGGATCATTGTCCCATGAGTCTGAATAAAGTATTTTCATGTCTTCAAATTCCTCCGCGTTTAACGGATCACTTGAAATCCATTCTTTCAATTCTGTTCGCTCTTGCTCGCTGGCTCTTCCTACCAAAACATTATGTATGAGTGTGGATTTATCCATATTTCGGGGGTTTAGCGGCCCTTGTATTACCATAGTCTAAAAAAAAAGTATATCTCCCTCCCTTAAGGGATGAATTTTTTTCGTTAACCGATAAATGCCTTTTGTGCCCGCAGATGTTCAATTGCGCGAGTGTGGTATTTTTCAACCGTCCTCTTGGAAATACCCATTTCCCTTCCTACGGCATCATTACTCAACCCATGAAAGTACTTCAGTTCGATCACCGATTTTTCCCCGTCCGGCAATGTTGAAACAATGTCACGAAGTTTATTGTACTTATCCGCTTTTATTAGCCCTGATTCAATGGAAGGCATTGAACTTATAAGCTCGTCCAACAGATCAGCAGGCTGGTTGTCTTCCTTCCGTGATACCGATTGGTGGTAGAATGTGATTGATTTGTTTTTGACAATCCTGAGCAGGTAAGGTCCGATCAAGAGGCCATCTTGCTTCGCGAGCCACTCTGATCTCTTCCATATCTCGATCAGTGCGTCATGAACAATTTCTTCCGAAGCTTCGCGATTGCGTGTTGTCTGTGCGGATATATAAACAAGCCTGCGATAATAACGTTTTCGTAAATACTGAAGGACGGCATTGGGCCATTTCCTTATTAAATCCTGAAACGTTTCACTATCGACAAAAGCTGACATTCATTCTCGCGGGATACGTAGGTTATAGGATTGAGTATTACAATATAAAAAATATGAAGCGCTTTCTTCATTCCTTTTTGGCGTCTAACATACATCTGATTTTCATCAAAACTTCAAACGTTTGAAGTATAGCAAGAACGAATAAAAAAGGGGGCGATAAGCCCCCGTTACATTCAGTTTTTAATTTTGACCTGATCCTTTTGGAACGATTTGATCCTCTCTTTTGCGCGCTGTTCCCTTTTTTCCCTTATGGTGTCCTGCTCTTTTTCAAAAGCTTTAATATCAATATCACCATACCCTGCTGCGATCTTACGAATAATAAACCCATAGTTTGATTCAGGATAATTACCACCATATTGATCCATCATCAGCCTTCTAAGCATGAATGCCTTATCTTCCGGTTTCATCTTCTTTAGTAGATTATAGACTTTTTCCGGGTCTTCTTTGGTAAGTCCAATAAACTTCATCAACTCTCCTTTTAGTTGATAACCTGCTTTGTCAAGAATGATATACCATAACAACACTTCTTCATCGGCCATTATTTTTTTAACATGACCTTTCTTTTGTGTCGGATGATTTTTCAGGCTGTCCAGAATTTTTGCGTAAACCTTTTCACGATCCAATTCCTTCCCGCGTTCCATTCGCTGCTGAATTTTAACAATAAGCTCCTTTGGGTTATCTGCCCCACTGCCGTTCAACTGTTGTATCGGCTTTTTAAGATAAATGGTTACTATCCTTCCAGCTTTGCCACCCGATACCCATAAGCCTTTTACCTTTTCTCCACCGGAATTATTTTCATCGAAGTCGTTGTATTCTTTAAGCAGTTTGATCTTGTGTTCATTCAGTATTGCGGAAATTTCTTCCATTGGTTCGTGATAGCTGGCCAGGAATACTATATCTGGTTGCGTTTCGACTACCTCTTTTGTTTTGTTCAAAAGGAATCGTTGCCATTTGATAAAGAAGCAGCTTCTGTCAAAGCACTTATCCTTTTCTTTAACTTCTGGAAAAAGTAAAGGTGAAGCTCCCGAACGTTTCCCACAGCTAACACAAGCACCCGCCTTTTTATACAGTATCTCATCGTTCAAATTGAAGGGCGCTTTTGAGAGACTATTAATAATGTTACGATCTATGAAATCCTGCAGCTCGTTTACGTTACCATATCCTGTGCGATGATTAACAATTTCTCTAATTGCCTCCCGCTGATCTTGGGGTGTTAATCGTGCAAGAGTCAACGCATGTCCTAAGGCCATCGCGTTTGCATAAAAATCCTTTCGTGCTTCTTTTACAAGATCGTTCAATTTCATTCGCTGCAAGACGTATGTTTCCGATTTACCAAACCGTAGGGCAAGTTCTGCTGTCGTCATTTCCGGATTACGTTCTAATATCATCCTGTATCCCTTCGCTTCATTTAACGGATGTATGTCTTCGCGCTGCATGTTTTCAGTTATCTGCAATACCAATGCAACTTCTTCACTCACATCTTTTACGTAAGCCGGTATTTCCGTCTTTCCGGCCAGTTTGCTTGCTCTGAACCTTCGTTCCCCGCTAATGAGTATATACCTTCCTTCCGCCTGGGGATTAGGTCGTATCAGTATGGGCTGTATTACTTCATACTGGATGATTGAATTGGTCAACTCCTGAAGAGTTTCATTCGTGAGCTCATGCGGCCTTCTGAACATTTCATTTGTGGTGCTCACCTCAATTGCTTCAAGAGAGATGTTCGATGTTTGATCTTTCATAACATTTTACATTTTGGTTGAACATTGTTTTTAAATGCTCAACCCACCGGGTTTTTCAGCGACAGCACACCAAATAAAAAACGTGAAAACAACGGGTGCGGAAAGACAAAAGGAAACGGAATAAATTTGAACAAGACATAAGGCTGTAAGCGCATTTAATTTTATGCCGTAGTCTTTTGGCGATAGTCGCGGAACAAGACCGAATTTTGCTATTAAAAATGATGAGAGAGAGTATCTGCTTATTATAAAAGTGAGCGAATAAAAAAGGGGGTGTTAGCCCCTTACTCAATTATTCCGTGTTGCTCAATAACCCGTTTCACACTTTTTAATCTTGCCCGCACATCATCGTCTACCAGTGTTTCAATGGTAGCATAGTTGATTATGGCAAAATACAAATCAACCAGCTCCGCCAGCGTATGATCTTCTACGGAAAGCTTATACCAGTGTATCTCCCAATCGCAGGTATCGTATGCCACGTGGTTGCTGTACGTGTATTCATGAAAAGCATCCTCAAACGCTGCCCACGTTTCATCATCACACTTCTTTCTGAATCCTGTCTTAGTACAGCTCACTTTTTCTTCAAATAGTCTACCGGCCTTTTCCTCGTTGAATAAAATAGCCGGATCATTGGGAACTCCTCCTTCGAGTTCCTGAATAAGATGATATATCGTTTTCATGATTTTCTTTATTCTAATTATTGATTAATTGAAGGTACGGTTGACCTGTGCACCGTAAGGTTTTGATTCTATAAACCGGGATCTGCATCACTCATGCAAACATCACCATGACCTGTTGGGCCATTGTCATACGTGTAGCATTCTTCCCACTGCTCACCAGATTCCTCCTCTTTGGCATCCTCATCTTCGAGGTGATATCCGTTCGCTCCTAGTTCGATTAATGCAGCGGCATCCCATTCCGCACAACCACTTTCCACAAGCACCATATAGCTGACATGGATTTGATCTTCGTCATCGTAGAAAAACCTGATGTCGATGTACGTCCCAAAATCATGAGGATTGTGTGCAAGCGCGAATCTTGTTCCTTCAGGATTCACGCCAAATGTTCTGGTAAGCTGGCGGATATACGCACGTGCTTCCATCCTTGCATTCTTCATGTAATCTTCACTCCCTACTTGTGCGCAGGATTCATCGTAAGGAGTTGTTCCGGATAAATGGATGTAATCTGTCATAACAAAAATTGATTAGTTGAACATTATTTTAATGCTCTGGCCCATCGGACTTTTCAGTGACAGCACTCCAAATCAGAAAATGAAACAACGGTGCGGAAGACAAAAGGAAACGGAATAAACTTGTATAGAACAAAAGGCCGCAGGCGCGTTTAATTTTATGCCGTAGTCTTTTGGCGAAAGTCACGGAACAAGTCCGAACTTTGCTATTAAAAATGATGAGAGAGTAATATGTTAGCTTAAAGGGGGCCGAATAAAAAAAGGGGGCTATGCCCCCATGAATCTTAATTTTCTGATTGAATTTCTTTTTCCCTTGTCAGATTATCAACAATCTGTTTTGCCCAATATTCCGCTGAGCTTGAAATTTGTCTTTGCCAGGCGCCTTCACTTGGTGACCACCGGAAGCCGTTTCCTTTTAACGCTTTTCTTGTAGTTTCTTCCGGCTTTCCTGGGAAAAATAGCTGAACCCTATTCTCTTCTACGTTGGTATATATTCTAACACCATTGATTACTTCTTCCTTCGATTCCATTTTCCCAATCTTCTCAAGGTGTTTGATCCTTTCCCTAACCCTGCTCATGTTCTGATTGTTATTTGTAAGCCTGTAGTTTGGAAAACCTATCCTTCCACAGAAATCAGGCAAAAGTAATTTTCTTGCCTGTGATTCTTTAATATTGTGATCACCTAACTCTTCAATTTTTTCATCATCTGTTAGCTTCTTGCTCTTAATGATTTTGTTAGCTGCCTTCATAATTTCTTGTAGCTCTTCCATTGCTAAAAGTTTCTCTTTGAGCTTTATGAGTGCATTCGGATCATCTGAGCTAATGGCAGTATTGGATTCTGCGATAGTCGCCCTATCCTCATAGTACTTTGCCTTCGAGCTGGACTCCATTGCCTTATCTTGTAGGCGAGTGATCTTGTTTCTATAGTTTCTATCCTTTTTCTCTGAGTGATGCCCTATCAATATCGGTTGCCCGAAGGGAATTACACTTGCCATTTCCGAAGCTCTGTTAAACTGTTGTTCGGAAGTCGATTCATTTTTCTCTGCGAGTCTCTTGTACTTTTCGATCCGCGCTGCTTTCTTTTCTTCATAGTTGCTTTTCATAACCGTAATTTGTTTAAGTGAAACATTATTTTTTAAATGCTCACTCAAGTCGGTCTTTTACGTGACAGCACTCCAATCAAAAACACGGAATACAAGTGCGGATAGACAAAAGGAAACGGAATAAATTTGAAAGAATGATAAAGCCCGGAGGCACACTGAATTTTATGCCGTAAGCTTTTGGCGATAGTCACGGAAGAAGGCCGAACTTTGCTATTAAAAATGATGAGAGAGAGAGTATCTGTTTTATTATAAAAGTAAGTGAATAAAAAAGGGCACTGGGCCCTTACTCAGCAAGATAGGTTTCGTTGCTTTATGCTTTTGAATTTCATTACTTAGTTCTATTGAGCAATACGCTATCGGTATTGGAGAGTTTGTCTTTGAGTTTACGCATGTCAGCGCTAATTTTCTTCTGCACTATTTTGCCATATATTTGCGTAGTTCTTATATCGGTATGGCCCAATAATTCCATGGCGGTTTCCATTGGAACGTCATTCAACAATAACACAGTTGTCGCGAAAGTGTGCCTGGCGGTATGCGTTGTGAGCTTTTTTTTGATTCCGCACAAATCAGCGATCTCTTTCAAGTAGGCATTGTAGCGTTGATTACTATTCATCGGTAAAAGTTTATCATGCGTCTTACAGTAGTCATGTTTTTGGTACTTGCTAATGATCTCTAAGGGAATTGGAAGCAGTGGAACATTTTCTGTTGTGTCGGTTTTTATTCTATTGCGAATAATCCACTTCTCTCCATCTATTCCGATGGCTATATCATTTGAGGTTAACGCTTCAGCATCGGAATATGCATATCCAGTATAGCAGCTAAAAATGTAGCAGTCTCTAACCTCTTCCAACCTTTTAATGGCGAATTCCTTTTTGTACAACATTTCCAGTTCCTCCTGATCCAGGAATTCACGCTTAACTTTCTTATATGAACATTGGAATAATTCAAATGGATTAACCGAAATATATTGAAGTATCACTCCGTACTTCATGACCTGTTTTAAGTCCTTGGCATATTTCATTGAAGTATTGTGGCCTATTTTTTGAACAGTGCGTAAGTAGTGTTCAAATTCAACGATAAAATTCAACTTCATCTCTTCAAGTAGGACATCGGATCTTTTGAATTTATAGCGCACGAAGTCTTCACATTTGCCTTTTAGTATTTCGAAGCGCTTGTGACGACCTTCCGACAAATCTTCAATTTCTTTTCGTTCCGAGAGTTGCTGAAGGTATTGACGGAATAGATCGAGAAAAGTCTTTTTTAATTCTTTAACTCCTTTGTAGTTGTTCTTTACATCATCAGCGGTAACAATGTCTTTTGTAGAAAGTAAAATGTTGTAGTGACGAAGTAGGTCCGCTTTGATCAATGTTAAGAAATCGTTGAGGGGTTTTGCGTCACTGAATTCTTTTAGAGCCACGTTGTTTTCAGCATCCCAGAATTTGGGATAGATCTGTTTATTTGTTGAAAACTCAGCTCGCTTACCATCGATAGTAATGCGTGTCCAGATGGGGGCAAGGCCCAACTTGTTCGTTTTGTCTTTCTTCAACCAGAACAGGATTGCAAATTTTTGATTTAAGTTCATAACCGATTTTTTAAAGGTTGCTGAACTCGTTCGTTGACTCTATATAGATCAGGATTCTATATGATGCTCCTTGAATTCCCTTGACCCCATTTAAAATTCCTGGGTACCAAGTAACAAAATCCGACATGGTACCCGAATAGGTACCCTACAACTTGGGTTTGATCGTCATTTTTTGGCGGCTATAAAACGCAAAAACCGCTCAGAAGTAATCTTTGAGCGGTTTTGGTTCTTGTTGAACTCTAAAAAGTGATCCCGCTGGGATTCGAACCCAGGACCCATACATTAAAAGTGTATTGCTCTACCAGCTGAGCTACGGAATCTTAACTTACGAATTTGGCCTTTTAGAAGCCTTTTCCGTTATTGAGGTCGAA
>Ga0307515_10010162_pt1 | contig 18080 bp, 19 predicted proteins | sample 17_EM_MG_FD_194513 | JGI IMG/M metagenome (GOLD analysis project Ga0307515, IMG submission 194513) | Populus trichocarpa ectomycorrhiza microbial communities from riparian zone in the Pacific Northwest, United States - 17_EM | ecosystem: Host-associated > Plants > Roots > Unclassified | place... | reverse complement strand
CCAGCGTTCGGCCTTATAGGCATACGTATGGTAATTATGGTATACGGTTGCAAACGTGGACTCGAATGATAGTAAATATAGGTGTATAGGTAAGATTATCGCTAGAGATCTAAGTCTCGTGGCGAGCTGACTATATAGAATGGCCGTTACCCAGACCTGGGTCACGTGCCGCCGTTACAGTAGTATCATATCTTCTCACTTTCTTCCTAGACTTCTCGAGCTAGAACGGTTCTTTCTCACGAATTCTGTCGTGGCCAGATTGACCGTATGTATATATATAGAGATACTTAAATAATGCATGCCATATTATGAGGTAGCAAATCTTGTGACTGTAAGAAAGACGAATATGATAGACGAAATGCCTTGTGCTTATGGAACCCTAAGAACCACTGCTTTGAGAATACGGCACCAAGTCTCCCGCAGAGCTCCAAAATTTGACTATCATAATAGTCCAATCTCGTAGGGTCCTGAATGCACCTCCATAACTGCAGGTGCGTTGAGGAGCATCTGAGATTGCTCTTGCAGAGTCTGAGGAAGAAACGGCGAAACTGCGATCGGAGGGCGATGTGCAACGCGACGCGTGGTATTGACGCCGGGCGCGGAGTAATCCGCCACCGGGGTGTCTCTGACGGCTCTGATGGAGCGCGTCCACTCTGACGGAGCCATTCCGCCCGGACGGATATGTTTTTTGCTGATGGGCTCTGTCCTGGCAGGACACTTCAACGACAACCGCAAATGATGGGACCCAAGATTTCAAGAGCAGCAGGGTGGTGCATCCTGGGAACGCGTGATTGACAAGAATGGAGTGGAGTTGGGGAATGATGACAGGGCCAACCAGAATTAGACCAGAGAGGATATGGAAGGCGAGTCGGTCATCGACCTGACATTGGCAAATTGACCAGTAGTACTGTGGACCAGACTCGCCAATGTCCACGCCACTGGATCCGACTATTAGGTCATAGAATGGGAGGTGGTGGTAGGCAGGCAGGAGGAGACATATAATGATAGGGTATTGGGGAGCAATTTAACGGCAACAACAGAGAAGGACGCGGATGCGGCAAAGGAGGTATGGATGGAATTAGCGAAGGAGTGAGCTCAACTAGATGTAGAGTGAACATAGGACGGGGTGGACCAGGAGGCCGCATGGTATCAAGGAGCGATAAGAAGCATTCCCAATGCCACGGCAAAGAATATCAGGATGTATGCCAGGTTAAAGAGGTGGTGAAACGCCTATATCAAAGAACGCAGAATGACGGTCGAGGGAGAGAGAAGGAGAAGACAGAAATTGAAGGAGGCGGCGCGGGCGAAGGCAGAGCTGAAGAAGTCGATCCGGTAGTCCAAGAGAAAAATGTGGGGCCATTAGTTGCAGATCATTGGGGGAGCCAAGGTGTGGAGTGTGGCATGATACGCGAACGCTCGAGCGGGGATGACTGTGGAGACCTTTACAGACAGGGGGGGCAATCAAGCGAACATATCATTCGAGATGGAACAGATGCTGAGGCACGAATCCTTTCCCCCGAACAACAGTGACCAGTACTACAAACTACCTCCAGGGGGAAGTGCACACACACGTGTCACTGTGCAAGCAGTTGAGAGAACCTTATTCTCTCGGTCAGTCAAGACAGCACCGTGACCAGACAAGCAGTCTTTTGGCACTATATGGCTGCTCAGGAAGTGGAACAAAGAGAAGATTGTGAGACTGACGAGGGCAGCAATTCACATGAACAGACACCCAGCTCCATGGAAGCGGGCTAGCGGTGTGGTGAGATGCCATCCTGGCAAATCCCACTATACAAAGCTGAAGGCCTACCGCTCTATATCTCTGCATAGCGGCATGGGAAAAGTGGTCGAGAAAGTAGCCACGGAGCTGCGCTCAGTGGAGGCCGAAAGCAGAGTGCTACTGAGCGACGGAACATTCAGAAGCAGGAATGGACCGTCAGGCAACGATTCAGCGGCCATCATGGTGGACACAGCTCACGCAGCGTGGACAACTAGCCTCGTGCCAGGCATGCTTCTAAAGGACATTAAGGCAGCCTTCCCAAGCATGGTAAAAGGAAGACTAGTCAACCTGATGAATGTCATGCAAATGGATGGAGACCCAATACAATGGATGGAAAGTATCCTAACGGAGAGAACGGTCAAGATGATCATCGATGGCAATGCCATGGAACAACACCCAGTGAAAGCATGGGTCACGCATGGCTCACCTGTGTCACCGATCCACTTTGTGATCCACACCGCTGGACTAAGCAATTGGGTCAAAGAGTATCTATCAGGGGCCGAGGGGCTATTCTTTGTAGAGGATCATCGCTGCGTGGTGGCCTGATATGATGTCAATCCTGTCGTTCCAATACTTGCGAGATGCGCTGCAATGCACATCGAGTGGGGAAGCAGACAAGGGCCCTATGTCAACAATACAAAGATAGAGGAGGTGCTGTTCACCCGTAGACAGGGGCACAGGTAACCACTCTGGCCAAAACTGACTTCAATCATAAGAAATCGAAACTGGAAGGTAGAATTCAACGCACAGGCGATCGGCTGGCTGGCCGTCTGGATGGACGTGCATCTGACCGTTCAGGAGGACTATAACCCATGCATAAAGAAAGCCAGTGCAGTTGAAGCCAGACTCCGACACCGTGCCAAGTCATCCGGCGTTGTTCCAGAGAGTGTAAGGGCCATCAAAGTGGCTTGCCTCCAAGCTGTCTCACTATATTGGAGCGAGCTATGGTGGGACCCCAGGGAAGTAGGCAGGCGAGACGACTTCCAACTGCTCCTCAATCATTGTACCAGAGCTATCCTGGGTGCCGTGCCCACGACCCCGGGGGTGCACTAATGAGAGAGTCAGGGCTTACACTAGCACCGGTGAACTTTGACTCCAGACAACAGAGATTCGCAGTGTGACTAGAAAACGCATGCCGTAGCAAGCAAAAGGTGCTACACAGCAACCCCTGCTCAGGTGCACCGATATGCAGAGTAGTCAGCAAAGAGCATGAGCCTGGCTGGACAGCAGAAGCGATGAACTTGCCGGGCCCGGCGGAAGAACCTGCAGTCAGAACTACCCTACTGGACGACACCACTGCAGGCAAAAGCACCACGCAGCCCTGCGTAAGAGAGAAACATTGCAGATGCCTGGAGTGAAGATTGTGGCAGTCTTCAGCAACGCACAGGCAGCAATTCGATGAGCGGCACACCTGTTGCCTGGCCCTGGGAACCGGCGGGCATGGCGAATCAACAGATGCGCGCGAAATCTGATCGCCCCCGGTATTGCAACCAATATATACTAGGTTCCTGCACACTCCGGCATTCCCGGAAATGAAGACACAGACAGTCAGGCCAACATCTTCGCAGACGCAAGTGGAATCACATGGATAGTGCGGCCATACACCTCGGCTGCGAACTGCGCTAGACAAATCTCTGGTGGAAGGTCAGCAGCTAAGGCGCAGTGGGAGGCCGACAAGTGCAGCGACCACTTCAGCTACAGTCTCAAGGGCAAGGCGGGGACCAAATGATCTATCCCGATGACAAGCATAAATTTGCAGCCCACCAGGTTCTACCGACTGAAGTCTGGGCATGAGGCTACTGAAGTCTACCACAAGGGGTTTGCCCACCGAGATGACGACAAATGATTGTTGTGTGGAGGGACGGTGTCCCAGATGCGGGAGCACCTCTTCCGCCACTGCAGCAGTTAGAAAGACCAGCTGGAGATGCTCTGGAAGAAAGTGAGACAGGCGACAGGCTGGAAAGCGGGCAGCTGCCGGCACGTGCAGATCTCTGAGCTTTTCACCATAGAAGAGTGCGACCAGGCGGTCATGGACTTCTTTGGGGCCACTGAGCTCGGGAAGCTTCCGCCCAAATGAAGTTGCGGTATGGAGTGAGCTCGGGGCTTGGAGCTTGGAGGCGGCGCTGGCGGCAACAGGGTTATACTATTCTTTCTTTCGTTTCCATTTGGTCATTCTCTCATCTTTCATTTGTCTGGGGCGACGAATGGTAGCGGGGGGGGAGCTCCACGATCTAGCCGGCTCGCCTGGAAGCGGAGGGGATATCATGGTCCTGTCATACTCGAATTAGAGTCAATACAGTATGATTAAACAAACATACAAACAACAAAGTAGAGTGAATGCGGCTGCGCCGCTCAACCCTAACACCACGTGATGACCACACTCAAAGTCTGCCCTACACTCCTCCAGAGCGGTATCACGACCGCAAAACTAAACTATAAAGAAACCAACAACAATCTAATTATAAACTGTGCCAAGCTTCTCCCAAGTGATCAGCCAAACCCAGAGCTCCTCCGAGGCACAACATCATGGGCTTCGGCCTGGACTGGTAAGTCGGCTTCTGCACTCCCGATCTCCATTCGACCGCTCCTCCGACGGCGATAATCAGTCCGGCTCCTTCTCCGATGAGAGCCCGCAGGTGCTTCCCATGCACTCGCGAGATTCTCGGTGAGGCCTGTCAATTCCCGTGTGAAATAGGTTTTCTTGGATTTGTTGATCACTACCGGTGGATCGTCCATATCTTGATCCTCATCATCATTTTCATCGCTGGAACCCGCGCAATCCTTCAATTGACCTGCAGAACTACCTCCTCCGGAATTACCCCCTTTGGAAATACTGTCGGCTGCTGGTCGCTTAATCGTGGGTGTCGATGCAATTGGTATCAATATTTCCTGTCTCTTTGGCTCCTCCGGTTCCAAAATGTCCGTATAGGTGTGCTCATTGGGAATCGCATCCGGTGCTGTGTATCGCTTATCCCTTGATACATCACTCGACCGATGACCCTTTCTTGCAACATCCACATTGAACCGGAATAGTCCTCCAACCTGTTGTCCCACGGCAACATGACTTCCTTTATCTCGATCGTCGTATATCTTGATTCCGTAGCCATTGACAGGCACAATCCGTTATCCCCGATCAATAAGCCTTGATTGGGAGAGCGAGTTGTGTGCTCCGGCCACATGCAAGACATCCCTCACAATGTCTTCATTAATTCGGCGGTATCCTGGCAGCCGAAAACTCAATCCTACAGCCCCATGTCCGATGGCCTTGCCTGCTGCCCTTCCCGCAAAATCGGGAATCTCCCGCTGGTCCGTCTTGGTGAATCCCGTATACCGAACGAACATCATTCTATCTCCACAAATGTGAGAGGAGGACGCACTATCCAAGTAGCAACTCTCCTTCGAAGGGGCCATTTTTCCGCCGGTATCTGTCACCAAGTAGTTTTCGATCGGAGTCGTCATCTCCGCTGAATCCCTGGCGGCGGTCAAGGTATTATCCTTGGCCTTGGCTGCCGTCTCGATGCTTTCCTTCGAAACTGGAGGATCACCCCGTTTCATGCTCGGGCAGTTCCACACCTTATGCCCTTCCTTATGGCAATAGAGACACGTCAGGTGACGTTTCCTGTCGCCCTGATCCACGTCACTCTCGTCACCTTTCCAGCTCTTTCTGCCTTTGTCTTTGCCTTTTCCTTTGGCATTGCCTTTGGCATTTCCTTTCGCGAACAGTAAGGCTTCCTGCCCAAGGCCATTCTCATGCTTGATTGTGGCGTGCTTCTCGACCAACTTGATTACAATCTCATCAGGAGTCTGTGATGGCATCGTGTTCTTGTTCATCATCAACTCAAGAAAGAACTGCGAATCTTCATTCCTCGGTTCTCCGCGCAGGAGGTAAAGCACGTACTCCTCGTCGGTCATCTTCGCCAAGGTCCGACTCTTTGCATCCGATGTCGATGGCTCCGAACAGTGATTGTAGTGCTTCACCTTCAGGTCGATTCGTAAAGTGTAAGTTTCAACATCGTCACATTCCTCGAGACTTATTCTTAAAAGCTCCTCCCGGATCTGAAAGACATTGAACTTCAACTTCTCCTGGTATGCTGTCGGCATTTTCTCCCAAAGTTTCCGCGCATCCATGATCTCCATGTACTATGCCTGCAGCGGCGGCTCCATGCCGAGCAGGATCGTCAATCGCGCAGTACCGTGTTGTTTTACCCAGTCTTTGACTACAGCCCGATATGCCAATATCTCCGCTGCGGTTGCATCTTGCTCCGCCGGATCCTCAGGCTGCTCATCCTCTCCCGTGACTATACCGTAGACCTGCTTCTGCTCCAGGAGAAGCGCCATCTCCCCTGACCATTGCTGGTAGTTCGACCCATTGAACATCGCAATCGATATGGCGGTAGAAGTCATCGTGAGGATGTCAATGTCAAAGTCGTCAATTATACTCTGCTGCTCATCAAGACGCGTCTTCAAATGTCGCGTTCCTCCGTAAGTCGCGATTCGTAGTTACCAAAAATAAGATGCGACCGGGCTCACAACCTGTTGGACCAATCCTGGCGCAGAGGGAAGCGTACGTCGACTGATGGTGCAGCTGCCAAATTAGTGATGCGTATATTGACTTTTCTATTCATCTATTTGACACGTACACAAGAAGTAGAGTGAATGCGGCTCCGCCGCTCAACCCTAACACCACGTGATGACCGCACTCAAAGTCTGCCCTACACGACTCCTCCCCTTCTTTCGCCTCAACCTTGCGTCTATTTCCTCGGATGCTTAAGTCCTGACCCAGGCGTCAAACCTTTGCCGAGATCGGCGCGCGGCGCTTTGGCCGGATGCTACGTAGTTCTAATCGTGGGAGGGATAATCCTCTCCCTTTTCACACATACAACTGGTTTCCATATTATGCGGAACCGACCAAACCCTCAGACCCTAAATCCCCTCGATCATAGCTTATTTGTGCGCTTTTGAGCTTAGACAGGATAATCTTTGCATTTGTAACTAGGTATCACGAATTCCTTACTGCACATTGTTTGGACCGATGCAAAGAGCAAAGAAAGTATTAGGTTGGACTGAAAGAACGACCCCAAACACTGCAGCCATGAAACGTCTGCGGGATTGCAATATTTCATTCGATCAACCACGAGGTGTACACCCCGAAACATCATCATTCTCTTCCTGATCATCCGTATACATGGTATTATACTCTCGCTTCTCGATATATTTGTCTCGATCTGGGTATGTTGCAGAAGCTTCAAGCCGAATTTTCCGCTAGACTAATTATCCCTTTTGATGGAACACCAGATATCCTTCATAAAATTGATAATGTACACCATTCCGTCGACTATATCACGCGCCTTCTTTTCCGTCCAGGTATCTGTAAATGGTGCTGCATCTTGACAAGCTGCTCGGTACACGTGCCTGAGGTGTTTTCACAAATATTCATTCCGGCTGATCTTGTCGGTGTTGAGGGTAGCATCCGGTAATCGGTAGAGGATGTGAAAGATCAGTGAAGTTTTAGAACCGTGAGAATCTGAACGGGTTTTCACTAAGGTAGCGTAGAACCATACGTTGTCATATTTGGTGCGGTAACGTTGCCAGGAATAAAGGCAGTTGTGAATCTCCCATGAATGCAGCTAAATAGCAGGGGAAACAGTTTTTTCTTGGGCTTTTCTTTTCGTAATCCCCCCACGAGCCAGTGCAATTTCTCCAATACGTCTTCCTTATGCTCAGCACAGACTCCATCAATCGTAACTGAGAATTGCAAGTCAACTAATGTGGGGCCATAATCGCTCCTTTACAAGCTCCTTTGCCGTTTTGAGGAGACAGCCTGTCGGCGTATTCCCAGCTTCCTGCACCTTTGGTGAGATCGAGAGGAATTCAGTCTTGAGACGACGAAAGACAATCATGCAGGGATAATTAGTATCAGTTGTAGCAATATGATTTAACTGGAAACCCAGAATGAGCGAGCGCCTCCTCCTGTGCGGAACTCCGGCGGTACTTTGTATTCACCAGTCCTCCAGGCGTTCAGGCAATGGTGAATAGACATTGCAGCCAGCACAATGAACATTGAATTGATCATTTCAATCAGTCCGCAGTGTTTCATGCCCAGCTGTCTCACGCCAGTAAAGTTGAGCTGTTGGCCAAGTGTGGTGGAGTTGAGATCAATCGAGTATGAAAAAAGCCTTTAACTGACCCGGAACTCGCGTAGGAAACTGGTGCCTTGACCCGTTGTGAAACCTTTCAAGAATCGGCTTCCTCTGTCACGACCTCAACTCCGTCAAGATGATAGTGGTGCTGAAGAGAGCAACAATCTTACACAAGAAGAGTTGAATTGTCCAAAGAGCAGAAAGCTATCTATAGGAAAGTTTGAGCTTTTATATACACAAGTTGGAGTGGCGGAGTGATAGTTCATGAAAGAATCTGATTAGTCAGATCATTTGATATCACTCTCCAGTGCATTCCAGTATCTTCGATATTATTAGCAACCATTATAAACCGCTCTCCAGTCCATTCCAGCAGCTGCAATGGCCTCCCAGTAACTCCTAGACCACTATAGCAACTTGCAGCCTTGTCCAGTAGCTTGTAAGCCATTCGGGCTAAATCCCAAGTCAACAGGTACGGCGGCCACCGCCACTTCGTCCGATGTTTCTTATGCCGATGAGATCCCCTCTGCCACTACGAAGATTTCTATCTGCATCGCCGGAGAAACAGTCGACGGAACCGCCTCATCTACGACAGAACTCCGTAACGCGAGGACCTGACTCATCAACATCTATCAATATCGGGAACATATCTACCGTAAACTTTAGGTTGCGAGACTGTGGAAGCGAATAGAAAACCTTGACAAGATGAATGTAAAGATTAAAGCCAGTCTAGAAAGATTTTATAAGCTGAGGGAAGAAGTTGAAACCGGTGAAGAAAAATTTGATAAGCGTATGATAGAACTTGTGGCCTCTTTCGACACGTTGCAGGTAGAGAAGAGAAATACCTTCTTGATTAGGCTCGGGGATGTCAGCATGAGATATGGCCCGATGGCTGATATGGCAATTGGGTGCTTGCAGCCCTATCGGCCTAAAGCTGCGGGCATGAGGTCGGTGGATTACAACCGCCATGGGCCGCCGCCAGCCCCCGTGCCGAGGAGGAGGTCTAGCCCAGGAGTGTTGCTCGGTATCGGTCTCAGCATGTGACGAGTATGGTCTCTCTTATCGCATATATCTATGCCTGTGTCTCTCTCTCATTGCTCTTTAGACAGTCACTTTTGTGCGATAGTCAATTCAATGTCTGTATTCGTACTCGATTGATCTCAACAGGGGAACTACGTGGGTTTCTGTAGTTCCGAGGTGCTCTTTTGCAGTCCGTGATGTTATCTAGTTTGATAGCGTGGAGCACTTCTATCTAGTTATCTATTGATATTAGACTATACAGGCTGCGGGTTATAGTGTAATACTATGCCTATGATCAATTAATAGCTGCGGTATCCGCGGTTATCTACCAAAAACGAAACAATCTTGTGTAGAGAAACATTTGGTTCCATGACAAAAAAGAAGGTTGATTCACCGATACCGACAAGAATCTACCATTATCCGTGCATATCTACATGCAACCTCTTGCCGCTCCTTCTCATACCAGCCATCATCGATGCCATCATCTGCCATATCGGAGTTCGTCTCAGAAAGTGGCGACTGATAGACTAAGAATACACCATTCAATATGTTGCATTCATAGCAACCTATGCTAGGGGTGACAGGCTATAGAAAGCTTTTGCTTATTGGGAGACGAACGGCACTCTTGCGGCATACGGAGTTCAGTCCTATAGTCTCAGTCTTAGTCAGCCTCAACTGCGGTTGGAACCATGTCAGATATGTGAGACGGCATACAATGCAACAGGACCTTATAACGCTACTAAAAAAGTCGCTGCAGCCTGTCGCCCACATCCATAGCCGCCTCTTAACTATTCACCATTTTCCACCTCCCCACCCCCCGCTCTCTAGCCGCCGTAATAACATCCTGCAAAAGCGTCTCCACAACACGACAAAGCTCCCGCAAACTCAAGCCAGCCAATATTCCAACCCGCGGTGGTGATGCCCGAATTAATATCCACCCTCAGCCCCGTAGACGCCAGCCTACCACCATGTTCCGCGGCTCCGGGTGAGAATGTAGATCTCCGCCACTGTGCACCTGGCAACACGTCCAGCGCTGTATGAGCCATCTCAGTCGTCAGTCTGCTGGGTATGTCGGCGATCGAGAATGTGCTCCTTCGGAAGCGCGCGTTAGAGTAAGGGGCGGTTGGTGTTTTTTCGATAGCTCCCCGACCACCGAGCGGGGGTCTTGGGTAGTATCTTCCGCCTGCCCAGATGATTGGATCCAAGTATGTTTGCTAGAACCTCCCTTAAGGGGTGACGTGCTTTAGCCACGCATTCACGTCTCCAATAGACTTGCGCCGATGACTGACATTGACGAGGTCGTACCAGCGCAGACCGAAGCTGATCAGTGGCTGGCATTGAGCCGGCGCAGTGTGGGAGCGGTACTTGCAGTGAAGCATTCGCGCTTTCCATCCCTGGAGGGGAAGAACAGGAATAGGTCAGTAAGCAGCACTAGCAGTGGGGAAGTAAGTGCTAAATAGGTCGAGGAGAAATGAAGCGGTAGCTCACAATCTTGAGAACGCGTTCGTGACCGGCCGCATACACTAGCCGTACCGAACTGAGAGCTCCTTCGTGTTGTAGTCGGATGAAGGTGTAGTAGAAGGGGGACAGATCTGCGAGCCACGGCTGTGGGCAAGGACGGTTGCGAACTGTAATGGTAGAAGGTAAGTTTAGCAGCCGGGTCGGTCGGCTGCGGTGGCGCTAAAGAGTCGCGACGGTATGACTGGCGGACGGGGATGCTGCTCTGCGGCAGTCGAGGGGCGTGGGGTTCATGGGTAGGTTGGTAACAGGAGTCGAATCTGGCGATGGAGAACGCAGTAGCTGAGCAAGTCTCGCCGAAGAGGGCGGGTTCAGGCAAAAAGATGATGTCGTTAGCAGGGGCCACGGTGTAAGGCAGTATCTCGTGGCGTGCGGATGGGGTGTTGACAGAGTGGGGCGAACCGAGCAACCGCGTTTGAGGCTCGGTAGGCTCAAATTAAAGAAAGACGAATTTGGTCTGCTTCAGTAGTATGCGGGTGACCTTCATTCTCAGGGCGTAATATGACGTATGCGCATTGAGCTGGTTGATGCAAAATGAAGGGAGATGCCACCGAACCCTGTGCACTAAAGATGACATTGCCGGAGTGGGAGAAAGAGGATGGTCTGTGGTCTGTACTATAGACGATCAACTTACCTGTCGCTTGGTTTCACCGCATTGTACACAAGTACGAGTCAGGCAACCCACCAAACCAGCCTTCCGGTCTACCCGACAACACCACTTCGACAATAACTCTCGGACCCCACCCTGCTCACGAACACCCCCACCAAAATGCGCCGGAGTCTGGCCTGCGAAGACTAAGTAAGAGACTTCGCGACCCGCTCTGTACTCGTGCAGGTCACCAGAGCATTGGCGGCGACCCCCGACCGCAGAAATGTCCGCGGCGAAGCTGGGCTTACAGTGGGCACGGATGGAGGCGGAGTTACCCATACCTCGTGATCTGGCTGACCGCCGACTTTAACAACTCGTGGGAATAGCGTTCGGAGGGGCTTGACCCCTGCCACTCACGCAGCGATACCGAGCACCGTCAGGTGCTGTCCCAAATTCACTATTACAAGAACCGGAGGGTGTCAGGTAGGCGTTACTCGCGCCAAAACGTGGCTGTGTATTTCTCTAAGCGATAGCAGATACGGCTATATCCTCACAGACCGTGAATTCGTCGGCATCATGAGGCTCGGTTAGTCTTGGGCAGATATTGGAGTCTCGGAGCTAGTGATGTGGGATGGCGAAGGTTGCGCGGGTTGTCGGTGTCAATGGCAATCTAGGCCGTTCATATGTTGTCAGCGAAGGGGATGGCGCCGCAGCGCAATTCGCAAGGGTTCGGAATGTGGAGGAGGCAAATGAGGAATATTTCGGCCAGGACGGGGATACGAGTGGGGAGCAAGACGAAGCCGACGTGGACTATGACTCTTCGATAAGACACCGGTAGTTTCCCCTACCTGCAGTGAGCTCCGTGCTGGCTATTTAGGAGCGTTATACCCGCAAACCCGGTGTGAGGTGAAACGGGGGCGGGGCACGCAGAGAATGATAGAACTGATACTATCTGTAGAGACTAGGGTGGGCTTTCACGAATAAAGCCAACGTGGTATGTTTGAATCTTTGACAATTCGAAGACATCATTGGTGCCTGCTGTTTGTCTATTCTGAATTCCTCACAACTACCCTACCCTCTACAATGCCGCCATTCCACTGCCACACCCAATGACATTTGGTAGTCTTCACCTTCCCAACTTTCATCTACCTCAGCATAATATTATAACGTAGCCACAGCCTATACTGAGGTCGGCTCGACCTGCAAAGCGCTCATCTTGAAGAAAATACGGATTGCTAAACTGTGCTCACCGTCATCTAAACTATATCGGCGGCTGTCTTTCAACCTGTTGATGTGAGAGAGTGAGTTGATTGTAGGTACAAGAGAGACGGACAAAGGTGCGTCTTAAGTATGATGAGCATGAGGGCGAGCATCGTGTGAAGTCTTAAAGGACAGTCATGGTGTGAAGTCTAAAGAGATAGTCACGACCATGCACTGAACCTTAGGGCTTCCTGCAACAGGTGATTTGAACTACTTTAGAGACGCGAAACACGAGCTGTTATCATCTGATGTATAGCGGTTGTGTTGAGTAGGGATTTGGCCCCGTCGCTTCCCTAGTGTTCGGTGCTAGCGGGCTCGGAGAGGGGATTATGGGGCTGTCATACTCTCAGTAGAGTGAATACAGTGTGATGAAAACAAACAAAACAAGCATGAGGCCGGCTGCTTATGGCCCCCATGGGCCTCGCCTGTCTCCACCAGTCTCGCCTGCCCCCAAGGCGAGGAGGAGGTCTCTGCACTGGTACTCGGCATTGGGCTCCGGCTTTGGCAGTCGGCATGGAGTTTTCCTTCTCTTTGGATCCATAGACGATTCATCATCTTCTTCTCCGTCATCTTCTCATGGCAACTGGTTGCTGTATCGATCATGTCGAAGAGTGGGAGCACCTGGGATACTTCAGCAGGACACGGAATGCCTGCCAGTGAATGGCTTGTTGTTTGCCGCCGTGTATATGTAAGTGGGACGAGTCGACGTCTGGCCGGGTTGCGGGGGGGGAAATCGATCATTGAAGCGACTACGGTGGATGGCCACTGTCTTCCGGATGCCATTTCGGTGAACGTCGAAATGGATGGTTGTGGATTGTTGTGACAAATCTGTCAAGACGATTGATTGAGTCTAAGTCTAAGGTGACACGTAGCCTACATAGTAGCTGATCAATCTTAACCCACAGCCACGTGATGACGTACTTTACAAAGACTCGGTCCAAATATGGATGAATTGACGGGACAACTGACATGCCTAGTAGTGGAGGTGGGATTGTCCTCCAGCTTTAGAAGTTAGTTATTGTGGTGTGCACTACTGTGTAGCTTCAAAATGATCGGATAGAGAAGATAGCATCGAATGTTGCCACAGTGGAACTAATAGAGCATTCGACAATCTCGCGTCACTAGCCAAGACAAGCACAAACACTGGAACGAAATCCACCAACTTCCTCCACTGCTTTCACTAGCCTGTATCCTACATTCCTCTCACGATGCCAACATCCGCTGCTCCAAAATGCGATGCTTTCTCTCTACTGTTTGCATTTGCATTGAGAAGGTTATGCCACGTTCTCAAAAGTTACATCACGTGGACCACTGTTCGTCAGTGCAATCCTGCTGGCCTCTCCGCATATCTGAGCTTTGCACATCCGGCTTCTCTTCGATTCGCTTCTGCCAACTGGTTGTCAAGCATCATGGCCCTTCATCCTCTGCTGTCCAGTCATACTTAGCGCTCCCCATATGCGAATCTTGCCAGATTCAATGCTAACAGGACTGTTTCAACAGTAGACATTTCCCACAATCGACCGAAAGTGTTGCCCGAAAGTTTCAACGAAATGCAGCAACCATCAACGCAACATCTGCTTGATTTATATTTTTCTTATCCCTTCCTCGAAGTAGTACACAGTTGTGGACGCTGGTGGCAAATTTCTCTTCTCTGTAATGTTACTTTTGATCCTCCACCACTCACTTTTTATTTCGTTCAGATATGCTGCTCTCTTAATCCTTCGTAGGTTGCACTACTCATCCGAAAATCTAGTCCAGGAATACCATTTCTGGCCTATGGTCGTCGCTAGGAAGTCTCGACAACACGGCTACAAAGGCACTAACGGTATTGGAGGACAACCCAGCCACAGACAATATACCGAGATATGCCTCTTTTAGAAGAGACTCGATTACATCAACCTGATCCTTCCGAGGTTGCCATGCTGGTAGCGTTAGTTCAGCGGTTGAGAGAGATGTTAGCGAAGGCAGAGGCCGGTCATCAAAGAAATTTCTATACCGTTCGCCATATCGCTCTCTTTTTCTGCATCTACCATGTATGCTGATTTCCGTTCCTCGCACGCATGCACTAGCTTCCTCTTTTTTCACGGTGCAGCTCGTTTTCGTTTCTGCACATATTCCGGCAGGGTTTCTTGACTGCCTCAAACATCCTGAACTCCCAAATGTTACAATGACTAGTAATTTACTACTCCTATGTGCCCATCATGTACTCCTAAGATTCTTTTCTTAATGCTCTTCACGGGCGTGATATCCACCGCCTAATCAATGGACATGCCCAATGTTTCGACAAGCTGAACGACGTGGAGGAAGGAATATTAACGTGAAGGAATCGAAGAGAGCGAGACAAAGGCCCAGGGTTAACATTGTTGAGGTTAACTAAATACTGGCTACAACTGTGTTTGTTCATCACTTGATCGCCTTTCCAGCTTCCAATCCAAATTGCGTTACGGGGTCTTCACTAGTTCTCGAGACTATGGTTGTGAAACGTTTTATTTTAGTTAGAATTCTACTCGTGTTTACACTAGAAGGTTACGCACATACCCAACCATGCGCGTAACAGACTTGGTCATAGGATATTAGAGGAAATGGTATTATCAGTGTTCGAAACGGGCCGACTTGGACTTCTCCAGGCCCGGCCCTGAGGCTTTAGAGAAAGCCCGACCAGCTGCCTTTAGCGCCGGCTTTGGAAGCAGAAGCCTAGCCGACCGCAGTGTTGAAATATGGAAGGCGAGAACCGTATGAATAGACTTAAGATACAGAGACTGGAGAGCAGGAGAAAGACTCGAGATATATACAAGGTAGTTGGGTGCCTTATGCCCTACCTGCTGTGTGCCTTGATATCAGCCCAGCTGAAGCTCAGCTCGGTCAGGTTCATACTACGCGGAGGAAGCCTGCGGGCCGAGTGATGAGATATGACGACCAAAATTTGTTACCGGATGTTCTAGTCCATTCACGGAGTCAATGAAAAATTATAATAGCTTATACATCATCGTGATCCCTACAATCGGATGCCTCTTGGACGTCCTGATGCAACTACAATTACACTGTGCTCCATCGGTGGAGCTGATCTTGTGTTTCGTTCGACATTGAAAGTACCTGATGGCGCAGCAGAAGGTCTAGTATTTATCTACTGCACCCCACCATCTTAGCCATGGTAGTGAAGTGTGCAGTGGGCTTTTGCTTTGAAAAACTTCCAACGACTAATCGTGTAGTTGCCTTTACACGTCCAACGTACTTGGATGAGCTCAGCAAGGGACTGAAGACGAGCAGCTTCTCGAAGAACAAGTTCTTGATGGCTACCCATTTTGAATGGTGGAATAAGATGTGAGATGGTAGATGTAAAGCGGTCCATATTTTTAGTACGATAGAATCCGTGAAACTTACTCAGTTGCGCTGTGAAGAATGTACTCAATTGCGCTGCGCTGAACGTACGCAGTTGCGCCGATTGAATTCAGCTACATAGAACCAGCTGAGTGTATGTACATGCCAGTGCATGCACACACATGCGTGCAGAGCAGAGTATTTGTAATTTTTGACTGACTCCGTGAATGGACTAGAGCAACTATAACCTCAACTGTAGCAGAAGTTTTCACAGATCGTGTCTTTGCACAGGTTGTGCAGTGATCAAGTAAGAATGCAACTTGTTTCTGAGTAATACCATAGTAATTGCGATCAATCTCGGCCCATGCTTTATCTCGCCCACCATCCATGAGTTCACTGGCATGCAATGATTCCACCAGTCCAGCAATTGACCATTCCGGACCGGGTCCGTCCAAGTCCAGTCCAATCCAGTCTGAGAAATTTTTGGACCGGGTTCGGACCAATCCCCAATTTTTTGGGACCTGGACTGAAGTGGCCTGGACTGCTTTGGACCGGTCCATTCGGGCCGAATCGGCCCGAATATGCAGGGAGTTACCGATATACTTGGGCAACTTATAGACTCATGAACATAGACTCATACATGTAGACTCATCTTGCCATTTGCAAGTCACCATGCACGGCTCACCCCTCACCACCTGCTACTTGCCACTCACCAGTCACCACTGTAATCTTCTGAGTGACTGAATAGACTCATAAACAATAGCTCACTTGCTATCACCAGTCACCACTCTCCACCACTTACCACTTGCTGTTGGCATGGGATGTGGCCCGATGGCTTGTGTGGCGTTCGGGAGCTTACAGACCCCGACGGCCTAAGGCTGCGGGCATGTGACCGGTGGCTTGCGGCCCCCATGGGCCGCCACCAGCTCCATGCCAAAGAGTAGGGCTAGCCACGGCAGTGATGCCCGGCATCGGTCTCAGGTTGAGATACTCGGCTTCGCCGGGTATGCCCTTCTTTCCCATATATATTTACCTGTCATTCTCTCTCTCTTTGCTCTTCAGACAATCACTTTTGTACGATAGTCAATTCAATATCTCTATTCGTACTCGATTGATCTCAACAATTGCCATTCCGAATTTCACTGCCTTATCTTGTTAACTAAAGATTTGACCTGAATGGCCTACCACTTTCTAGAAGGCCAGCGAAGCTGCCGGAAAGCACCGGAGAGTGGTTACTGATGATCTCAGTCGCCAAGTAGACTCATACAAGATGAGTCACTCGCCACCGACATAGCCATTGACCATTTGTAATGCATCTTCGCAATGGTTTCTCCATAGAACCTTAGTTTTCCCTGTGTATATAAAGCATAGATCTCTCCTGCAGTGAGAGAGAATGGAGAGGCTGATTAGATCTTCTCCTACCCTCCATATCGTATCAACTCATCGCTGTGGGACCCTCTGATTCAAACTGCGTATATAGCATAGTGTTCTAGTCCATTCACGGAGGCGGTTCCTCCGCAGAGTACCTAGTCAGTTCACGGATGCCCACCTTCTGTGAACAAACCGTCCATTCATGGAGTCCGTACCCCACCTCCGTGAACAGACTAGTTCGTTCGCGTAGTCAGTTGAACCTTTCAAATACTCTGCTCTGCACTGGCATGTACGTACACTCAGCTGGTTCTATGCAGCTGAATTCAATCAGTGCAACCACGTACATTACGTTCAGCGCAGCGCAAATGAGTACATTCTTCACAGCGCAACTAAGTACGTTCTATGGATTCTATCGTACTAACAACACAGACCACCTTACATCTACCATCCCACATCAAATCCCGCGATTCGAAAAGGATAGCCATCGAGAACTCGCTCTTCGAGAAGCTGCTCGTCTTCAGTCCCTGCTGAGCTCATCCAACTATGTTGGAGGTACAAACGCAACTGCACGACTGTTCATTGCAAGTGTTTCAAAGCAAAAGCCGAGTGCACACTTCATTGCGATGGTTGAAATTGTGGGGTGGAGTGCATAAATACCGATCTTCTGCTGCGCCATCAGGTACTTTCAATCTCGAACGAAACACAAGATCAGCTCCACCGATGGAACACAGTGCAATTGTAGTTGAATCAGGACGTCCAAGAGGCATCCGATTGTAGGGATCACGATGATGTGTAAATGATTTATAATTCTTCATTGACTCGGTGAATGAACTAGTCATTTCACGCAGGTGGGGTACCGACTCCGTGAATGGACGGTTCGTTCACGGAAGGTGGGCCTCCTTGCATTGACTAGGTACTCTGCGGAGGAACCGCCTCCGTGAATGAACTAGAACACATAGACTCTACCCAGAAATTGTAACAGGTGGGTTCATTGTGATTGCTCGCAGCGGGTGGTGGTGGTGGTGAAGTGACGTTGTGTCTGGGTTCAGGTTGAAGGGATTACTGTCTCACTTCTTTAGGTTTCGTT
>Ga0307515_10010161_pt1 | contig 18080 bp, 17 predicted proteins | sample 17_EM_MG_FD_194513 | JGI IMG/M metagenome (GOLD analysis project Ga0307515, IMG submission 194513) | Populus trichocarpa ectomycorrhiza microbial communities from riparian zone in the Pacific Northwest, United States - 17_EM | ecosystem: Host-associated > Plants > Roots > Unclassified | place... | reverse complement strand
CCGGCGCTCCGAGGTGTTCCCAAACCTATCACAATCACTCCCATGGTACTCCTGTAGCAGTCATCAGAGATCCCAGTTACTCTGAAGGCCGGCCGGAATGCCCTCCTAGGGTCTGATACTCTCCTGATATTGACGCATCTAAGTTTACACTCCACATCCTCTCAGACACTCCTGGAGTCTTCCAGTGACTAAAATACATTTTGCTGATGTAGGCATGGCAATTGTTATGCGGTGCAGTGTGAATATGGAATTCTGCGTAGTTTTTATCACACAAAAAATATGGACAGCTTTGCACGTACTATTCCACACCAAAGTCCGCCATTCAAGAATGATAGTCATCAGGAGCTCACTTTTTGGGAAGCCGACTACCTTCAGTCCCCTGCTCAGCTCATACAAGTACGTTGTTAGTGTAAAGGCAACAGCACTACAATTCGCTGCAAGGGTTTTTAATCAAAGGTTGAGTGTACAGTTCCCTGTCATGGCCGAGATTTTTGCGAATGGCGCACAAATACTGGGGTCTCTGCCGCGCCATCTGGTACATTGAATCTCAAGTGGAACCCTCCTATGCTAGGATGGAGACAGAATCAGAAGTGACTTCGAGCAAATACAGAAGGAGAGGACTGGGCCCAGATAAATTCAACTTCCACTGATAAGAACAATAGTGTTGACAATACCAAAAGTGATTTGGCTGAACTGCATAGTAAAGATGGAGCGGTTTTCGAAGATGACGAGGTCACAGGCGCGGAGGAGGCGAAGTATGAGGAGGAAGTAGAGGACGTGGAGGAAGAAGAGCAGGACTTGGACAGGGAGGATGAGGTTGATGAAGCGGGCAATGAGAAACAAGAGACAGTTTCGGATGAGGATATGGAGCTTTGTGTAATTGTAATCGCACAACAACGATGAGCTGATAGTAGTGATGATGGTCATGGTGTACACCGTAATTATTACATTTGGTTGAGGGTAATTAACACTGTTGAATGTGCACTGAGTGAATGAGCCAGACCTTTCATGGAGGGTGGGACTCCGTGAATGGACTGGTCTCTCCGCGGCGGAACTGCCTCCATGGCTGGACTAGAATAAAATTTATCATGGACACATATTCCGCAGCGCACGATGTGAGGCTATTGTTCATTTCATATAGACCTGGTATGTAAAGTCAACTGCGCTGCTTCGAGTATTTTCAAGTTTTTAACATCCCCCGTTGGCACCCAGAGAGAACAGTCTGTGGCTTCTGAATTACGCGCTTCGCCCTATAGTACCTATTCTGTTGTACCATATGTGCATCCTGCATGCGCAACAAGATAGAAAGGGCCCTGCAGCACTTCAATCGAATGCTGTAGCTAGATAGTGTTAGCAATGGTTCCGGGTAACACGCGGGCGGTCCGGGTTGGACAGGATAACCGGTTGAGTTCGGTTCTAGAACCGTCCAAAAACCCAGCCGGCTCTGTCTGAGCGGGGTGGTTACCCGGACCGGACAGAAACCCGCGGTGTTTGGGCATGGTTGCATGCGGCCCGCAGTTCCAAATAACGGTTCCTCCAACATTGCCTGCAATGAAGTATCTGAGTTCTGATCATATTGTGACCTGATCAATATGTACATTGTGCACTATTAGCCGCTCTGTCACCTCCAGAATTCAGATTTGCGATCCGACTGATATTCGTTGGGTGGCTGTGAAATTGCATCGCATTCTAAGCAAAATCCGCGGGTTTTTGATAGCTACTCCACGAATATTGGTCGGGTCTGAAATGTGACGGTGCGTGGTGAACGAGCAGCCAAAACTGCACAACCTACATATATATCATATCAAGACAGGATCATAACTCAAATACTTAATTGGAGGCAAGGTTGTCAGGTTGAAATGCCGGGTTTTTGGTGGTAAAACCGGCCCAATTGCAACGGTCCAGGTTTTCGTGTGGTAAGACCCGTTGCAACGGTTCGGTTTCGGTTCCAACCCTAACCGGGAACCGTTCTAGCGGGTTGGAACCGTTGCTAACAGTACAGCCAGAACATCCCAATCCACACACTTGTGCGTGCTGACGCGGGTCTTGGCAAACTGAAGAAGGCGGATTGAATCAACAACGACAACAACAAGCACATGACGGACAGCGGCAATCAATTTCTTACTTTGAATTTACCCCGGGACAAGACTCCTGGCACAACTGGACAGCCTGAGGAAGGTGCGCCACAAACACTCATGCAAGTATGTGGATGCAGCAAAAGGCTTGGTGGAATCAGCACGCGACGAGACGACAAGTGACAAAGTGGTGATGAGGGCTCCGCTAGAATGAGACTGCCTCACAGAAGCGACACCGGAAGACAGAGCGAGAACCGACATGGACACACGACAAGCGGGAGACGGGATGTGCAACGCGCCTCCGGCTATGGTACTGCAGATGGTGATACAGATGTGGGCAGCGGTGACCCCAACCTCCTCGGAGACAGCCAGCAGGGCTACACCTGAACCGTTGGAGGGAAATGAGAATGCGAAGCGGAATAGGAGGAGAGCCGTGCTGATATCCGCAGTGGGCCCCGGTGAATGGAGGAGCCGCACGGAGCGAATGGCACAGCAGCAAGCCCGCCGGCTATCACAGCTACAACGAACCATTGCCACAATGGCTAACATGCTGGAGACGCAGACTGCACTGCATGAAGCGCAGTGGTGAGGTATGGGAATGTGGTTCCAGGAAAAAGAGGGGAAGTGGGACGTGTAACACCACGATGACGTGCTGTGGGGCAAGGACATCACGGACATGGACAGAAGTGTCATGGCTGCAACAGCATGGAGCCAGAGAGAGGGAAGGAGAGCCGAACCCAAGGGTGTTGGCCTGGAGTCCTTGATACACACCGACTTGACGCAGACAGGGGGACCAAAAAATGATCAAGAGCGCCAACAACCGCAGCGTGGAAGCGAGCTCAAATTGAAGCGAAAACCAATGCCCAAACCTGCAATGACGCCGACACCTACACTGAAAATGACAACGACGCCAACAGCGGTTACGACATCAGTCCTGACACAGACCAGACGATGGGGGACTGTACCACCAAGCAACCAAAAGACACAGGACAACCCAGCTCCAGCCCCAACAACAGGCTCGAGCTTGGCAGACAGATGCCTGATGCCAGGGAGAGACGAGAACATGCCACTCCCCAATAAGATGGACCAGCAAATTGCATCAGCAATCAACAGAGCACTTTTCCCCCAGCAGGGACCGGCCCGCATTTGGATCATAAATGCCAGAAGGAATGCCAAAGACGCGATAAGGGCAATCACGCATCGGAATCCGACGGGGGGGATTGCTCTGCAATATCGCGACTTCTGCTTCATGCCAGTAAGGACTGTCGAGAAAGTAGTCATTGATGTCGAAGAGAATGAGTCTTGTGAAAGGCGAAAGATCCATGCAGTGCCTCTCGTACAGTAGAGGGGAAAAGAGGGAAGAGGCAGCACCGGGAATTCGCCACATCATCGGGTGTCATTGGTCTGGAGGGTTGCAAAGCAGCACAGGGTGTGGTCAAGAAGGACATCGAGGCTGGAGGAGTGTGAGACCTATTCACAATATCCACGAATATGTGATCTGACAGCGTAAGGATGCTGTGCTGTGGATGGGGTCACATCTGGAACAAGTGCGGGAACAAGCCCATGTGTGGCTACTGCTCAGTTTTGTTGAGATCAATCGAGTACGAATAGAGATATTGAATTGACTATCGTACAAAAGTGATTGTCTAAAGAGCAAAGAGAGAGAAAGACAGGCAAGTATATATGGCAAAGAGTGCGTACTCGGCGAAGCCGAGTATCATACCCGGAGACCGATGCCGAGCATCACTGCCGGGGCTAGCCCTACTCCTCGGCATGGGGGCTGGTGGCGTCCCATGGGGGCAGCAAGCCACATGCCCGCAGCCTTAGGCCGTCGGGGGCTGTAAGCCCCCCAACGCCACACAAGCCATCGGGCCGAATCCCGTGCCAACAAGTTTATCACGAGACAAGCGACCACGAGCGCAACGTGGTGGGATGAACGGCAAAGCCGGGATCACTTTCCGGTCTCACGCTGGAGAAGTGCACCAACCGCAAAGGAAACCACATTGCATTCAGCAACAGATGCGCCAAGAAGGCCGAAGCCGCCAGGGCGAAACGGTAGAGTAGGATGATAGGGCAAGCAAGTTGAGCATCCATGAACGCGGCCACTGATCTGGCGTCAGGGGCAAACAAAGTGGTGGTTGGTCCTCTACCTAAGGGGACTGCAGCAGAAGGTGGGGGAACTGAAGCGGAGAGGGCGGATGTGGAGGATGTGGAGGAAACGAAGGACCCAGGGGGGGCAGAGGACATTACCATGACTGGGACTGGGAACACGACCACGACCGAAACTGAAGCCTGTACTGAGACTGAAATGGTGGCCCTGGCTACCAATCATTTAAGCGCCGCTGCTCAACTGTTCAAGGTTGTACATGTGGACCATTGCCATGCAGGAGACAGGAGTCCAGCATAAGCGGACGTAGAGTGGTTGCATGAGCCACCGAGTGAACAAGGTGGTTTTGGGATCCGCCATTCGGCAAATGGAATATGGAAATGAATATGAGTCTGGACAGCGATACGGATGGGGAGTGGGCTGGTGGTTGATCAGCGGACGCATCTAAGCAGGGGAGGTAACGACGATGGCATTGTTACTGATGCCATGAGGAGGGGGGAGATGATTACAGTGATTGTCAATATTTACAATCAAAGACATATGCAGTCGGGAGAGAGACAGGCACAAAAAGTGAACTAGCAGAGCGTCATTCGGCCGGGCGAAACGGTCCTCGTGCGAAACGGTATATCACCCACAGCAGTCTGTGGGACCCGATGTGCCGCACTTAGGGGAGTCCCTCTTTCTGGGAAGGAATGATTCACGAGAATGGACCGAAAATTGCAAATGATGGCAGATTCATGCACTGTTGGACAGGAGAGGACAACAATGGCGAGTCGGTAATCGACTTGAGATTGGCGAACAGACCGATAATGAAATGCACCATACTCGCGGATGAAAATATCCCCGGATCCGACCAAGAGGTCGTAGAAAGGTCGGTACATGCTGACAGGCAGGAGGAGGCGGATCAAACGGGGAGTAATTGGGTGGAATTCAGCTGCAATGACGGAGAAGTACTTGGGAGCAGCTAAGAAGTTATGGATGCAGTTAGCGAAGGAGAGGTCTCACCTGGATGCAGAGTGCACAGAAGGCAAGGTGGAGCTGGAGGCCACATGGTGTCAGGAAGTAATGAGCAATGTTCTCAACGCCACAGCAGAGAAGATCTGAATCTGCGCCAAATCAAAGGAGGTGGTCGAACTCTGACATCTAAGTTCTAACAAAGAGAAAAGTAGGTTGGAAGAGAAAACAATCACGCAATTCGGAGGAGGCCGACAGGGCGAAAGCCAAGCTCCAGATGTCGATTCGGCGATCCAACAGCCAAACGTGGAGTGATTACTTGCACAAGGTCAGGGGTGTGGAGGTGTGGAGGGCAGAACGATACGCCAACCCTCGGACGGACACAACCTTGGAGGCGTTGGCGGACAGAGAATACAAGCACCTAAACACTTGCAAGGAGAAAGATGAGATGCTGAGGGATGAATCTTTCCTCAGAACGACAACAACCAGTACTATGAGGTATCCCCAAGTGGTAGCTCACAAACATATGTCACCAAGCAAGCAGTTGAGCGAGCCGTGGACTCTCAATCGGTCACAAATGCACCGGGCCCAGACAAGCGGACTTTTGGCGCCATACAGCTAATCTGGAAGTGGGATAGAGAGAGGATCATGACGATGACGAGGGTGGCCATTAGCACGGGAAGCCACTTAGCGTTATCGATGCGGGCAAGTGGTGTGGTCATTTGCAAGCCTGGTTTAGATGACTATACATTGTTGAAGGCCTACCGCTCTATATCGCTGCATAGCTGCATGGGAAAAGTGGTCGAAACAGTAGTCGCTGAGCTTCTGCCAGAAGAGACGGAAAGACGAGGGCAACTGTGGAATCGACAATTCGGACCCAGGAAAGCGCGGTCAGCCATCGATGCAGTGGCCATCATGGTTGACAGCGCTCATGCAGCGCGGACGAACGGCTGCATAACCGCCGTGCTTGTCATGGACATTAAGTCAGCCTTCCCAAGCATTGCAAAAGGAAGGCTAGTCAACTTATTGAAGGTCAGGCACATGGATGGAGACCTTATAAGATGGACAGGGAGCTTTCGGTCAGAAAGAACAGTGGAGATGATAATCGAAGGAAATTCCATGGCAAGACACCCAGTAGAAGCAGGGGTTTCGCAGGGCTCACCTATGTTACCAATCTTCTTTGTGATCTACACCCCAGGACTGAACGAATGGGTTGAAGAGTAAGTATCAGCAGCCAAACAGCGATCCGTTTTGGACAACCTCGGCAGGATGGCGACTGGAAGCGAAGTCAACCAGGTCGTCACGATACTTGTGTGATGCGCAGCAAACAGCACTGCGTAGGCAAGCAGCGGAGAGCTATGGTTCTAAAGGACAGAAACGGTGGCAGCACACTTCACACGCAGACAAGGCCACAAGAGACCCCTCTGGAGATAACTGACCGTAATGATAAGGGTTGGAGATGGGTTCCTACAGTTCAACAGTCAGGTGACATGCTGGCTCGGCTTGTGGATGGACGCGCACCTGATGCACAAGGTGTCCCACAACCGATGCATGAGGAAAGACTGGGCAGCAGAAGCTAGACTTAGAACCCTCACAACGATATACAAGGTAGTAACAGAGAGAGTAAGGTCCGTCCAGGTGGCATGCATCCAGGTTGTAGTATTATATGGGCACGAGCTTCGTGGGATCCCAATGAAGCAGGGAGGCAAGATGACCTCCAACTTGTACTGATTCGACATGCCAGATCTATCATGGGCGCAGTAACCACGACCCCACAAGGAGCGTCAATGAGAGACTCAGGGCTTGTTTGTTTGTTTGTTTGTAATCATTTTGCATTCACCCCGAAGGGGTGCCCAGCTAAGTTACCATAAGCCGGCCGACCACTGGTGGTCATGGCATTTAATTAACAATTTTTATATCCCTGTCCCCGGAAACTTCCTGTTCATCCGACGGCTAAGTTACGGCCACTAGCTCACGCAACACCTCCTTCTGACTCAGGCAAAGTCGTCTCCTCCCACTTCCCGCTACCCGGTGGAGGGCACAAGGGCCATTGAAACTCCACCCAGCCCACCCCCATTACTTAATCTCTTCGGTTGCTCGACCTATGGTGAGTTTGACACAGGGAGCTCGGTTTCGTGCGACATCAACCTGCATTTCCAGGGAGTCCGCTTTCGATCGGCTGCATCGATGCAGTGCGACATCAACTTGTTCGGTACAAGGAGTCTGCTCGGGTGGGGGGAGTGGCGGGATTCGAACCCGTGAAACGCAGCATAGTGTTGGCAAGACCATACCACTACACTAAGGGTCCACTCCCCGAGACTCAGGGCTTACATCCATGCCAGTAATCTTAGAATCCCTTCAGCAGTGTTTCGCAGTGAGGCGAGCAAATGCGTGCAGCTGTAACGGCCGCACGTGACCCGGGGCCGGGTAACGGCCACTCTATATAGTCGGCTCGCCACGACCCATTGATCTCTAGCGATAAACTTACTATACATCTACACCTACTATCACTCGCATCCACGTTTGCAACCATATTCCTATAATGACCATTCGTATGCCTACGAGGCCGAACGCTGGCGTACGTGCCCTTACACTATTATCGCTTTGTCAGTAACCGGATACGATTCGCTCTCGGGATTTCGCGAGTTTACCCCTTTCCCGACGCGCCACACCATGGAGTCAACATTTGAGAAAACAGCCCTTCAAACGAGATATCGAAGCATCATTACAGCGAAGCACGGAGCGTTGATCATTCCATCATTCAATTGGGCCACCTGACGGCAGCGGAGTAGAGTTCAGAGACCAATTGGCGCACGAGGCGCGTCACCGGCGATGACAATTATCATGATTACCGGACACGACTATTCAACCCTACCAACGAGAAAATTCACATACGTTCGATCTAATTGAGTTCGAATACTATTCTTACGGGTCAATTGAGCGCGATCAGCAGCCAGAGAACCTACAATGGGCGGAGTGATCTTACCCGTGAATCTACACTACCGAGACGATTTACGAGTCAGCACAGCCACGACTACATTCCTTCTATTTGAGCGAAGTGCACCTATCTCAGTTGGCATGTACACCTACAGCTCTAGCAACCTCGAAGAAGCCCACTTGCGGAAGCATTCTATGACCACGTATACCTACGGATACACTTCTCGAGGGAAGCATGCCTACGGAGATGGACAATACTATAAATGAAATCCACGAAGCAGGATCAGCCTACGAAAGAAGCACTCTTACTGCCAGGAACCTCTGCACGAGTGAAGTGCACTTACGGAGAAGACACCCTACCCCACGATTGAAGCACATTTACGATGAGAAGCATTCCCTCGATTGAAGCGAACTTATAGCGGCGATACATTGCGCAGCGGGAAGTGCATTTACGGTCGAGACCTACACAATTCCGCAGACCGACTATGATGACTACAATGACTATGAAGACTACGAAGACCCCTCAGAGCACAATTATTATGGGCAATCAGTTCGCCTATTATATCAATGATTTTCGACTGCAATGACAATGACGGCAACGGAGGCTACACATGACTATTATTATCTACGGACCGAATAAGCTCTGGACTTCCGGAAGCACCGAGGCTATGACTGCGAGCGAGTCAAGACAGGCAACCAAGATTGTCTATATTTCTTATGGGAGAGACAGCATTATGATTTGAGACTACCGCCTCCGAGAGGCACCACTTTCAGGACACCAATTGGAGGATCCAATCAATCGATGAGATATGGATAATACGAGTTTCATCTTTAAGGGCGGGACACATTCCACGGCACTCAGTCAGTATATATCTGTACCAGCAAAATCAGGATTTACTATTATTCTGCGGCATACATTACCAGCCCTTATGGCGATATGGAATGGACTCAGAATTTCAAATGGATCTGCTGGATGTGCCCATCTCGATGTATGTGGTACCAAACTGCCGCGGTTTTGGGCCCAAACCCGGTAATGGTCGATCGGTCAATGTGCCGGTCTTACCTTCAAACTATATGCTTCTCTCGCAGCCTCCTTTATGGACTGCCCAAGAGCAAGTTGATATGTGGATGCTATCGAGCAGCGGAAACATATCTGTGGCGCGAGAAATGCTACCGAGACAATCGCGGTGAGGAGTTCTTCTCCACTAGCATCAAGCTTCTGGACCGTTGTAGGACATACCTCTCCCGGGGATACAAACTCGGGGACCGCATAATGACTACCAGCTAGAAGGCGGTTATCATGGCATTCACCCAACGGTCTGGGGTTTGCACCAGTTTGCTGGGAGCTGCGGTATAGGGACCTATGGAAGCGGCATCGTGAGCCAGCAGAAGTAGTAACCCTTGCAGGCTGGATGGGCGAGCAAGGAGCAGCGGCGGTAGTTGCGGCAGAAGAGCCTCTCCGAGGAGACGTTTGAATGACTGCTACCGGCTGGCCGAGTCACCGAAGGGATGATTGCAGGCCACGGTCATTTTCCATTGGACGGGCCGGCGGTACTGCATCTCCTGGATGTTCCCTTTCACTGCTTCCATCCCTTTGATTCATTTGGCTAACATAGATGGAGCAGTTCGTACGACTTTCGTGAGGGTCTGCAGTTTGGAGATAATCCCCAGACGAATGACAATTCACAGCGGTGAAGCGCAGTTTACGGCCGGGAACATAACAGCTACAATTAGAAGCCTCGGCACGTGTAAGCCATATAGGCCGAGCGATAATGAACTCACAGAGTGAACATTTCAATTACTGGAACCAACACAGTTCGGAGATAATCCCCACGGACGAATGACAATTCACTGCGGTGAAGTGCACTTAGGAGCGCCGAAGACTTATGAACTACAATTGGAAACCCCGACAAATACGAGAGGCGACGGTCCAGCGGAAGGCTGCTTTATTGAGAAAAGAGCTATCGTTGAGACTTGGACTTACGAGTGCCGATATGCACATCCCGGAGATGCATTAATGCTCAGAGACGGATGACAATCAATTGATTTGACTATGGCGATATACAAGAAGTTATGTGAAAATCTACCCTATCTAATATTCTTACTTTCAATGACAATCTACGAGACTAGCAAATGAATGCCGAGATGCAGATATATGTACCGGCGGCCTTGCCGTACCGAGTACAATCCCGACTACTATTCAATAGACCAAATCAAGTGCCGTATGGCAAAGATTAGAATGCCGAATACAATGCCAAATGTGTTACGAAGTTACATTACCGAGAATACAATCCTGAATAAGATCGCGACTCAGACTCGGCGATCCCAAGCTACACAACTACGATGACAATTGACGACGGCAAATGGACTTCCGAATCAAGTCCTTCCTATCGATATTCCCTACGAAGCCGTATGAGATTTGTCGCCGGCGGAGCAACGATTTTCAAAAGAGGGGGATGACTGTACCGGAATCGCAACCCCTACTGCAACAATTACCGTACTAGAAGTGCAGGAACGAAGCACCGTGAGATACATTCACCAATTGAGAAGGCTGGTAGCGGCAAGCGCACCTGGAGACGAATCGACTAGTGGACTCAGAGAACGATGATAAGTACACGGAGTCAAGTGAATGCAAGCACACCTACAGATGAATCAACAAGCACACCCGGTGGAGAGCCAGAGAGCGCACCCCGCGATCTGAGATGATAAGGTCACCTAGCATACGACAGACGTCCAGTATACCTGCAAATGCAGCGGAGAGAGATGATAAGTCAAACGAGCCCGATCAATGCCGAACGAGTGCAATATAGCTACCGAAGCATTACAAATGATATTCCGAATGAACGCAAATACGGCTACCGAAACAGTTCTGAACGAGATACCGAATAACTCTAATATGACAACCGAATTGGGCCACCGAACGGGATCGAATATGGCCACCGAGCGTACCGAATAGCCTACCAAATGGCATGACGAGAGACAGCCGGTATATAACTACCAAGAGATGATCATTGAGATCTCACAGCGACGGATGTCACTGCCAAGGACTTTACATGGAGATTGAGAGGATTACCGGGAGCCCTAACGTACCAAGCCACTTACCAAGATGCTTACCGAATGGCGTACCGAAGGATCAAACAACTATCGCCGAATGGCATACCGAACTGAAAGCCAAACGACCATACCCGAGGCCTACCAAATGACTACCGAGAAGCCGACGGATATTCTACCGAAGCTGCCTACCGAGATGGCCACAGAGAAGTCGACTAAGAACGCACCAAAGCCATCATCCGAATGACTTTCACCAAGGAACGGTCCACCGAGACCCTGCCGAATGCCGAATTAACAGATACCGAGATATGCAAATGCAATGTACAAGGCGGCTTTCCGAGAGCAGAAGCGCGCTCCTATCACGGTGAGTATGACCACCTACTGTGAAGCTTACATGTTAGATATGGATCAATGATATACCGCTCACGCCCGATGCAATTGGCGCATTCTACCACCCTCGAATAGTCATCAGCGAGTCACATATGAGAACTGACGGCATGACGATACAAGGAGCGGAAGCTCACCTCATTGCCCGGAGTCAAGACGAGGGCCATGTGATAATCGACTATTTCACCGACCAATCCCGATGATGGTCTATGCTTAGACTCAACTTTGTACAAGCACACATACGAGATGGCCGGGATCTTATGACCGGAAGTCTACCAACGAAGTGAGAGCCGAACCGAATTACGTGTCGACTCACAGCGAGATTACAATTACAACCCCGAATCACCAATGAAACAGATCCAACTTACACTGCTACAGAGCAACGATGGCAATCGACAATCGATATGATGAAGTCGTCGCCGGAGCAACGAATTTTCAAAAAGAGGGAGATAGCCGTGTCAGATCAGTCAAGTCCTACCGACAAGTCAATAGCCCACCTGGAGGCAGTCTACCGAGACACGGACCGACAAGTCTACCAAGAAGTCGACCGAGACCTCTACTGAGAGTCAACCTAGATTCTATTGAAGCCGCCTTTGGAGAGCGCATCTATGAAGTCGACCGGATGGTCACCGAAGCGGACTTCGAATGACGATTACCGAGTCAATGCCACTTACCGATGGCAACTGACAGAAATATTCCACGAAGCACTGCACGAAGGCTCGGGAGAGCGCAAGTGCACTTGAAGTTGTTAAGTATAACCATTTTAGAGAAGCTTACGTATTAGATGTCGACAAATGAGACGCGACTACACAGGATGCAATTGACGTATACGATTGATGATTACCAATGGCAATGAACCATACCAGCTGCGGAGGCTCCCGTCGATGCCAAGTCATGAGCGGAAGCTCTACCACTCTAACGATTCCGACAAAGACCTACGCCGAGATGATATGAGCTATGAGTGCGGTACTGGATGGCAAGTCGGATGCTGTATGAGTTCGAGAGTGAAGATAAGGAGGAATTGAGGTCCGAGGCTCGGGAGCGGTGGAAATGGGTCAATAGAGTTTTGGAACTCGGGACCGGAGGAAAGTAATCAATTGGGCATTCCTTTCTTCTGTTTCTTCTCTCTTCTCTTCTCTTCTCTTCATACTTCATTACTTCATTGGATCTCGGCCCGGTACAAATGGCGTCGGCACAGGTTTTTACCACCTCCGGATGGCAGTCAAGTGGAGGTGGAGTTTCCCCGTGCGCCGGATCCGCCAAAAGGCTACTGCATGGTACCAATCGGTAGTGGGACGTTTGAGTTTGTACGAGTACGTACGTGGCATGATTGTTTAATGCTTTCCTTTCTTCTCTCTTGTACGGTTTATGCAGCCCAGGAGGTCTGCGCCTAAAGAGGGGGATAATGTATCGGCGGCACGTGACCCGGGGCCGGGTAACGGCCACTCTATATAGTCGGCTCGCCACGAGCCATTGATCTCTAGCGATAATCTTACTATACATCTACACCTACTATCACTCGCATCCACGTTTGCAACCGTATTCCTATAATGACCATCCGTATGCCTACGAGGCCGAACGCTGGCGTACGTGCCCTTACAGCAGCAACGAACTCAGGAAGCTACACCAAAACCCGTCTTCCGGGACGCTGGGATACAGAGCTCTGACAAATGATCAGGAGCACAGCCGGCGGCTACCTACAAAGATCAATCAATGGGTGCAGGCTATCGTTGCCCACAGTATCAAAAAGGATATCCACTGGGTACCGGACACTCCGCTATCCCAGCAAACGAGTGAGCAGACCGCCAGCAGAACGTAGCGTGCGATTCAATGGGTAATACGGAGATACACCCGCCGTACACCTCGGCCTTGAATCTGGGCTGATGGATCTACAAGGGAACGTCACCAGCCAAGGTGAAGTGGGAAGCCGACAGGTTCAGCAAGCACTTCGGCCACAGACTCGAGAACGAGGTGCAGGCCAAGAGACCTATCCCAATGCCAAGCGTGAAATCACTAGCCACCAGGTTCTTCAGACTAAAGTCCGGGCGTGCACCTGCTGGAGTATACCCAAAACGTTTCGGCCATTGAGACGACAACAAATGCTGCCTGTGAGGCGGCGGAGGTATGACAGCGGCCCAGACGCAGGAACTCCTCTGCCGCCACTGCAGCCGGTGGAGAGACCAGTAGAAAACACTATGGAAGGTGGTTGGAAAGGCGAAGGGCTGGAACACGGGCAGATTCCGACTCCTCCAGATCTCTGAGCTGTTTTACCGAGACGAGTGTGATCAAGCGGTGGTGGGCTTCCTGCCGGCTACTGCAGTCGGGAAGTTCCTGCCCAAATGAATGGAGGGATGGAGCAGGCACAGAGGCTGACTGAGGTGCAGGGAGCGGCAGCAGCGGGCATATATCTTTCCTTTCTCTTTTCTGTTCTTTCCTGTTCTGGTCTTTCTTTGAGCTTTCATTTGTCAGCGGGGATGAAGGGTAGCGGAGGGGAGCTCCGCGATCTCGCCGGCTATCCCGGAGACGGAGGGGATATCAGGTCCTATCATACTCTATTAAGAGTGCATACAGTATGAATAAACAACATCAACGACCTCTATGCTTAGTGCCCCCGGCAAATACAAGAACTCCTTCGGCCGAACTTCTGTCAACAGTTCCCACGATTTTATCTATCTCTGTGATTAGCTCTTCGATTGTCTCGTCAGGGGAATACTTTATTGTTTGAATCTTATTGATGATCTGTGTAGACGTCTTGATAGTGGGCGCAAACCTAACCTCTAACTTGGGTTTGAGCTTGTCGTAAGTATCGACTTCTGTTAGTTCTTGCTCGTCAAGCCAAGTTGATGGACAAACGAATGTCATCCCATCTTGGCCTATAGCGGGCGGATTCATTGGGTCGTGGAGTGCTGCAGAAAGACAGCAAAAAGATTTCGGGTGCGGTCTGCAGGTTGGCAGCCATCAACTGGTTTCTGGCTCATTCGAATTTCTTGAGGAATCCCTCAACGGGGGTGGTGCCATCATATTGCATTGAATGAAGGATGGTGAGATACATGATCTCCTTTTGAGCTGCGGCGGCTGCTTGGGCGGTCATTATTTTGTTTTTCAATTCGGGTTCTGTAAGGTCGTGGTCGGCGTCGTAGTTTTCTCCGTAGTGATATTGATATTGGATGTTGTTCTTGATCAGTGGGATGTTGTTGTCGTCTAGGTATCTGAGGAGTTGTCATTTTGTGTGCGCGGCACTCTCACTCCGAAACTTCAACTTCTTCCTGGTATGCACTTGAGATCTCTTCGAACCAAGTCTCTCGGTTGTTGTTGTATTCAACTTGTAGATCTGATGTGCTGATTCTCCGGTCTGGGGCTGTAGGCTTTGCCCTGAATTGAGGAGTTGTGAATAGAGCCATTTCGAAGGTTCCTTTGGGGGTATTGACTAATGATAGTTCAGGTGTGACCTTTTTCTCCTCTTCCGGTTCAGGAGTTGAAGTCTCGATAAATCTGAGGATGTGGACGATTCGTTGATCGGGACTGCCAACCAAGGACGAACGTGATTCGTTGGATGCTGTGTTGTTGTTGTTGTTTATTCATACTGTATGCACTCTAATTAGAGTATGACAGGACCTAATATCCCCTCCGCCTCCGGGCGAGCCGGCTAGATGGCGGAGCTCCCCCCCCGCTACCCTCCATCCCCGCTGATATATATGAAAGCTGAGAGATAGAACAAAAGCAAAAGCAGAAATGAACTGAACACAAGGAGAGAAAAGGAAAGGAAGAGAAACGAACGGATATAAACCCCCATTGCCGCCGCCCCCCACGCCTGAGCCAGCCTCTACGCCTGCTCCATACTGTCATATATTTGTGCGGGAATTTCCCAACTTCAGTAGCCGCCAGGAAGTCCATCACCGCTTGGTCGCGCTCTTCCATCGAGAACAGCTCAGAGACCTGCACGTGTCTGCATCTGCCCGCTTTCCAGCCTGTCGCCTTTCCCACCGCCTTCCAGTGTGTCTTTTGCTGGTTTCTCCACCGGCTGCAGTGTCGGAAGAGGTGTTCCCGCGTCTGGGCCGCCGTCCTGCCTCTGCCGCCGCACCACCAGCATTTGTCGTCCTCTCGGTGGCCGAACTGTTTTAGGTAGACTGCAGTGGGTGCATGCCGGCACTTTAGTCTGTAGAAGCTGGTAGCCAGCGACTGCATGCTTGTCATCGGAACAGGTCTCTTGGTCCCCGTCTTGCCCTGGAGTCTGTAGCTGACAGGCTTGCTGCACATGTCGGCCTCCCACCTTGCCTTAGCTGCTGACCTTCCCTCGGAGATTGATCTAGCTCTATTTGAGGCCGAGGTGTATCGCCGCTCTGTCACCGTGTCTCCGCTGGTGTCTAGGGCCAGGTTCGCCTGGCGGTCTGCTTGTTCGTTCCAGGGATGCCGGAGTGTCCCGGGACCCAGTGAATCTTGGCTGCGATACCGTTGGCGAGGAGAGCCTGCGCTCTCCGAGTATTCCGCCCCGCTAATCGCTGCCCTGGGCCCGGCTCTAGGTCTGCCGTTCGTTGAATTGCGGCTTGTGAGTCGCTAAAGACTGCCACCGTTTTCACTCCGTGCTCTTGCAGTCTTTCTCTTCTTTTGACCGTCTCCCCGGTTGGATGCTGTGTAATGAGCGGAAGAGAATGCTTCGGGGATTGTCGAACCCAAACGACACAGTGAATCCTCTCTGTTATAAAGTCGGACGATCTGACTGTTGTTTGGGGTATTTCCTGTGAGGTCTGGGTAGCTGACAAGTCCAAACCAACCTCTGTGGGCCTGTAGTAATTCGGACCACTTCTCTCTTGATAAATCTTGGTTATAAAGTCGTTTGAGGGCTATGGCGATAGCTTTCGTCGCAATTTTTTGGTCGGGGTAATCGATGAGATATTTGGAGGCGTGCTCCAAGTGGATGTTCAAACAGGGACCTTGTTTTCCGTCTCTTTGGAACTTGGTAACGATGTAGGCTGTTCGTTCGAGGAGAAACTGTTCGAAGCTTCTAGGGGCAGCCACGATTGACTTTCTTCGACCGAGTGTAGCAACACCCGGCTGTTGGAGAGCGAAAGCTTAACGAAACTTGTCGAAAACGATTGCGGAACGGACGGAAACGAAGGGAGGAGCGAACTTTCTTCGATCCAGTGGAGCGACACTCGACCGTCGGAGAGCGAAAGCTTAACGATGCTTGTCGAAAACGATTGTGAAACGGACGGAAACGAAGGACGGAACGGTCTGGATCCCTGCTATGGTGACCGGTTTGTTGAGACGTCGTTCTTTAGAGAGAAAAACAGAGGCTTTTCGATGATGTGAAGGGATGATCAATGTCTATCGAACGAAAAGCTAGACTAAAAGTACGATCAGAAAGCTTCGACACTCAATCGAGCCAAGCACACCCCCAGAGCCTCAACTTTAAAGCAACCACCCGATATCACTCGACACAACATAATCTACCCTTTTCCCTGGTACTTCTCCAGTGTGACCGTCAGGTGTCCCTTCTTGTCTCTTGAAGCAAAGTCGTACCCTCCCTTTCTCCTCCTCCCCTTTTTCCATCGTGCTGACTACATTCTTTTCCCACCCTCCTCATGCCTTGCCCGTCCCCTCCCCTGAAATCTTGGGTGACACAAGTCTTGTTCTTGGAGCAACAGTCAGACATGGTTAAGATGGAGCAGATGCTGAATGATCTTGGTTCGAGGTCAAGAGATTAGATGTAACTAGTTTTATGAGATATTGTAATGTACACTACACGAGATCCATGGATGTCGGCAGATGACGGCCGGGGACGGCTACTTCGCCGTCATTGCCGTCCGTTCCCGTCCGCAGTGATCCCGGACGGACGGGACGGTTGAAATCACTGCTACCTGACCATTATTGAGACCCGTAAATAGAAGGAGAGAATCGATTACAGCAGGGTTACACTTGCTTTCTGTAAGTCCGAGACCTGACTCCCATGCAGCGACAAAAGGTACTACATCATGCCACCACTGTGGGTGCACCATTTCACGTAGAATAAGTACATTGGCACGAGCAAAAGGCAGACGATAATGACGACAGGGAAGTAGATATTGGGTCTTGATACTGCAGGTGCGCCGAACATCCTGGCCAGGAGTAATGCTGATGAGGGAACTTCCATGCAGCAATTCTAAACAGAGTGGTGAGTACTGGTACAGTAAATACAGCATATGGAATCAAGCTAACCTTTCAAAGCCAGTTCCTACGCTGCAGTCCACTGAGGGCTAATATGATTGATCGCATGCTGAGTAATATGCATTATGTTCTAGTCCAGTCACGGAGGATGTCCCTCCGCGGAGAGACCGGTCCATTCACGGAGTCCCACCCTCCGTGACTGGACTGGTTGGTTCGCGGAGTGTACCCCTGCACCCCACCTCCGTGAATGGACCAGTCCATTCACGGAGTGTACACTCGGTGAATGCTCTGCACGCAGATATGCCCATGGATGTATGCGTACTCAGCTGGCCATATCCAGCTGAATTTAATCAACGCAACTAATTGCATTCAGCCCAGTACAACTACGTGCATTCAGCCCAGCGCAACTACTTACATTCAGCCCA
>Ga0307515_10010160_pt1 | contig 18080 bp, 10 predicted proteins | sample 17_EM_MG_FD_194513 | JGI IMG/M metagenome (GOLD analysis project Ga0307515, IMG submission 194513) | Populus trichocarpa ectomycorrhiza microbial communities from riparian zone in the Pacific Northwest, United States - 17_EM | ecosystem: Host-associated > Plants > Roots > Unclassified | place... | reverse complement strand
ATCAGAAAAAATTAACATTAATTATTAAGGTTATTGAAGATTTTACACGATTTGTTTCTTATTGTCAAATTAAAAACTAAAAAATAATTTTTTTATATTAATTATAGAGTGAAATAACCAAAATATCATTAAAAACAAAAAATGTAGACCTATCATTAAGGGACATTTTATATTTTCATAATGATTTTTTTTTATTATAATATCAGCTAAAAAACAATTTGATATTTACCCAAATATAAAAATATAAACTATTAAAATACACAGTGAAATGACCAAAATACTCTTAATAAAAAAATTAAAACCGGAGTCAATGAGTATTTTTGTCTTTTCAAAATGATTTTTTCTTATTATTAAGTCAGTTCATGGGTAATTTTGCATTTGGCTAAATAATATAAAAAAGGTGGGTGCGAGTGTACGGCACTAGGAGGAGCGTGGGAGGCGCCCTCGCACTTCGAGCTATATGTGCGACGCCTTCTGAAAATATCTTTCTATCATGTCATTGGAAGCATCATCGTGTCCTCTTTCATTTGAAGCGGCGCGTGTTGGTATTGGCGGTCCAGTTTGTCGCCGGTAGATTTTTTTCTTCTTTTCCCTCACTTTCCCCAAAAATCACAGCTTGACTCCTTTTATTGTTGGTATTTCAACCTCAATCCTTATTATTTTGATTTTTAATTTTTGTTCTTAACTCTTTTGTAGAAGATTTATTTGTTTTCAATTTTATCATTTCATCCCAATTTACAAATTATTATATTTTTCAGTTTGGTTCTCATTCTCTTGATTTCTAATTCTTTTTCCTTAGATGTTTTATAAAAGTTTTATTTGTTTTTAATTTTATCATTCAATTCAAATTAATGGTATTATGTTTTCTAATTTGATCCTAATTGTTTTCATTTCTAATTTTTTTTCTTAGTCCTTTTGAAAAAATTATTATTCTTTTTAATTTTACCCTTCAATCATAAATTTGTTTTTATTTTTCATGACAATTTTTATCCTTATTCTTTTGATTTTTTTTATCCTTTTACTAAATTAATTTTTCTTTTGAATTTCTTCATTCAATCAAATATAAATTTTTTTTATAATTAAATTTTAATCCTTATTTTTTAACTTTTTTTTTAATCTTTTGTATAATTAAACTTCTTTTTTAATTTTATCCTTTAATATTTGATTGATTAAAAATTAAACTTTATGATTTTTTTAAATATGATACTTCAAATCTAATAACCAAAGTTATGAATTTGAAAAATTAACATGGTTTTTTAACTCTTTATAATTCTCTTTATTTTTTGATCAAGTTATTCTAATCTCACGATTTAAATTACAGGTTTAACAAAATATTTTAAGTTAACTTGTCTCTTATTACCAAGATCACAAACTTATCGTGCTAACTTCAATTAATCATGACATATTTTTATACCTCATTTTATTCTTTCATATTTAAAGAGCTATAAATTAAAATACTCCATTTGTCCCCTTAAAAAAAACATTTTTTTCCTTAAATTATTCTAAATCACATTTCTTTTTAAATTTGATTTATTTTTCTTTTTTCTTTTATTTAATTGAATTAAAATCAACTTTCAACTTATTCAACCCAATTAAATTTATAACTCGAATTTTTTTTTTAAAAAAATAATTCTAGTATTTGAACATCATTTTATATATATATATATAAAAAAAAATCAGCCCCACAGTTAAGCACAGTTACCTAGTCTAGTTTAACTAATCACATTAAATAATCCCAGTATAATAGGCAATCAATACAAAAATATCTACTACTTTTGATTCCATTGATTCAATAGAGAACTAATCTCAAGTATCGAAAATTAAATTTTTTAAAGATACATTTAAAAATATAAATTATTTTAAATGCCTACTCACCAAATCAGAGGGAATCCTTGACCTGTACCTACTGAGTGGTTGTTTTCTATATTTATAACTTTGGAACAATAAAAAAAAATACGTGAACCAGTTTCAAAGGATTCCATCACAAGCAAAATCCTGCCTTCCTGTCAAAACTACTTCATGCTAATATAAACAAGGATAAATAACCAAGCATCATCAAATACCGAAAAATTCCTGTTGCTCGAAAAAAATAAGGGCCCTCAACAGCATTCCTTCACCAAACAGGTTTGGCAAGAAAAGAATAAATATGTTGAGCTTCAGAATATATGCACCAGTCATCTCTTTTCATCAAAGAAAACATACTTGGAATTCTGAACCTTGAAGAAAAATCACAAAATTGAAGTTTGTTGTCTAATGGAGAGACACCCTCCCTTGTGATTTTTATTTATCAATAAGAGTCCAGTACAACAACATCAATGGTGGCTAAGGAGCACACGACTGTTTGAAAGAAATTACATGCATTTTTGTTGTCTATTAGAGAGACACCCTCCCTTATGATTTTTATTTATCAGTAAGCTTCCAGTACAACAACATCAATGGTGGCTAAGGAACACATGACTTTTTGATGGAAATAACATGCATTTTCAGAATTCAAATCTGTTTAGCTACTGGAAAACACTCCTTCAAGAAATTATGAAGCAGTAATGAATACATATCGGGGAAAGTTCTGAAGTGGTCCACATGGGGGGATGACTCAAAATTATAGGACATTACCCTTCTCCCCATTCTCCTCTGATCCTGGATCTCCAACTCTATCAATTGAAATGGAACAAGTTTATCTGCTGTGCTATATAGAAAAAGGTGGGGACAGGAAGGCTGCTTTTTTGAGAGTGTGGACACAATTTCCGTTAACTTCCTGCAAACATAGCAAGAAGCACTATCATGGATAATTTTTTTACAGCTGATACATGTGCTGACCATTATTTAGAACAGAAAATTAGTTCCCACCAAGGTGTAATATAACATTCGACAGAGCAAGACACAAACAGAGCACTTACTGATCCACTTCTGGCAACTTCAGAACTACAGAGAATAGCATCTCAAATACATATAGCACCATGGCCTCGATCATTGAAGGTTCATTTTCTTGCTCTTTTGATTCACTGGCTTGATTTTCTAATCCATTTATTTCTTTAGTCTCAATAACTTGCACAGAAGAGCTGCGTTTCTTCAGCAAGGCAGCAGAGAACCCACCAGCCCAGACCTGCCAAGATGGAAGAAAATCAGCCATTAGCACCCCTTCAGAACAAGCAGCATTTCAAACAGATACACAAGCACCACTAGATATATATACAAAAAAATATCTAAAAATTGACAACAAACATCAATAACAGCCAGATGCCAATTAGAGCAGAATCTTCAATTCAAGATGACTTTAGCACTCCAAACCATGATTATATGCCTATTTGAAACCTTACAAGAATCACTGTTCTACACTACTGCCGAATTCCACCATAAATGAGCAAATAATTAAGAAAAGTTTAATAGCAACACGCTCAAAACTTTCCATCAGTCACCCTGTTCATACCACGCCACAGATAAGCACTTCCTTATTTCTGTTTTGAAACTGAGAAACTTGTTCCACAACCAGTTCAAGTCCATTCATGGTTAGGTTCATAAAGCTAAGCATCCTTCCGAAGTTTAACTTTGTTTTCATTGCTTCTAGTGACTATAATGGTTGTCTGAGAAGCAATGAGGCCAAAATAAATTAAACAAAATGTAACATAAATTGCAGTTTTAATGCAACTACACAATGAGGTTACTATGTTAATTCAAATTGTATATTATTCTGCAAAGCCTAGGTTCACACTGAGCTCTTCACACAACATCTAGCTCATGTATGATCTGTGTTATCAACCTTGGAGTATCTGACCCAGTTGAATCAGCTTTAATGAGAAAGGATTTAGAAGCCATTCAAATTTGCTTCAAATCATTGGATCCTACTTAAATCATTAAGACACTCAAGTAACGAAATTGAAAAGCAATATATACCAGGACCATGAAATAAGAAGATAGGGAAGTCTGGCAGAGTAGAACAACTAGGAAGACTGCAACTCAATTAAAGCATGAAAATGGTTCCATTCGAGACATAGCCAATCATGATCCATAGATGTCAAAAGCTAACATTTAATTTCTCCTGAAAGACCAAAGCTAAGAAAAACAATTTATCATCAACTAAGACATTCATTATGGGAAAACAAGAATTTGCACCACTACGCATTCACTAATTCATTCAGCAACATTCATAAACTTCCACACCAAACAAAAAAAATGTGCACAAATTTATCACAACAATCAATGACTTCAACAAGACCATAACTCAACAAACCTTAGGATTTAACTGATTGCCACCTCCAGAATCAGAAACACACCCTTTAATCTTCTCAATTAGTCCCTCCCTCTCTTGCATAACCCCAAGGATATAACCATACCTGTAAACAACAACACACCACAACAATTACCAATCCAGTTACAAACCCAAAAAGGCACAACAAATTACACACAAAAAATTTGCAATAAATCAACCTACACAAGCCAACCAGTGTTACTAAAGGTGTGAAAAAACAAACATCTCTCTCTACCATCATCTTCTCTCTCAGAAACCCACGAAACAAGCTCATTAGCCAATTCAGTGATCCTCTTCTCCACTCTCTTCCCAAAATCAAAGCAAAGCAACTCTCTCATATCAACGACAAACGTAACAGCATGAATCCCTCTTGAATTATACCATTCCACGTACTTTCTGAGATGTTTCTCTCTAGCTCCAAGCCAGCCAAGCAGAACCACAGTCGCAACTGGTTTTTTATCACTAAAGACACTACCTTTACCGCTAACAACACTCTCTGGTGCTTTGTTCCACGTAAAAGGCCTCTCATTTTGATGAGATTTGAAGTTAAAATCAGAGTTCTTGGTGGGGTTTGAGAGATGAGAAGAGGAAAGCGAGAGGAGGAATTTAATGGGGTTTGAATTAGGAGTAACGGGTGAGTGAGAGAACGGTGAAAATGAAGAGTGAATGCGAGAATGAGACAATTTGGGTGTTGATACGATGTGGGTCTGGAGATTTTGTCGTTGTGAGGGTATCGATCGATGGATTATTGAAATGGGTTTTAGAAAATTTGAAGTCGTTGATGTTGGTTTAGTGAAGAGACTGCGATTGATGACCCTTACGGGAGCTTCCATGGCGGAAAATCTGGTGCGGGTGAGGGGTGGATTTTTGAAAAAGAATGGGGGCTTTGTCTTTGTTTTCCCTTTTATTTGTCAAACTGTTAAAGACATTTATTTGTACGGAATATTTTAGATGTCTCTTAAATCGTTTGTTGAAAAAATTTGTTATTTTTTTTTATTTTAAATTAATTTTGTTAAATATTTTAATATATTTTTAAATAAAATTACTTAAAAATCAACCATAATTATATTCTCAATTATCCTCTACGTATTTAAATTCTAATTTTAAAATATTTTTTATTTTCAATAATAAAATAATATTTTTTTTATTTTAAAAAAAATTATTAGTAATATTAGTATATTAAAGTAATTTAAATACATAAAACATAATTTTAAAGAAAAATATTTAAATTTTTATAAAACGTTATTTTGATTGTGTTCCCAAACAACATATAAATTACCGATTAATATTGTTATGAAAAATATTTTTTATTTAACAATATTCTAAAAAAATTAAATTTTTTTATTTTTAATATTAAAATAATTAAAAAATACTAAAAATAACATCAAATTAATATATTTTTAAAAAACTACCTTATGCTCCCCCCCTTTTGTTTATTTTAATATTTTTTATTCACCGTTATAAAACCCCGAGCTTTGTGGATTGATTTTTCACGAGCTTTTAATTATTCATTATAATTATAATTACAATTACAATTACAATTTAATTACAAAATAATCCAAAACACATGGGTGTTTTAGTGCAGCTACATTATTTATTTGTACTGAATTCATTGTTCATGCCACTGTTTATAGTCAATTATTTCCTTAAAGACCATAAAATTTTTATGTTTTGCACTTTAATTATTATTTTTTTAAATTTCATTCTTTAAAATTATATTTTTATTATTGTATGTTTTGGGATGTTTCAATCTGCATGTTCTATTATAGAATATTTTCTAATGTTAAATTAAAAATCAATATTACAAAATAGAATTTCTAGATATAATTAAAAAAATAAAACAATAACGAACAAGATTGACACAACAAAAATATAATTGTTTTCATTTTTATTGTTCAAAGTGAAAAAAAACTTTAGTTTAGTTCTTTAATTTTTAGTTTTTTTTATACTTGATCCCTGTTGTTTTAGGTTTTTACACTATAATTCTAAATTTCATTTTATATCATTTTAATCCTTACATATTGAGAGAAGGGAGAGAATGTTATCGAAAAGTGGATGGGAAAGAGAAAGTGTTTTATTGACCATAAAAAAATCAAATCTTGATATTAATTGGTTCGTCTTAAATAAAAGAGTTTAATTGAGGTAAATTTATTTTTTAATCAAGCATAAAAAAAAAGAGTTTGGAGCTTGTAAAATTGTTTTTTATTCGGTTTGATTTTTATTTTTTAAAATGACTTTAGGGTATTTTGATGTAGAGAATGAGTCTATGGAGTTCATAGGATGTTTTGGGTTGTTTTATCTTGAAATAAGTTGAAAATAAATTAGAAGATGTCACACCGGATAATATGTTGTTTTTATTTTGAAAAAACAAATATTAGTAAATGACATGTCATTCACTATTTTTTTATATATATTTATTTTAAAAAAACTCCAAGCATGTAGGCGTAGGCTTCCAAGCCAGGACGTACATGAACTTTTTCATTTTAGGTTATGCATGCAAACTTGTCCTTTCAAGCTCAACAACACCTGTCTTTTTTATAATTTTATTTTTATTTTTTTAATTCAAATTTTAATTAATATCATCTCTCATTTTTAAACTGTTTGGCTTAACACTTTTTTTTAAGAGCAATTATTTTTATTTATGGTTTTAAAAATTTTATAACATATCAAAGAGATTATTGTAATTTATGTTTAAAGTTTCTTTCTCTTAAGTTTTAAATGGATGAGTTATATTTATATGATGCATTTATAAGAACAACAATCATATGTATTTAACAACCACAATAAACTTCCAAGCTAAATAATATATATATATATATATATATATATATATATATATATATATAAAATAAAAAGAACAATCAAGATAAAATATTTGTATGTACATCTCACTTTTATTTTTTATTATAAAGATTAATTTCCTATTTTAGTCTTTAATTAATATTCATAATTGTTTTTAAGATTTATCATTTTATATATTTTTTCAATATATTATCTTAAACGCAGACATCATTTTTCTATTCTTCAATTACATAAATTTTATAATACTAGAAAACATATCAATAATATTAACTCTGGTGTAGAAATGATGGCTTTTTAAAAACATGATGTAGAAATGATTCATTGCAAATAAACAGCACCGATGCAAGTTTGTTTGATGATTCAATGATGAAATGTGTTGATTCAGCAAGAGATGGCATTGAATAAGAGCACTAACAAAGGTAGGCGACGACTGTTTTGGATGCTCTGGTGAGCGGCGAAGAGGAATGACAGGCAATGTTTCATGAGAAGAGGTAAAGAATGAGGAATCATTGCAAGGTGTTAAACATGGCATTTGAATATTGATAATAAGGTGATCATTGTTTGAAGAATATTTATGATTTCTCTTTGCTTATGGAGTTATATGAATCATGGTAATTTTTCAGCCTCGGAAGCCTTACTGCTTTGTCTGCAGCTGTGGGTTTTCCTGAGCAAGTTGTTGGACTTGCACTGCTAAATTCTGCTTGTCAGTCTGGAAATCCAAATGAAAAAACGAATGAGTCTGAAGAATCAATCTTGCAGGAAGTTGTACTGAAGCCTCTGAAGAAGTTTTACAGCGTGTAGTTCTTGGTTACTCTGGGGGTGACTTGGATCCATGGGTAGGTCCTTCGAAGGCCTACTAAAAATCTTTGACAATTCAAATTATGCTCAAACATCACACAGGAATTATGTTGCAGCAAAAGCCAGAAACATTGGGTTTCCATTTCTCACCAGCTACAACAGTGTATGCTCTGGCAATTTGAGGGATGAAGCAAAATTACACTTTTTTGTTACCTGGTTTCTCGAGTGAAGATATATAATAAAAACACGTTTGGGTTACTGCATCGGATAGTGAAGTGCCTTGTACAGTTTCCCTTTGCCAGAACTTTGACAGGCAGTTCATGCATTAGGTGAATGATCCAAATTGATGTGATAATAATAGGTTAAGTTTGTGCAGATAAAACCAAAGATAGTTTCACCTTTTATTTTTTTTGGCATAGCTGCGCCATCGCATTCATCAAATAATCTAAGCAAAATTAACATAATGGAAATTCAGTAGAAATCACAGAATATGCTTGACAAAGAATATGATGTTGCAATCTAAAGGAAATCCTCAAAGAATATGATGGGGATGAAATCCAATGGTAGTTAATGCTACAAAGCAAATGGTGAGATTACAGGATTGAAATGGATTTGAATTTTGTTTCCTGTCCTAAACATGGAATTTTTTGCTATTTCAGCAACTAAAGTCAACACTGCTTCCAGATATCCAAAATTCTTTTCGTCCAGCAGCCAGCCAGAGAGTAAAAGACAAATGATGAGAGGACAAAAGGGCAAAACATTCTGGTTGGAAAGCTTAGATTTTACAGGAAACAAAAAAAATCCTAGGTTGTAAATTTGCTGTCTAAAACCTGAAACAGAACGCCTCTAAGCATTGTCCTTACCGATGTTCCAGCTTTGTAATCATCGAATCTTAAATTTAAGCACCTTTCTGCATTCCTTAGTGTCAGTCTCCTCCTTAGATTCCATACCTTTTTATCTGTCTCAGCATCGAAATCCTTCGTGTTCTTGGGAATCTCGCGTTGTTCTTTCTTGATTCCTACACTTTCCAAGGCTATTTGGAAGAGAGACATTTTTTTTTCAAACTGAAAGTTCCTGAATTCTTGCTCGCAAACAATGAGCACAGAGGAGAATGGTTCGACTAGATATAGAGGCCCTCATCCTCACCTTGTTAATGTCCTGAAGCAAAGGCGAAGTGGGTATGAGCCATCAGATACAGAAACTGATTGGCAAGATAGTCCAAGGCGTGATCAGAAAAATGGAGCTTTTGGTCCTGAGAGTCCAATTCAGTTAGATTTACCAAGAAATGTCAGCCCTTTGAAAAACAGCAGGAGATTTTCTTCAAGATTTGATGATTATTCTCCAAAGAAGGACTCTGTTTCCAGTCCTCCTCGAAGGAGGCACAGCAGCAAGTCGCCCTACAAGCCACAAAGAGATAATCGTAGTTCTGAACCTATCCCAAATCAGAGAAATGTCGATCCCTTGTTAAGAAGACAAATTTCCCCATATAAGGCACAGAGAGATGAAGGTGGTTCTGTTTCACCTACATCAAGTCGGAGAAATCTTGATAACTTGTTAAAATCTGAGTCAGGAAGACAAGTTTCTCCTTGCAAGGCACAAAGAGAAGAAGGTTGTGCTGTTTCACCTGAATCAAGCCAGGCAAATGTAAGTTCCTTGTCGAAACCAGACCAGAGAAGACAAGTTTCTCCCTACAAGGCACAAAGAGAAGAAGGTGGTGCTGTTTCACCTGAATCGAGCCAGAGAAATGCAAGTCCCTTGTCAAAACCAGACCAGAGAAGACAAGTTTCTCCTTACAAGGCACAAAGAGGAGGTGGTGCTGTTTCACCTAAACCCAGGCAGAGAAACGTTAGTCCCTTGTCAAAGCCAGACAAGGGAAGACAAATTTCTCCTTTTAAATCTGGGAGAAAGGAGCATGGTATGCATGAAGATGGTGAGATTGTAAGCTCCAACAGAAGGAAAAATCAAAGGATGCCTACTAGAGAAGAAAGGAGCACTCAATTACAATTTGACGAAGACAGTAGATTGAGTGAGAGACAGAATGCTAGTCGTAGAATGGCAGCGGCGCCAAAACAAAGGGCCTGGGACAAGGAACAGGTAAGCAGTCATGATCATAAAGAGCAAAAGGGGGGAAGAAGCCCATCACCTTTGTCAAGGAGCATGAGCCGTAGACAAAGGGAAAGAGAAGTTTCTCATGCAAAAGCAGCTTCTGTTGGTGAACTGAATGAGATTGTTGCTAACATTAAGCTTTCTAAAGATTCTATGCTTGATGTTCCAAATTTTGAAAGCACGGAATCTATTTCTCCTGGTGATATCTTCTTTTCTGTTGACCAGACAGCTTTGGGGATGCAGAAGAATGGCATATTAAAGGACAACAATGTAACCAATTTGTACCTGAAACCCGCATCGTTTCCTCACATGGATTCTGTTCTTCTTCAGCGTAATAAAGTAAATGGTAATATCGATCATAACTCACAAAGAACTTCGACAACAAGTTCTGGTTCACGAATGACCATGACGTCAGCCTCTGCTGCAAGTAGGCAGAGCAGTAGCAAACTTAGCAGTGACAGTAGCAAGATAAGTGATGCAAGTGGTAGAACAAGTGGGAGCTTGAAGAAGTTCACCGAAAACCGGAAGAAAAAACAAACAGAAGCTTGGTTTTCTTGTTTGAAGAAGGGACCTTGCAAGACCTCAAAATCACCTGGAAAAAAACGTTGTGATGAAACATCATTCATCGAGAAGGCATTTGTGGTTGAAAGCTTGAGACAGTTTTGGGCTGATAAGCATCAACCCGGTTCATTGAATGGATTTACATGCCACAAACATGAAGCTCAAATTCTCGGTCAACTTGTAAGTTATTTCAGGATTGAATTATTGTTTTTTCTTTTATCTGCTTAGCACAAGATGAATATGTTTTGAGGATCACTTGCATGCAGGCTTCTGCAAACTGCTTTATTAACTAAGTCATGTCGTTCACCGTTGCTAGTCTGTTTTACCAGCAGGCTTTGTTAACTCATTTTATGTATTACCATAGGTATCACATGACAGCATTCCTCACATTTTGCTGAAGGGACCATCCGGTTCTGGCAAAAAAGCGCTAGCAATGGCTCTGATAGGCGATATATTTGGTGATGCATGTTGGCATGTATGTCCTTGGTTATCAGACACAATAACATCAAAGATCTTTCTCTCTTGAACAGTATTTTCGGATGCTTAAGTTAACTTAATTCACTGTTTTTCTTGCAGAAAACACATGATTTGAGATATTTCCAGGTTCGGTTATATGAGCACTCTTATAGATTTGTCATCTTATATCAACAGAACTGAAATTTTTTAAAGCTCGATATCTCTTTATTATTTATATTTTAAAATGAAGTTGGTGGAAAGTTGAAGATTCATCAATTACATTTAACTCGTTTTTAATCTTCTGGAGAACTTAGGGTTTCAGTGTTTTATACTTTCTTGTGGACAGGAACAAAGGGGAGCAGCACAGGTAGTGGTTCCAATAACATCCAGTGCTCATCATGCAGAGATCAATGTAAATTTGGAGCCAAATGCTAAAACTGCATTAATGGGTTTAGTGAAGGAAATAAGGAACACTTATGCTATTACCCCTGATTTTAGCAACGTCAATTTTAAGCCAGATTATAAAGGTGAACTCTTTAAACATGAGCAAGATTGCCTTCCTGCTCAACAGTTTCATTCATCCACTTGAAGCTAACTATTTTGTCTTCTTTATTTCAGTATTGGTTCTTTATGAGGTTGACAAAGCACCAGAGAACATCCAGCCCTTGATGAAATGGATCATGGACTGTTACACAGATGCTTGTAAACTCATTCTCTGCTGTGAAGATGATTCAGACATTCTGGAAACCGTAAAAAATCGGTGCAAAGTTTTAAAAGTTGATGCTCCTGTGACCCATGAGGTAAGAATGTTCCGATTAAAATCAGTGTAGTCACTGCTTGAATGAACTGATGATATATAATGACAGTTTTTCTGGTCTACTTTATCCAGTTGTTCAGTACAAAGTCCAAAATTAAGATTTCCAAGCCCCTTAATCATGACCCTCATCAATACTTGAATACCTTTGTCCTACTGAATTAGTCTTGCTCAAATTAGACCTTGCAAAAAAAAATATGTCTTAATTCTCATTTCTTGATTCAACCTCATTCCCAGATCATGGAGGTTCTCATTCAGATAGCAAGGAAAGAAGAGTTTGATCTACCGATGAACTTTGCAGCTAAGATCGCTGCCAAATCGAAGCAGAACCTGAGAAAAGCAATCATGGCTCTTGAAGCCTGCAAAGCACACAAGTAAGGACTTGAACTAATGAATATAATCAACTTCCAATAAATCTGTATAAAAAAAGGGCAATGATAATTAGTAACACCAATAAATAATGTTTGTGGCAATCTTCTTCTGCAGCTATCCTTTTTCCGATGATCAGCCAATTCCATTTGGATGGGAAGAGGTTTTGGTAGAACTTGCAACAGAAATCCTGATTGATCCATCACCTAATAAGTATAATTTATCCAACTGGGTAGCAATCAGAATTTACCATACTCGGTTTTCCTGATGAATGCTCACTATCCTTTTCTGCTTCTATGGATTTCGCAGATTGTTTTCTGCACGGGGAAAGTTGAAAAGGCTTCTTGTGGATTTTGTTAACCCCAAACTGATTCTCCTGGTGATGCATTTGATATCTCTAGCCTGAAATAATTCAATTCACTATCACTACCAATAGTTTTCTTTTTTTTTTATGTAACTACTAGAAATATACATTTCTGATAGAGCTGCATCTCCAACAGAAATTGGTGGAGCAATTCCTGAAGGGAGTAGAGGCTAATTCAAGAAGGGAGCTTTATTATTGGCATGCTTATTATGTAAGTTCTCTTTACCATTTTGTTGGTCCTTTTCTTTTGGTTTTCCGGCCAAGTGGTGTCTTCAGGCTAGCTTCGGTGCTGCAAGACCAAGTCCAAGTTGTAATGCCGACTTGTCAACAAACTGAAAATAAACGAGGTTTTTGTTTACAGGATAAGAGGCTCCCAACAGGAACAACTGCTCTACTCAAATTAGAAGGTAAAATGGATAAACACTCTAACAGGATAATCATTTATAGTTACACACACATAAAGATTCTGCAATTCATTGAAGCAACAATGTTTAGCATCATATATAACTCAATATCCAAATGGAAATTTTTGTTCTAAGCACTTGGACAGTTCATAGCCTAAATCATGCACTTATTCTGCAGAATTTGTGGCCAAATTCATGAGCATGTACAGGAAGAGTTCTGGCACTCGTCAGTATGTATAGCGGAGCTGGTCTTTATATAAGCCCTTGGCCACATGCTTGTATGTCCACACTCCACACTAAGGTGTTGCTTCTATGGATGCTAAAGCTACTCGAAGTACTTCAGATTTATTTTGCTTGATAAAACATGAAAGAAGGCAAAATTCTGTACATAATGTGCTGTTGTGTGTGTTGGTTTGACGAAAGATGATCCAGAAGAACTGCTTGATAATCATGCAGCAATCATCCCTAGACTTGTTAACCTTAAAAGAAACATATATTCTTCTGCATTTTTCATGTCATAGTTGGAGATATATTTTTCATGTTCAATAATTTTTCAAGTGTTAAAACATGTACACACATTAAATCTAATATAAAAACCCACAACAAAAGTAGAATGTTTTCTGCCAAAATCTCCTCCTCTTCTTCTTTTTCTTTCCATTCCATTTATCCTATTGCGGTGAAAAGGGTCCCGTGGACGGACGGCGATTCCTCCGGTTGTATGACCGATGTCATCCAGCCATATCTTGAAAGGGTGAGCCAGGCATATCTTGGATCAATGAGCATTAATTATTGACATTAACAAAATAATAATAATAATAATAATAAGGAAGGAAGGGAAGTTACTTTAACAAAGAAACAATTGAAGTAGGAGTTAGGGGGGAAATGGTTTCTGACCATGTTACAATGTCATTTTTAATTGTTTGATGGTTGATTAGTTTTTTTCATCTTTTAGAACAGTTAAATTATTTAAATGCCCCGAAAACAAAGAAAAGATGTTTTACATAAAGGGCCGCTATTATATCTTTTTAATTTTTTTGTTAAAGTTAATTGCGCCTTGATTCAAAATTAACAAAACTATTATCTAGGGTTTTTCTTTTCTTTTCATCATGGTTTTCTTTTTAATTTATTTCAACTTAACTTAGGGTATTTTTGTATTTTTAATAATTGTTAAATATTAAAAAAAAACCTTGTGGCACGAGCCAGAAAGTGGACGGCGAGTAAGATGTTATTCGATCACCAAACGCCACCTTCCACAACGTCATTTGAAAGGTCTTAAAGCCCTTCGCAATGGGGTTTTGAGACCTTTTGATCTCCTTGTATTTAATTTCAACTTAACTTAGGGTGTTTTTGTATTTTTAGTAAATGTTAAATCGTCTTGTTGAAATCAAGAGCAGCATTAGGAGTAGGTCAATCAGCAAAAAGAGCGAGGATTATTAGAAGATGAGGTAGGCGCCTTTCACCTTATCCCATTTAAAATTTCAGAATTGTCACTAGTTTTATCTTATTTTCCTTAATGTACAATAATGAAAATAGCTTTGGAAATAAAAATGTCATGAATCAATTCGAGGAATCTTGTATGATCTTATTTAAATAGGAATTGATAATCTAGTAGGGAAAAAGGGATTCAATTCAAATCAAATAGAATTATTCAATTGTTTAAAGATTAAAAAAATATTGACAGGTTCAAAGGATGTCTGATACTTAGTATGTCGTGATGACGGTAGCTAAGGAAATAATTATCAATGTTGATCAATAATGTTGACGGACTCAAATGATATCTGATACTTAGTATGTCGTGATGATAATAACTAAGAAAATGATTATTGATGTTAATCAATAATGTTGATGGACTTGAAGGATGTTTGATGCTTAGTATGTCATGACAACGGTTGCTAAGAAAATAATTATCAATGTTGGTCGATAATGTTGATGGACTAGAAGGATGCTCGATACATAGTATGTCATGATGATGATAGCTAAGGAAATGATTATTGATATTGGTCGATAATATTGAAAGACTCAAAAGATGTTTGATTCTTAGTATATTGTAATAACAATAGCTAAATAGATAGTTATCAATACTGATTGATAAAAAAAAAAAATGGATGGGTATGACAATGAAAAAGAAAGGAATGTTTTTGAATACTTAACGTCATGTTGATTATGACTAAAAAAACAAGTAAAATGCTTGTTGGGTAATCTAGATGATGATCGTCATGAAGAATAATTTGAAGATGAACCCGAGTTGTCGTCGGTCTTTTTTTAGGTTTTTTTTTCTCAATTTTATCCTTTAACATAAAGTTAGTTGGGGATCATTCTTCATGTTTTTTTCACTTTTTTTTATGGCGTTATCTCAATCTCATATCTTGGGGCACGAGTTTGATATGGTAACATGGGTTAACCCGAGTTTTTTTCTCGTTGCTTTTTTTAAATTGATTTTTTTAAGTTTCGGCTTTCAACATTAAGTTGGTTGATAATTAAGCTTGATAGTTTTATTCAATTGTTTTCTACATGATTATCTTGGTTTCATGATCAAGTCGTGAATATGGCATGCTAGCTCAAGTAGGCTCAAGTTGAGCTTTTTTACCTTTTCTTAATTATGTTATTTTTTTTTAATTTTGTCTTTAAACATTTGATTTGCCAAGAATTGAACTTTGAAGTTTTTTTTTTTCATTTTACTTTCTATGAAGTTATGTTCTCATTTAATTTTTAATTCAATATCAAATACAATCATTAAGACCTTTTAAGAATATTTAGAGGATAATTTTCTATGGTATTAGCATATGTTTATTTTTTTAATTTATCTCTATCATTTTTTTGTTTTATTTATTTATTATTGTTGTATTTTTTTATTTATATTATTAAGTTAATTAAATTTATTGAACTCCATCGAGTTAATGACCCAAGACCCAATAATTTTTTCTTCTTTCAAAATGATTGTGATGTCTAGACATCTTTTTTATATTGGAAAGAATTTAATTTGAATCACATCTTAGCGTGGCTACCAATCAAGTATATACCTAGACTTCTTTATTTATGTGTCTCTTCCAAGAAAAAGCAAAAAATAAAATAAAATCTTCTACTTTTCATGTTATTTTATTCTCCAATAATTTTTCCCACTCATGTAACATGCATGCTTATATATATATTTTTAATTGATCATGTATTTTTTTTCATTTATTTATTGTTCTTATAATTTTTATTTATATTATTAAATTAGTTGAACTTATCGAATTAATGAAATGAATCTAAATTTTTTTATTTTAAAAAAATATAATTACATTATTTAAATATGTTTTGTTTACATTGAAAATAATTAATCTGGCCACGGAATAGCGTCACCGTCAATCTAATATAAACCAATACTTCTTTATTTGCTTGTCTTTTCCAAGAAAAGGCAGAGAAAAAGAATCACTTTCCACATTATTTTATTCTCCAATAATTCCTGCCACTCACGTTACGTACTCTTAAACCATTAGAGATTAAGCTTTGTTTGGCCATGTCCGTTTCAACTGCATGAAAAGCATTCTTTCAATATTTTTCATTGGTGGAAACACAGTTTCGAGGGCTTAGCCAAGCAGTCACTAAGCAAAACTCGATTGCAAAATCAGGAGGCATTTGTTATAGAAAACTTAAGATTAATTACCATGGAAAATTTGGGTCTCAAATTCCAACTTTCTAAGGAAATTAATGTCAGATCGTCATGAATCTGAACATTCTCAATCATTTTTCAAGAGAATGCGATTCCCTTTCCTCTAGAATGGAGAATCCGAGACTCCCATCCTTCTCTTTTGCAACAGTAGTGCTCCCATATTTGCTAGAGTCTTAAATTCATTGAACCAAATTAGATGCTTCGCAGACAGTGACATTGACAGGCACCCAATTTCTGGACCCTATTGTAAGTAACTATGCTATGAGAAGTAATTGTTCATGCAGATGCCTTCCAAGGACAGCGTCCTTGCACTCTAACTAGCTAGCCAATGCATGCACAAACCACCAGTCAACGCATGCACAATGGCGAAGCTTATAAGGGCCTTTCGACAAGTGCAAGATGGCGATGTTTCTGTGTAAATGAATTCCATCCACAGGTCATTGATCACAAGGGATGACCGCTCAAATGTGATCTTCAAGTCATAATGGCCAAATGGATTGCAGCAGAACCAAAATAAGCCAGCCAAAGTGTTTTGCTCCATGTAGAATCTGCCAGCTTGGTTTCCAAGTGCCAACATTACTGTTGTAATTCCAGTACAGGATGCATGTCCTTTCATGGAGTTGTGGTGGCCACTCAATATGAAGGTGGAGGAGGACGGGGAACACATTCACATTGGTGTGGGTGGAGAGTTGACGAGGATTGGCTATTTCCATCAATGGAAGTTCGATACTTTCGGGGCTGAATCGATACTGACTTTGGCAAATTGCCCCTTTTCTTGTTTTTTTAATGCGCCGGAGCACCAATCTACCACATTTTCGACCAAAAACAGTCGTCCAGTCTTGATTGAACTAGTGTGAGAATATCATACGTTAAAAAACCCTAAAAACGATAGATAAAATTGACTGATGCAATCACTTTCTACATGCAAACGGAAACTATATATATATAATTAATTTCACAAGCTAATACTTTTTATAATTATAACAGTAGTCATAGTTACAGCTACAGTCATACCAAAAACTTCAATATTAAATCATAATGGTATCTCAACTGGTCAAGTTTTATATTTGCTTCTCAATAATCATGAGTTCAAGTTCATTCTCGATTCTACGATAATTTTATGAAAGCCTTTCATTTGCTTCTTTTCGATGGAAGTTTTATTTTCCCAGAATGTATTCTAATTTTTGGCATAATTCTTCTTCTGATGATCGATTCAATCTCTGATCAAAAAGATATACCTTGGTTATATTTCATCTCTTCAACAAGTTTAGTAATGAGTATAACGGTCATATTGTTCCGATGGAGAGAAAAACCTATGATTAGCTTTTCGAGAAATTTTCAAACGAACAATTTCAACGAAATCTTTCAATTTCTTATTTTACTATGTTCAACTCTACGTGGGTCACTGAAAGCTTATATGGTTATTAACTTCAGGACCCGTAAAAATAGTCAAGGTTCGCGCAAGTTGCCTGAACACCTACGTTAATAATAATAATAAAAAAAAACTA
>Ga0307515_10010159_pt1 | contig 18080 bp, 11 predicted proteins | sample 17_EM_MG_FD_194513 | JGI IMG/M metagenome (GOLD analysis project Ga0307515, IMG submission 194513) | Populus trichocarpa ectomycorrhiza microbial communities from riparian zone in the Pacific Northwest, United States - 17_EM | ecosystem: Host-associated > Plants > Roots > Unclassified | place... | reverse complement strand
TGGGACTTTGTCTCTATGGAACTACACCGTTCAGGCATCTAAGGGCGGCATTTTCTACCTCTAAAGACATTGAATATACCGGATTGTAAAGTATCAAAATACTTTTTGTTGGTTTCTTCAGCTCCAAGGGCCTCCAAAACCCTACAATTTTCTAGAGCAATTGTTCATCTAATCCATAGGATGCGGCTCTAGCTAGCTGAAGGCTACTGACAACACTAACTTGGCTGATATCGATAATTGGATATGCCCATATTGCTGGTTTATGTTTAATACTGATTTATGATCTTTTTCAACACCCACAGGGTAGTTTCCTGCCATTAAAAAACAGTACCAAGTTCTAATGAAGGTCATCAGAAACTTTTATAGAATTCAGTTGCTGTCCTTTAAATGGCTTGCAAATTGCAACAGGCTTGATTTCAAGCCAAGTTTCTACGTTTAGGGTTTGGATTCACACCAAAGGACTTGTATAATTCAACACAACTCAGTCATCCGTCCTTGTTAACTAAATGTTCCTAAATGGTCACTTTCCACTAAAGATTAAAGAATTTAGAGGCTGATGTTTCACCCCAATTGAATATATTAATTTTTGCAGTTTGTTGTCACTCTATCATCATTTGAGAATTCATTTTTTTTCCCTTCTGCTTGTTTATGCTTGAGTTGGATTGATAGAGGCGAGGAAGTTGAGCAAAATTAATGGTATAATCAAGGTTTATTCGAAATACTTCTACTAACTAATGATTATATGACATGTATTAATCTTGCATAAGATCATACAATTACAACCATTATTAAAATACCAATTGGGAACAACTATTGATGATGGTTTCCAGTTTTAGAACATTGCTCTTGTCATTGTCAGCATGCCCTTCATTATTCCTTTTTTTTTTTAATTTCTTTAATTTATTACATCAAGATCCAAGTTTGCAACAAGAAATGTTTTAGTCAGTTTGGCTTTGTCTTCTCTTCACACCCACCTCTAATTTCTTACACCAAATCCCCTACTTGCTCCTCCTATTCCTATAGTGATCACTTTGGTTTCTTCGATACTCCTACACAGATCCTTTTTTTTCCTCTCAGAGGTTTTGACCACTTTGGTTTCTGATTCTCAGTCTCCCTTGGTCCTTTCTTTCCATGGTTTTACCTTTGTTTCGTAATTTTTCCATATTGACACATACTTCAACAGCCTTTGCAGCAATAAGTTTTTGTCGTGGCGTTTTTGAAAGACTTCTATACATATACTTCCATTTGTATCTCAATTTTATCCCTTGTTTTTCTCAGATATTCAAGTTTTGGTGACTGGTCCAGAAAGAAATCCTTCGCATGTTTAAGACAGAAATTGGTTTAGATAATTGGTACTGTTATGGGTAGGAACACTGAAGGAGAGGTTCTTTACAGTGCAGGATCGAAGGTAAGTAACTTTTACTCTGTGCCAAGTTGTTTGATCATACAAAAGTTTTAGGGAATTCTGATTTGGATATTGAAAAAAACCAGGCCATGATGGAAGGTCAACCTAAAAAATCTCTTTTTGCATCTATAACAAAACATGAAGTCGAAAATAGCAGGTCAAGCAGTATGATTTTGAAGGTATTTTCAATCTCTAAACCATCTCAAACATGTTTTTATAAGTTCTTAATACATGGCTATCTAACTAGTTTTGGTTTTTTTTATTAAATCTGGGATGAAAACAGAAAGTACATACTGTAGTTCCTGCACATATCTTGGCAGAAGCAATATCGACAATCCGTGGTCTTGACCTCAGATGGTCAGGTCCAATAACAACAACAGAAATGCAATATGTTGAGCAGTATGTCTTGGCGAAGTACCCCCAATATGCTGGCTTTATCGGAGAGAAGGTAGATCTCTCTACTCTTTGTATCAACGAAGAGATCTCAGAGCCTTCACCCGACGACAAGAACAAGTCACCTAGGACTGGTCTTAGAGAGGTCTCCACACCATCCTTTGGAAGCAATCACCCTGACTTGGATAGAACCCAGTTAGAGCCATCTAGACTGCTTGATATTCTTACAGAGAAATCCTCATTTCCAGGGAGTTTTGTATCGATACCTGAAATCCAAGCTCAGCACAAGGTTCTGAGGCACTGTGGATTACCTGATGATGAGTATCTTGTCCTTTTCACTCAAAACTACAAAGATGCAATGATGTTAGTAGGAGAGAGCTACCCCTTCTTCCGAGGGAACTTCTACATGACTGCTATCGGGGAAGAAATGGATTACGTAAAGGAATTCGCCAGCTACAAGGAATCAAAAGTGATCCCGACACCAGAGAATTGGTTGAATTTGAGAATCAAGGGATCACAGCTTAGCCAGTATTTTAGAAGGAAGTGTAAGCACTGTCCTAAGGGGTTATTCTCATACCCAGCTGATGTGAATGGAACTCGCTATTCGATGCATTGGGTATCCGAAGCCCATCGGAACTCATGGCATGTTCTACTGGATGCAACCGCCCTGGTCGTCGGGAAGGATAGGTTGAATCTTTCACTTCACAGGCCTGACTTTGTGCTGTGCAGTCCTGACAATACCCCTGCTAATCCTTCTACAATCACATGCCTTCTTGTTAGGAAGAAATCTTTTGATACTACAATAGCTTCATCTTAGCTCAAAGATTAAGAAGAGGTGTTCGTTTGTGAATATTGAACATGTTTAGACTGGTTAATTAAGGAACATCAACACATGTCTCCGCCTTGGTATCTGAAATTAGTAGTCTGATTTGGTTAATTATAACCTGTCATCGAATAATCTTTCAGTCTATGAATAATCCTAGGCATCCAATAGAAACAGATAGGTGTATTATGGAAAATAAAGAAACTCGATTTTTCATTGATTTATTTCAGAGAGCACAACTCAATTTAATTCCATTCACATGATTCAAACTTATTCCAAATATGTGATTTTCATTGAGCAGATTCTACTAATAAAACTCAATTCAATTCCAAACAAGGTATTAGAAGATGAATACTATTTTCTTCCATTTATATGCCAGTGTGTTTCATCAAAATATATTTCGCTGGGAGAAGGATGAAAGATCAATACTCTGTCATTCCATATCAGCCTCAGTTAATATATCATCAAAAACCCCACCACTAGGCATCATGGGGAACACAGGCTCTTGATGAGGCACCATCACATCCAACAAGCAAGGTCCAGGAGTGTCTAGAATTTTCTGAATTGCTGCTCTAACATCATCCTTTCTTGTTACATGGGAAGCAGGAATTCCACATGCTTCTGCAAATTTCCACATATCAGACAAAATCTCAGACTCCTTCAATGGATCACCTAAAGATGGGCACGCCCTGTGAGCCTTATAAAACAGATCCTCTCATTGTGCCACCATGCCCAAATATTGATAGTTCAAAATTATTATCTTGACAGGGATATTCTCAACGAAGTCACCAACTCCTGAACATTCATTAGAAGACTTCATCACCATCCATATATAAACATCAGAATTTGCAATAGCAGCCCCCATAGCTCCCAATTCCCCCTGATGTCAACCACTGGCATGGTCTCTTACACCTGTAAAACTGAGCAGCCCACATTTTATGCTGCCCCTGTACTTATGACTGTAGTAACACTACGTAATTCAAGAACCTGAATTGCATACTGCAGAAGAATTTCTTCTCCAGAGGTGTTAAGAGTTAATGGATACTTCACTTTCTGCTCGTTCAACTCCTCTCCATGCCTTAAAATCCGTTCCACTTTTAGTTTCCCTACTCTCCAAAATCATGTTGATCCCTTGCAAGGCCAACTTTATATCTGCAAGAACTGATAGATGAGCTGCTTGTTGTTCCCAATCTCAGCCGAATCCATATCAATGCGAACAATCATTGATCAGACTCACAAACGCCTTAAGCTTTCCAGTCACACAATCATCAAACCTCAGTCCAAATAAAATTTATGCAGTAAAAAGTCTTGATGAAATTCCCTACTCGCGAAGCTCAATCTCTATTTTCATTATTTGTTTACCTTTGCATTAGTAGCTGGTTGCATAATTGGTTCATACCTATTGCTATCAGCCCTTGCTTGTACATCCTTTTCTGCAGTTATCGACATACGTAATTTGAATCTTAACTATTTTTTAAGTAAATATAGACCATTTCAACTCTAGATCATTAATTAATATAGATGCAACCTATTGATGTCATATCTCGTGGTTACTAATTGCATCAAGAAATCAAAATGTTGATCATAAATCTAACACCTAATCAATGACTGGATGAAATGTCAGAATCAATCTCCCAACCTGTGAGATTCTTCTTGCCGTGTCCTTTTCGCGGTCAAACTCTCTACTAGTAATTTTTAAGCCCCAGGATGTTTGGAGGATATTCTTACCAGAGGACAGATACAAATGGTAATAAACTAACAATTAAGAATTTGAAATTCATACATGATCCTCCCTTACCTCACTCCCCCTCTCCCCCTAAATTGTTGATCACGTTTTCTAAAATTCATAATCTTGCAACAAAACAAATGTCTCGTTATTTTTCTCCTAAAAATAAACTCAAAGAAATCAAATGCAAACAGAGAGAGACTGCATTCATACCAATCTTGTCACGCAGGACTGCCTCAGCTATCATGAACTTTCATTGTTAGTGTATTTGGTGCTGGAATGCCCTTCTTCAATTTCCAACATGGACTCTTGAAAATCCTGTTTTCAGGAAATATGATTTTTTAAAATGGAAAATAGTTTAGATTTCTCTTGAATAAAATTGTTCCTCTTTGAGCGTTATGAATTATCATGGCCTATTCAGATGCAAATACGAGCATTTCACACTCACATGATCTTGCAAGTGAGCTGCATCTTTCCCTTCCAGGATTGAATTTATGTCTAGTATTTTGTTAGAAGTGTAACTCTGCCATCCTTCCTTCAGGTTCTCTCCTTTCAATCCTAGCTGAAAAATGAGCCTTCTGCCAATCAACTTCTTCAACTGGGAATGTCATAGATATTACCATTCAATCTGCATAAAAAACTCATATCTGTCACCTCAATCACCATCCCAGTCTCTCTATCCAACATTATGAGTAGTGCAGAGTTCAGAACCATTCGCATCGCTTATTTGACTTCTATCTTGAACTTTCGATCACAATTGTTTCTTCCTGCAACCCTCCATGAAAAATAGCGTCAACCAAAGATATTTTCAGAATGACTGAGGGTCATCGGCTATCTTCCGTATTCATTTGAGCCCTCTGAAACCACAGAAGATCATCAAACTCCGTATCCATTTGGAAAACCCAATTAATCATCAAACAATAGCCCAAAGCAATACCATCTTGAGAATCAAACTGACCTGTCTTGCCAATAGCATCATCAAATGCTGCTAAAGAACTAACCCCACTCCCAAGCTCAGAAATCGGTGCAGACATATCTGGACTGCTACGCAACAGGACACTCAGAAACAGTCCTTGTGCCATCACGGCCACTCCTGCCTTTCCTGGTACCAATTGTCCGATAAATCAGCCAGTGCAGACCCACCACACCAGCACTCCACCCCTGGGACTTTTTCCCTATTTCTAACATTGCAGTTGGCAGGTTATCTAAACTCATCAAAGTTGTAGCACATTAAAATTCAAGCCCGTCATCTTTGCTAAGCGTGGATTTTGTTGGCTTCTTTCCATCATCAATTTTTCTTTTCTATCAAATTGAGTTATACAGTTCAATTGACATGAATGTCTTTAATAAGAATTATAGAATTTAGCCCGCATAAAAAGCATATTCACTCTGATATAACAAAATACTGGAGTTCAAATATCTGGACCCTTTCAAAGAATATTATTGACCCGCATGAACACACATGAAACATAGAAGTCCCGATATAAGCAGAGCATAGAAGGTCAAAGCAAGTACACCCCTGCCTCGGAAAACAAGTCCTATTTTCTGTCAGCTCCCTGTCCATTTTTACTATCGAGAGTTGTACAAAAAAACATTATTTTAAGCTTCTCTAGCCATTTTTTCTTTCTATTGTATAGATAATATATTCATTAAAGCTTGGATCAAATACCCTGAAAAGGTAGAATCCGTTTTTTCTCTGGCTCACAACCTTCAACACAGGGTTTATACACTTGATAAGATGGAAAGCCTGGTCACATGACATAAAAGCCCTGCCACCTTTGCTTGATGAACTTGCAAGTGATGACAGTTACAGAGAAGCAAAATAAATCAGTTTTAACTTGACAAGAATCATCTCACTCAATTCAGGAAATCGATCACTGCATAAGAGTTTCATCCAGTGATCACCAAACCTACACAAGCGCAACCTGACTGAAAAGTGCCACTTTATTGAAGAACTAAATTTTCAATACAGAAAGTTTCAAAGTTGAAACTCATGCTCAGTGTCATTATCTAAAAGTAAATGCAAGATTCAAATAGAGCAAAAACAAACGACTTAATGACATTGGCAATACTAATACAAAACAGTAGATGAGTACATTTTAGTCCCCACACATCAAACAACACTACATCAGCACGCCACTAGAACCAACTCCTGAACAGTAAAAATGAAAAGCCCTGCCACAACTTGAACATAGAAGTCCACATAACATACACATAGCATGGAATACCACAGAACATACACACAACTACTTAAAAACATATCTTCTGCAGAGGAAGATCAGTATTTTCTTCTTCCATCACCCTCAATTATCACATCTTTAAAAGCCCCTCCACTTGGGATCATAGGCAAGACGTGTTCTTGGTGAGGCACAATCACATCCAATAAGTATGGCCCGGGAGTGTCCAACATTTTTTGAATTGCTGCTCTAAGATCATCCTTTCTAGTCACACGGGCAGCAGGTATTCCACAAGCATCTGCAAACTTCAACATATTGGGGAAAATCTCAGACTCGTTTGATGGATCCCCCAAATATGTGTGAGCCCGGTTAGCCTTGTAGAATCGATCCTCCCACTGTACCACCATGCCCAAATGCTGATTGTTCAGAAGCATTATCTTGATAGGGAGATTCTCCACACGAATAGTTGCTAACTCCTGGACATTCATGATGAAGCTTCCATCACCATCAATATCCACAACAATTGCATCAGGATTTGCAACAGCAGCTCCAATAGCAGCAGGCAATCCAAAACCCATCGCCCCCAAACCCCCTGATGTCAACCACTGCCTTGGTCTTTTATACTTGTAAAACTGAGCAGCCCACATTTGATGCTGTCCAACCCCAGTACTCACAATGGCATTCCCGTCAGTCAACTCATCAAGAACCTGAATAGCATACTGAGGAGGAATTGCTTCTCCAAAAGTCTTAAAACTCAGCGGATTATTCATTTTCTGTTCATTCAACTCTTCTCTCCATGCCCTAAAGTCCATTTTCCCTTTAGCACCTCTGCTCTCCAAAATCTTGTTCATCCCTTGTAATGCCACCTTGACATCCCCACAGACGGACACATGAGGCTGCTTATTCTTCCCAATCTCAGCTGAATCAATATCAATATGCACAATCTTTGCTCTGCTCGCAAAAGCCTCAAGCTTTCCCGTAACACGATCATCAAACCTCACACCAAAAGCAAGCAGCAAATCACTCTTATCCACAGCATAATTCGCATAAACCGTCCCATGCATACCAAGCATTTGCAAAGACAGCTCATCCCCTACAGGGAATGCACCGAGACCCATCAAAGTACTCGCGACAGGAATCCCCGTCAACTCAACAAACCTCCTCAACTCTTCACTTGAATTCAAACACCCTCCACCCACATACAAAACTGGTTTCTTACTCTCCGAAATCAATCTCACAATCTGCTCTAAATGCAACTCGTTCGGATTCTTAGGCAATCTCGACAAATAACCAGGCAATTTCATAGGCACATCCCAATTAGGAACAGCCAGCTGCTGCTGTATATCCTTGGGAATATCAATCAAAACAGGTCCAGGCCGCCCAGAAGTAGCCAAAAAGAAAGCTTCTCTAACAATCCTAGGAATATCATCAACATCAAGAACCAAATAATTATGCTTCGTAATAGACCTTGTTACCTCAACAATCGGTGTTTCTTGAAACGCATCAGTACCAATCATTCGCCGCGGAACCTGACCTGTAATGGCCACTATTGGGACGCTATCTAGCAGCGCGTCTGCCAATCCACTCACAAGATTTGTGGCGCCAGGACCTGACGTTGCAATACAAACGCCAGGCAAGCCTGACGCACGGGCGTAGCCTTCAGCAGCAAAGACACCACCTTGCTCGTGGCGCGGTAAGACATTTCGGATGATGTTAGAGCGCGTGAGTGCTTGATGAATCTCCATTGAAGCGCCGCCAGGATAAGCGAAAACATCTTTCACACCTTCACGTTCGAGTGCTTCTACAAGGATGTCGGCGCCTTTTCGGGGTTGATCGGGAGCAAATCTTGAAAACGAGAATTTCTCAGTTGTGGCAGGGGACGCTGTGGTGGTGGAGGCGGGTTTGGAGAGGGAGTTGGAGATGTGGAGAGAGCAGGGTTTCTTGGGGTTAAAGGCAAAGGGAAGGGTAAATTTGGAAATGGGTAATGGGTATATGGAGGAGGGTTTGCGGATGGGTGTGGTGGAGGTAGAGGTGGCTGCTGCCGCCGCCGCCATGTTGAACGTGCAAGGAGAGAGAGAAAAGTTGGAGAGAGTTTGTGGCAGGAGTTGAGAGACCGTTTTTGTCCTACTGATTTAGGAGTTTCAAGTTTGAAGGAGGTGTGGACTTGGATGGTGGAATTTACCTACGTGGCAAATTTCAATATAAAATAATAAATCTTTTTATTCAATAATAATAATAATAATAAATTAGTGTGGCGATAGACTCAAATTACCTATTTATTGTAATAATGGAATGATGTCTGTGGCGCAAAAAACAAAAACTTTTGATTTCTTTTGTTTTCGGATTATTTTGGTTTTCTACACGGTGTATTAATTATTATTGATTTATTTAGAGTATTTTATTGATTTTATCTTTTTATGCATAGTAACATAGCAAAAATATCTCTAGAATAAAAAAAAAATTAATTACACAGTACAATTACATATTTGTCCTTAGGGTCACAAAAATTAGTCTATTTAAACAAGGGTATTGGCATTTTTTCCCCAATGTTCTTTTTGTAATTACTAGGTTGGTAAATGGTTATAACTTAATTTAATATTTAATAAATATTTTTTAATTGAAAAAGCTATCAGCACGTGCCGCCAACTTTGGGTGACATGTGCGGCGCCTCTAGGTGACGAAAAATATTTGTCCACTGTCTCATTTTGTTCTTTGTTGTATTCTCTTCTTTTATGGTTAGTGCGTGTCATTTAAAGATGATCGGTTTATCACTGGTGGCCTTTTTTTTCTTTCTTTTCCCTTTCATTTTTCTCTCATACATGTAGAAATGCACTAACATACTCATTTGTATTATTTTTCAGATTCAGTCCTTTTAGTTTTGAAATTTTATTTTTGTCCTTTTTTTCTTTTGTTAAGGTTTTATTTTTTTTAATTTAATCCTTCAATTCTAATTTGTATATATAATATTTTTTATTTGGTCCTTCTGCTTTTGATTTTCTGATTTTGTTTATATTCCATTTTGTCAAAGTTTTTATGACTTTCTATTTTATCATTCAAGTCAATTAAATGATTTTTTTCAATAATAATAATAATTTCAATTTGGTCTTTCTTCTTTTAATTTCTTTGTTATTTTCTTGGTTCTTTTGTCAAAGTTTTTATGGTTTTTAATTTTATCTTTCAAATCAAATTTATGGTTTTTGTTTTTTCAATAATAATAGTAGTAGTAGTAGTAATAAATAAATAATAATAATAATAGTATAGTATAGTAATATTATTAATGATAATAATGATACTTAGTAATAATGCTACTAATAATGATAATAATGGTAATAATAGTAGTAATAATAATAGTTTTTTATGATTGTAATAGTGCTAATGATAGTAATACTTGTTATAGTAATATTAATAATTGTGATAAAAAGATAATAAAAATAATAGTAATGATAATAGTAATAATACTACTAAATAATGATAATGATAGAAATAATAGTAATAATAATAAATAGTAATTTTAGTAATTTTATCTTTCAAATCAAGTTTATGATTTTTGTTATAGTGGTGTTGGTGGTGGTGGTGATATTAATGATAATACTATTAATATTAATAATAATAGTAGTAATAATAGTTTGTTATGATAATAATAATAATGATGGTTATAATTATACTAATAATGATAACAATAATGATAATAATGATGATGATTGTATTACTTATTACTAATAGTAATAATAGTAGTAGCTGTGATATTAGTAATAATAGTAATAATGATAATGAAAATAGTGATAATGGTGATAATTTATTATTCAGTGCTTTATTTGTTAGGGATTGAGTTTCATCATTTTTCATGTATGGTTTTTTCAGTTTAATAACTCGGGTTACAGGTTTGAAAAGTTAATGTAAACCGAAATCCTCTCTTATTTTTATCTTATTATTTTTTTTCCTAATTACATTGTTCAACATTCGTTTTATAAAATAAAAAAGGCTTTGTGGTTTTCTTAAATTTTTTTTCTATCAGGTTAATTCGATCTCATAACTTGGGCTACATGTTTTGCGGGTTAACACGAGTTGACTCTCCCTTTATTACCCAGCTTGCTTCCAATGTTTTTTTTCCAAGTTATCATTGGTTTTTTTATCTGTTTTTTTATCCAATTACATACTTCCGATGTTTTTTTTCCAAGTTATCATGGGTTTTTTTAATTTTATTTTGTTTGTTTACTATCGTTGTCAAATTTTTTTATCATCTTATTAAAATAAAACCAACTTCTTAAATTTGATAAGGGCTATAATTCAAGTAACTTATTTTTCTTATTGATTTAAAACACGCTTGTCATTCCTAGACATCGTTTTTTCACAGAGAAAAATACAAACTAAGAGCGCAGTGTAGGCCTATATCTAATCAATAACTATTCTTATTCATGCCTTCATAAAAGTATATAAATTTGGAAGTTGTTTGATCAAATTTTATTACTTTCTTTCTTCTTTTTAAAAGAAAATTTAATTTGATTTGATTTTAAATTTTATATTGTATCTTTTAAAAGATTTTGGAAAACATGATATATCATAAATTGAGATTGAAGAATAAAATTGAAAACAAACAAAACCTTTATAAAAGACAGAACAAATATTAGAAATCTAAAAAATAAGAACCAAATCTAAAATATCAATAATTAAGAGGACAATTAAAAAATCTTGAATGCCCAACGTGTTTTTCGAGGGAAGAAGAGAGAAAAGATGAAAAAAGAGAAAGCCTCACCAACGACAATTTATCTTGTCATCGTCGCCTCTTTAAGACAAAAACACCACAACAATTCCAACGACATGGAGAAATGATTTTTTTTTCAACCACCAAGAGGCACCACAAGCGTTGTCGAAGGGTTGCGGGCACCTCCCACACTTTGTTGTGCGTGCTAGCAATTTTTTCAATTTTAATAATATGTTATGTTTGTTAAATGACTAAATTACCCTTGACGAACTTGAAAATAAATAAAAAAGATGAAAAACAAGATAAATCCCTTGAACACAACCATTACAAATCTTGATCTTGAAGGAAGTTGAGTCATTTTACTTTGCGTAAATGAGTGAAAAGACTAAAGGCTTTTAGATGCCAGAATTAAAAATTTTGTTTTAAAGGGTAAATTAATAATTCTATTGTGCATTTAAAAATGAAAAAGATTATTATATCATTTATCAATATGATGATGACTAAGGCCTTTTTTTTTTAAACAGGAAAACCAATAATTATATTGTACCGGTGAATCTATTCTATATGTATAGTAAACCTTTTATTTTAACTTTTTGTATAGTCATATGTATTAAGAAAATAAATAAGAATTCTTTTAGTTTTAAAGTATAGTAAACCTTTTATTTTAAGTTTTTGTTATAGTCATATGTATTAAGAAAATAAATAAGAATTATTTTAGTTTTAAAGTATAAATCTAGTTATAAGTGGAGATTGGATAGTTAAATTTATTTTATAAATTTTATAATATATTTATATACATTAGCAAAACAAGATAAAAAAAACCAGTAAAAATATTGAATATGAGTGGTGAGGTGGATGGACCGTTCATCATTTTTTTGCTCTCGTACAAGTAGGGGTGAGTAAAAAAACCAAAAAACCGAGAAAACAGGTTTCAACCGGTTTCGGTTTTTTTTTAAAAAAAATCGGTTTTGTTACTTTTTTTTATAAAAACTGAACCGAAAATGATCACCCCTACATACAAGTCCTGATAAAACTAGATTAGACTTTAACCCAATCTAGTTTGTCTATAATCATTTTTTATAAAAATCTAACCCAATTATAATGAGTGATTACAAAAAAAATATTTAAAATGCATGAAGATTTAATTGTACACCTAAACACATATTATTATTCATGGTAATAGTATAATTATTATTTTTCCATTTCAAAAAAATCAATATCCTTGGTGTTAAGGGTATAATAGTTTTTTCAAGGGTTTATTAGTCATTACAAGATTGATTAAGAAAAATTCAATCTTTTTACCTTTAAAATACACAATGTAATGGCTATGTTGCACTAATTTTATTTTATTTTTAAATATTGAACAAGGGAAATTTGATCTTTTTATGTTATAAGAGCACGATGTAAAGACTATATTACCCTTAAAATTAAAAAATATTAAACTTATATCAAGGAACCTTTTGTCTTTTCATATTTTTTTTTTGTAATAAACAAGTTGACAGGGGAGCAATTTGATCTTTTGATTAATATAAATATTATTAAAAAAGAGTTGTTGGCCCATGTGAGGTGCGTGCTACTAAGCGGTCATCACATGCGGCATTGTCCCACCTCTAATTAAAGACCATATTCCAAGGCGGCATTTGAAGTGCCTAGCCGTCTTCTTTCTCTTAGTGTCGTGCGTGTGTATTATGACGCGGTGGTTAGGATCTGGTAGACTTTTTTCTTCTCCGTCCTCTTTACTCTCTCTCTTTCCCTTGTCAAAATACAAAGGTGTCATTTAATTTGTTTTTTTTATTTTCAATTTAATTCTTATTCTTTTAATTGTTATTTGTTTTTTATATATATCTTTTTTTATTGATTTTTCTGTTAAGTTTTGTCCCTCATCATTTGGTTTTTTTTAATACTTTTCTGAATTTTTTTTTTTCAATTTCATCCTCAACATGTGATTTCAAATTATTTTTATATCAAATTTAGTCCCTATTCTTTTAATTATTATTTCTTTTGTTCTAGATCCGTTTTTATTGCATTTTTTTTCCAATTTCACCCCTTGATATTTTGATGATTTACGATTTTGCTTTGTTATTTTGTAGGGTTTGTCTTCTGTTGGGTTACTCTTGGGCTCATGATTAGAGTCACAGATTTTGAAGGTTAATGCGAGTTGGCTTTGGTTCTTTTTTAGGTCCTTTTTTAAAAATTGATTTTTTTTTCAATCTTATCCTTCAACATTTGATTTATTAGAAACTGGTATTCATGCTTCTTCTTCTTTTTTAATTTTATTTTTATAGGGTTATCTCAATCATGTGTCCATGGTTTCGGGGTTAGCGGGTTAACCCGAGTTGACTTGATTATTTTTAATGAATTTTTTTCATTGCTTTTTTTAATGATTTTTTTTCTAATTCCGCTCTTTAACACTTTGTTGTTTGATAAATTGGGCTTCATAATTTTATTCAGTTTGTTTTTAACGGAGTTACCCTGTTATCATAATCGGTTTATAAATTTTGCATGCTATCCCGAATGGGCTCAAGTTAGTTTTTTTTTCGTTGATTTTTTTTATCAATTTATTTATTTTCACTGTATTTTTTAATCATTTTATTTAAATAAATCAAGCTTATTAAATATAATCACGTAAATAAATCCTTTTTTTTTAACATTTACGTCTTCTTAGTATTTTTTTTTCCCAACGAAAAAATTTTGGCAGGATACCCGAATCTATTTGATATGTAGGTTAACGATGTCATCTCTGAGTCTAGCTCTTACCACCATACATTCCCAACCTAGCTAGACACAATGATTAATGGTGATATTTTTAGTTAAAGTCCGTACTACCTGAACTAAACCCTAACCGAGCATAAAGCTGAGTTAGTAGTGATCTATGTGTTTGTGAAATCCAAACTATAAATTTTGAAATCAATGATTTTGATTTCATAACTACTAATTTAAGACTATTATAACCGCTACTGGCTTGGTGGAATTGAATCTAATTGATGAAATTCACTAGTATTTTTACATTTTTTTTTCTATTTCAAATTTACATATCATGCTCATTTGGGATTTATTTTGGCACTATGTATTTTTGCACTTATATTATAACAAGAAACTTAAAAGATTAATTAGTGAATTCATTGTAGCTTCCTCGCATAACAATGTTCATTTGGGATTTTGATTTTTTGTTTTGGGATAGATTTATTTTTCAAATTTAGTAACACTAATGGGTTTTTTAAGGCCTGGAGTGTTTTTTTAGTATATTTTAATTAAAAAAAAATGGTTGGGAAATAGTTTTTTGGGGTCTAAAAAGTAAGACCCTGGATTTCTGACCATTATAGGTGGTAGTTGGAATTTCAGTTCTTTGTGTTAAATGCTGCATCGCCTGTTGCAATAAGTTACCAATTGAAAAAAACCAGGCATGCGAGCCTTATTCTTGCTTTAGGTGTTGTATTGGGCAGGAGAGAGCTTTGTTATGAATTGGGGGCAGGCATTGGCATGATGAGGTTTAGTGGCATGAAAGATGACTACATCTCCTCTCCCAATCCTTAATTAAGCAGTACTGTTCTGCGTAGTAACTCGTTTGCAAGCATACAAAAACCTGCAAGAAAGTCCTGAAGTAATGGAGTTGAATTGAACAGAATTCTACTGGGCCAAATTCTCGTGTTTATTAACATTTTGCTGATGGGTTGAATTCTATGCTCAAGGAAATTGAAAAATGGCAGATTGCGATTAGTATATTGAAAAACATATTTCCACATATAGACTCCTTGCCTCTCTTTGTCCCTCATCTCTATCTATTTGCAGCTTCTTCCTTTTCTTTTCATCTCTCTCTGAATTAGAAATCGAAAGTGACAAAAATGAGCAGCTGCTGCAAAGGAGGAGTCACAGCATCAGGAGGTCTGCTGCTCTCTATCAAGAACTGTAATTTTTTTTTACTTCTGTGGCCCTGATGAATAATATACTGTGGAAGCAAAGTGGATGCTCGTAAATCATCGACTTTCTTTGTAAGACAAAAAAGGTGAATTCTCCAATCCAAATATTTTCTTCGCGATCTTTTTTTTCGCATCAATAATATCATCTTCTCATATTTTTAGGAGGTCAATTGTCAAATGATATTCTTTCAGCATTCTATGCTGTCACCAATCTTCATTTGGCTTCTGCGAAACAGAGAGTGAAAATTATTGGGTTTTTTTTTTGTCAATTTACTTCTGATTCTGGTAAAATTTTCCATCAAGTTTCCAATCTGAAACATGATTAAACACATAAAAGCGTGATAAAACACAAGGCTAGTATTGGATTCTCAATGTTCAATCCAGACTTTTAGAGCTGTAAGCCTGGGATTCTGGAAAATATACTTGTTTTGATTTGCACGAGTTTGGTCTGTATCAATTTCTCAATAAAGAAAGCGAACACCACGTGTGTTCGTGATGTGGCTAATGGTTCTCGACCATCATGAACATTTTTCATTTCCTAACAATTTGATCAGCAAATGCGTGTGGAACATTTTTGTGGGCCCTTTTGGGCTTTATTAGGAACCTCGGGGCCTTAATTTCTTGCTTTTCTTTTGCCGAAGCCCAAACTGATCGACTCCATCTAATGCAGAGTAGTGCTTAGCCAAGGAAATCCCAGATCATCTTCAGTATATTTTGGTGTAAAGAATAAAAGCATTCTTTACACTACGATGCAACTTCTATATGGTGAGTCATTTGACAACTATAAAAAGCGAGGCGCGACTGTGTATAGCTGCTCTCTTTTGATCATAAACTGGTTTAAGTTCAGAATCATTAGCCAGTCTTCTGAATTTCCCGAAGATCCTTGCTGATTTGCACCTAAACCTCTTATGAATTTCTCTAGGATCCTTGCTCCTTTGCACTCAAACCTTTCCATCAAGACTTTTAACTCCCAAGATTTTAACAAATCCCCCCATTAAAACACAGAATACCAGTCCCATCTACTTGGTTAGAACTTTTTGGCTCAGCATTTGCTAGTCCCACACTGTAAGTTTCACGTGATATCAATAAACAACGCACTAAAGTACAAAGATGACGACAATAATAGAACAAAAAAAAATGACCATGATTGTGCTGTAATTCTTTCCTGACTACTTAAACAAGAGCATGATGCTGCTCTCCAGACATAGGAAAAGAAGATAGCCAACCAACCCATCAAGCAGTTCATCAACAAGGAAAAGCATAAGATCACACAATAGGTCGAACATTAAATAGAGAGACCAAGGTTGACAAAAATGATAAAGTTTTTTTATATTGTGATTACCTGGTCTATGGAGTATTGCAAACATATCAAAAAGGAAATTAAGCAAGTTAAAAGCTAAGCTTCTCATTAAAAACAAATTTTCAACCAGACTGCCTTCATATTCTAATTGTTGATGATCCATACAGCCTGCAATTGTAGAGGAAAAATACAATCAGCCTCAGATCAATTTCATACCATAAACAATTCAGAAACAATTTAAACAAAAGCTTAATAGGACCACATGACCATTTTCAATAACCAGAAGGAAAAACAAATATGGAAAATCAAGGGAATGTTAAGTTTATACACATCTAGGCATGACGCATGTCATAAATTCTGCAGAGACAAAAGGACCAAAACATCTTGCATCATCTTTGGTGTACTATAATAAATTAATCATAACTAGTATGGTTCTAATTATGTTGTCTGGGTGCCATTTTTACACATAATAGAACATGATGGAGATGGCAAAACTAACACTAGAAAAGTAGATGGACGGGTAACTACAATGGTAAAATGCTAAAATAATCCAAACCATTATCAAATCATGAGAATAATTAAAGGAACTGCACTAGTGCATCCAAATCATAGCAAATCCAATTTGTGTGCGCAAACAATGCATACATAACTTATAGTAATTTTCAAACCAATATTGTCAAATGACTTTCATACAGAAACCGATGTGTATAACACAAACAGGTATAAAACTAAATTCAATTCTTAATTATCAAACAAGCCACAACTTATCAATCCAACCACTTCCTAATCACCACCATTAAATGATTAATCCGTGTATCAACTTCATATTTATCCCAATTGCATTCATAATTGAGAAAATAAAAACAATCGATCCTCCATGTATCACCACTAACAAATCTCTTAACCAAATAATCAATAAAAAAATTATCATCAATAAAAAAACAAAAACTTGATACTGAAATCAACACATTACCTAAGAAGCCCCAACAATGATATTATTAATTGGGATAAAAATCAACTTCACGAAGAATCCAACAAATCCCATAACCACGAATCCAATTGCAGTACGAGACGCCACCTTTGTGAATTCTACAAAAAAAAATCAAGCTTTTAAAAATCCCTGATTTTTTTACTATAATATTCCAATCAAAAAATTGAAAAAACAAAAAAAACCTTTTTGATCGGGTTTGTGGCAGCGTTTGACGAGTCGGACGCTGTCTTTAGCGAATTCTCTGAGAGGATCGACGACGGAATCTATGGCGTCCATTTTTGTTGAGGATTGAATGGGAGATCGAGAAACCCTAGGTAGATTGAATTGGGATTTTTTCTTCTTCTTTTTTACAGAGAGCGTTTATTACAAGAGTAGCTGACGGTTAAGACACGTTTTTATGACAAGTGTAACGGAAAAAAAAGGAGACTTTACCTAGGTCAAAGTTGGAAAGTAAAATTTATTTTTATTTTTATTTTTATTTATTTATTTTATTGGACTGAAGCAAACCTTGAATAATTTTGACAAAAATATTGCTGGGACAATATCTTTCTTTTTTCTAGGGTTGCTAGTGGAATATCAGAGCAGGAAAGAATTTAGTTTTATCAAATTATATATAAAAAACTCTTGATGTTACTTTGATATTTAG
>Ga0307515_10010158_pt1 | contig 18081 bp, 7 predicted proteins | sample 17_EM_MG_FD_194513 | JGI IMG/M metagenome (GOLD analysis project Ga0307515, IMG submission 194513) | Populus trichocarpa ectomycorrhiza microbial communities from riparian zone in the Pacific Northwest, United States - 17_EM | ecosystem: Host-associated > Plants > Roots > Unclassified | place... | reverse complement strand
AGAACAGCTAATAATAGCCATCCTCATAAAATAGCTCAAGACTTCCCGCCATTTTCGCTGCCCTCCTCCTCCCCGAAAGATGGTGGGTTGGCACTGCTTCAGGCCATTACACCACTTTTGTACCCTTCTCATTATCATCCATTTTCTCCATTCTCCGATCCCTACATCTATCTTCCTCCTTGCTTCTCTTCTCAAGGTAACTATGCGTGGTTTATTATTAATAACCTCTCCACTTAATTTGATAGCTATCTTTTTAATGTAATGGTGAAACTTATATTTTTTTTAATTTTCTTTTTATGATCTAATGCTTAGGGTATCCTCAACAAGCTTTCATGCAACGCGAATAGGAATTCTTTTGATCGGATCTTAAGTAGGACAGTCATATCCGAACTCGAGCTGGATTTTGTTTTTGGTTGTGAGTTACGAGAGATTGATATGCTCTTAGTTTATTCTTCGTTGTTTCACCTTGGGAAAGTTGATCCACAAACTTGGATTCCATGGAAGATGAAAAAAGCTGGGACATGAATAATTACTATGTTTAGATTAGCATGGTTAAGAGAATTTTTATATATTTTAAGGAAAAATTAGATGTGTTTTAGCTGACTTCAATTAATTATCAATTAGAACAAATTAATTCTACAGTGTTATACTGCTAGCTCTTGTTGATTTAATAATGATATGGTGTGATTAATAAGTATATATCACTTCTGTGACAGGACAAATAAAACTATAGTGTTTATATGAAATTTGAAAGATTAAGAGATAACTTGTAATTTATGAAAATGCTTTAAAACTAGTGATTGTTTGTTTTTGTGTTATAACCTGCTTTTTAAATTGATTATTGCCTGAAAAAACATCAAATTAATATTATTTAAGTGTTTTTGAATAGTTTTGATGCACTAATATTAATAATAAATTTTATTTTAAAAAATATAATTTCAATGCATTCCGAATTAAAAAAAAACTTGTACTACAATACTAAATACACGGCTTCCATCTTAATTTTGTCTAGAAGAAATACCAATTTGGCATCAATGATAATGTAAACGTTGGACTTTATGTGGAGGATTCTTATAGTGGAACATCCATGGTATGTGAAGGAAGTTGAGTAATCTTTCGGCTTCTCTAGCAGATTGATGTTTTGTAGTTTGTGTCATGTTTGTTCTTTTGTCTTTAATGTCTTTATGCGCATGCATGGTGTTAGTAAGTGGTTGTGCAGGTATGTACATGTTTTTGGTCTTTAATCTGATTCTTTTGCTTCTCCTTATCTTTCTTTCCCTGGCAGGGGAAGATTCCTGGGGTCAACCTATGGAGACTGCAATCTCTGCATAATGCATTTGATATGGGCTCAAGTCAGAACACCGTGTTTCCATATTTTCTGACTGCTTATGATGCTTGTTCCTTCTGCAAAGCAGTGAGTTTCACAAGCTTTGTGATGTAGATGCAAGTTATATTTGCATGGATAAAGGAACTATAACATAGACTCGATTCATCTCTCAGGGGGCTGGCTATCTACAATATAACGTTAGCATCTGATTGATTAAATTTGGGTATAGTTTTGGCAAATATAGGAGGGCCCTTGAGAATCTGGTGTTTGCAAAGTTAACAAGACAGAATGAGTACAGAAACCAATGTTCCTCGGACGGCTCAATCCACTGCAATTCAGTCTTCTAAAGAATCTGTTTTTTTACATGGTGAATTGGACATATGGATCTTAGAGGCTAAATCTCTTCCAAATATGGATCTAGCTTCAGAAAATATGAGAAAATGTTTTACTATGTGTGGATCTTACTCACCACTTTGTGGACACAAACCCATGACACATTCAGGCAAACATTCAATCATTACTAGTGATCCCTACGTGTCTGTTTGCCTTGCAGGGGCAACAGTAGCCCAGACTAGAGTGATTGCCAATTGCGAGAACCCTTTGTGGGATGAGCATTTCTGTGTCCCAGTTGCCCACCCTGTTGTAAAAGTAGAGTTTCATGTCAAGGACAACGATTTTCTTGGGGCACAACTTATTGGAGTAGTGGAAATACCAGCTGAGAAAATCATCTCTGGAAATACTATTAATGATTGGTTTCCTATCATTTGCACTTCTGGAACTTGCCTGAAACCTTACCCTGAGTTACATTTTTCCATTCAATTCAAGCCAGTTGAAGACAATCCTTTATACAAAGATGGTGTTGGTGATGGACCAGAATACAAAGGAGTTCCCAATACATACTTTCCACTCCGGAAAGGAGGGTCAGTGACACTTTACCAAGATGCTCATGTACCTGATGCTGTGCTACCTAAAATTACACTGGATGATGGGAAAGTTTTTCAGCATAGTAGTTGTTGGGAAGACATATGCCATGCTATCTTAGAAGCTCACAACCTGATATATATTGTGGGGTGGTCAGTGTACCACCGTGTCAAGCTGGTGAGGGAGCCAACAAAGCCATTGCCAGCGGGAGGTGAGCTTACTCTGGGAGAGTTGTTAAAGTACAAGTCAGAAGAAGGGGTCCGTGTGGTTATGCTATTATGGGACGATAAAACTTCACATGACACATTCTGTCTGAAAACGGTAAGCACTTCCAAAACCTTAATAAACATTGCAGAGATTTCATGTTAACAATTTATTAGTTGTTTTTCTATGCAACTTGAAAGCATAGTTATTAAACCTGATATAATTCAATAAGTCATCCTAGTAACCCTCTGATCAAGAACTTGGCCCAAATTAGGTTTCTTTTTGAATCAGTTTAGACATAAAGCTGGTCAAACCCAAGTGACTCGGCAGGTTGGTTGACCCTGAGTGAGACCCTAATTGGGTCAACTCTAAGATTTTTTTATTATTATTGAAACAAACCATTTTTTTTTTATCCAGTAGTTGATAATTATGACTAGTAATTAAAAGACTATTATCAAGTTCCAAAATCATACTTTGGATAGGCATGGATTATGTCTACATACACATATTATATATACATCCATTTTAAAAATATTATGTGAGTTTAAATCCAGGATGGTGTCATGCAAACTCATGATGAAGAAACCAAGAAATTTTTCAAACATTCTAGTGTCCATTGCGTGCTTGCACCTCGTTATGGAAGCAATAAGCTTAGCGTTTTCAAGCAACAGGTGTGACCAATTCCATATCTTATCTGCTCTAACTGTGCTGGGCCTATGATTTTGTTCTCTGACATGACTAATCATTCTAGTCCAGGTTGTGGGAACGCTTTTTAGCCACCATCAGAAGTGCGTGATTCTTGATACTCAATCTTCTGGGAACAACCGAAAAATTACTTCTTTCATTGGTGGCTTGGATTTATGTGATGGCAGATATGACACTCCTGAACATAGGCTCTTTCGTGATCTTCACACAGTTTTTGAAAATGATTTTCACAATCCTTCATTTCCTGTAAGTTTTTACTATACATATCTAGAAATATTTGCATGGACGATCTTTGTTCATACAGCATCTCAGCTTTTTTTGGCACGATATCATCCGTTCAAGTGCTTTTTGTATTAAAAAAACACTAATTTAATGTTTTTTTTTAGAATGTTTTTGATGGTTTTAATATAAAGATGTGGAAATTATTAAAAATCACTTAAAAAAATGTCAATTTGATGTGTTTTCAGACAAAAAGAACTTTGATAACACTTTTAATCACATTAATTACCAAACATACACTAAATCATTTCGTAAATCTGCTATCCGAATATGTTCACACTGCTATGTATTGATTTAAGATATGAACGCTAGGAATATCTTTGACCTGCTAGGACAATTGTTCGCATCCTCAACTTGCTGTTTATATCATGAGGTACACTGCAGTATTTTGTTATCGAATATGTATAATGGCATGAAACACTTGTTGAGTGTAATCCAATCCGCAAGTCTCTACAGATTTATCGGGGAAGTGCTTTGTGGGATGTTAATTCTGGTCTTTGGAAGGCTGATTAAGATAAATATAAATATAAGCACATGTTAACTTTATTTTGCTACCTTTCTCGCCAATTCATAAAGGGAAAAGAAAAAACTCTTAAATGAAGAAACTTTTTATATACAGTTTAACATTTTCTTGCAGATGGTGTTTGCACTTTAACATTTCTGGTTTCTTTTTTATACCTTTTGTTTTGCAAACTAAAAATGATTTTACTCAAGTCTGAGAGATATGCCTATATACAATGTCTACTACTCCAATTATGTCTTTAAGTTGTGATGAGTAGAGGTAATTACTGATTGCCTGGGAGCATATTTGGATTAGAATTGAAGAAAATTGTTGCATGCATGTTGATTGGAATGACTTTAACATGATTGATTTAGATTCTCCATTTGAAGATTCGTGTTTTTTTATGTCACAAAATATAGGCGTAACTTCATGTTCACCTTGATGACTAACCTATTGGGAAAAAGAGTAATGCAGTTGTCTTCATGGTATCAACTGGTGCATAGCTAAAACAAAATCCCAGAAATGGGATTGGCCTACAGGATTTGTTTTATAAGATTTTTCATTTAAAAATGGACAGTACTTTAGATTTACTGCAACACCATCTAGTTGGATGGTTTTTGCCTAGCTCTCTAGTACTTAATGCAACAGAAGAGATGCTAAAAGTTATCCTTAGTAGCAAACTTGTGGTTCATTTGCACAAAGAAACCAAATTTTTTTTAAGAGGTAGAAGTACGGAATTCACAGAGGAGAATTGGTTTAATGGCTTTTCCATTGTGAGTGTCTCTGTGTATGAATATTTGTAAGAGAAGATAGATAGATAGATATCTTGTTCAATGCCATTGCTTAATTTCAAGGAGCATATTCGTTAAACCATTTATGTCTCGGATGTGTGTGAATTTAGTGAATTTTTTTTTGTCTTCAGAACAATAAATATAGTCTCATAACCAAAACTCAACCCTGTATTCTTTCAATTTCACAAACTTGTGATCATTCCTACCATTGAGCTTTTCTAAGTGCTGTGCTACTATTCTTCTTAGCACTGCTGTCAAACTTCACCCAGTTTAGTATGGTAGAAATCATGCCATCTCGTACCATAGCTTGGAATGGGAATAATTCTTAGATAACTTTCTGAGGTTTTGTGTATAATTCAAGTGATGAGATGAGATGGTGAAGGAATTCTCTATTCTTGCTCAAGTATTGATAGTTTTTCTCTGTTATGTTTAGTCTAATACCAAAAGCCCAAGGCAACCATGGCATGACTTGCATTGTAAAATTGAGGGTCCAGCTGCTTATGATATATTGACAAATTTTGAGCAAAGGTGGAAAAAAGCCACAAAATGGCGTAGGATCAAAAAGGTCACTCGTTGGCATGATGATGCCTTGATAAAGCTAGAACGGATTTCATGGATACTCACTCCATCTTCTAGTCCTGATGGTGATAAAATTGTGCATGTTACTGATGAAGGAGATCCTGAGAATTGGCATGTGCAGGTTTGCATTAGCTGTTTTTTACTAAATATAATTTGTATATGTGAGCCCTTTTATTGGAGCCAACGAAAATTAAAATTATTGTTCTCTTTTATAGGTATTCCGATCTATAGATTCAGGATCTGTGAAGGGATTTCCAAAGTCTACTCAAGAAGCTGTGGATCAGGTTAGAACTAGCTTTATGATTAGACTGCTGATATATATTAGATTTAACCCTTCTCTTGATGAGGGTATACCAGATTTATGTTTATGTTAGCTAAGTTTATGCTTGTAGTTTTAGGTTTATGTGATAACATTCTAGACCTACCCTACTTCAATAACTTTGCTCCTTTTTTGCAGAATCTTGTGTGTGGAAAGAATTTGAAAGTAGATAAGAGCATTCATACAGCATATGTAAAAGCAATAAGATCAGCACAACACTTCATATACATAGAGAATCAATATTTTCTGGGATCTTCCTATTATTGGCCATCATACAAAAATGCAGGTACGAAAGGCATGAGGTTGATTTCCTTTCCTAGTCAAATGTGACGAAATTTATTGATTTCTGCTTCAATAGACACTAAGGTTGCGTTTTGTTAGTGTTCAAGCCTTTCAAGGACAGAAGAAATAGATACCGACGGGACAAAAACATGTGTGGTTGGAGGGATGTAGACAAAGACATAATATAAAGATATCTCTAGGATAATTTTAGAATGAATTTCTGTCCTTTTAAAATAGCAAGATATGTCTTCTCTGTCTCCAACTTTTCTGTATCAAAAAAGTAATCAAACGCTATCAAATATATAAAAAACAAACATCTCAGGGAAGACATTGAGGTGTTTTTAGTTTCTATATATTACTATTTGGTTGGATATATGACAAGGAAACTTCTCTTTTAACTTCATCCTCTATGACAGGAGCTGATAACTTAGTCCCCATGGAACTAGCACTGAAAATTGCTAGCAAAATCAGAGCAAATGAGCGGTTTTCAGTGTATATAGTAATACCAATGTGGCCAGAGGGTGTTCCAACTAGTGCTTCTGTGCAGGAAATTTTGTATTGGCAGGTTAGATTAATTTTTATTTTGTGAAATAACTATCTTTTACATGGCAAACACTTTCTTTCATAATGAAAAACCATCTGTTTCTGCACATCACAAGGTTGTTCTCCAGCTTCATATCATTTGTGCATGGTTAAGTTGGGTCTGCAGCTCACTCCTGTGTTCTCTCATGCAAAACTCCACGTTTACTTTTTGCTTGTGTGTGAGCTCTGTGTCATTTCGGTGATGGAATGGTTTCGAGCCCTAAGTCCTATCTTTCTTAACATGGCAATCAAGCACAGTTTTAGGAACTAGAATCTCTACTAATCGTCCCCATCCATGGCAATAGTACAAAAGTAAACCGGGAAAAGAAGAGGTTCCAACTTTATTTTTGCATTGTGATGTATTATTTGTTGATGAAAACGTATAAATGACATGGTTGCATATCTATGCGCCATGCGTTGTGATTTCTGAAGCTAAATGATGATTGAATGACTGCAGGGACAAACAATGGCCATGATGTACAAGATTATTGCAAAAGAACTTGAAAAGGCAGGGCTTTCCTATCAGTATCATCCACAATATTATTTGAACTTTTATTGCCTTGGTAAACGTGAAAATTCTCCACACGATTCTTCAGAGATAAACCAGCAAACTGAAAATCGTTCACTGGTATGGCATATATTCTGAAAACTATATAAAAAATTGTTCTTTGACTCTTAACATGAAGGCATGTGTTAATGTATAATCAATGCTGAAGGCGAGTCAAGGCATAACTATCGAAATTTTAAAATTTAGATGTAAATGCAGGGAAGATAAAGAAAAGACACCATAAATCAATCTTACCTTATTTCTTTGATAGGTCCCAATTTTCAGAGAACATAATTAATTTTCAGATGCTCATCCTTGTTTTGCCAGACAGGCATCATTGATTTGTTTCTTGCAACTGTAATGTCTGTATGAAATGTCAACTTGGACTTTTAATCAAATAGTTGTCAGACCTTCCTGATTTTCCGTAGACTGACATGAAAAAGGATTTGGGTAATTAGATCAATAGGTTAACCCGTAGGTGAGTCAATCATTTTAGTTAAAATGGTGTTGTGTGACTTTGTTTTTTTAAAGAATTCCATGGGTTTGACTCGATTAAGTTAGGACCAGTTCAATGGAGTCATTCAAACTTGTCAAGTGAATTGAGTTTTTTTCGGTCATTGTCTTTTCTAGTTCAACTTGAAACCTAGCTCGGGTCATAAATTTTCTAGGTCAGCCAAATCGGTATGCAAACTAGCTTTTCATCCTTTTATTAGCTGAGGCTATATGTGCCAAGAAAAGAAAAAACGCTAATGAATGAAGTGAGGAAAAATGGGACTTAATTGGAAACACAGCACACATTTTGCCATTTAGTCAGCCTAAATTTTTATCAGTAAATTGGTGTGGTGATGATTGATTCATGAACTGACCGTAGAAAGTCATTCTTGCATATCCTTATCAGTAAATCTTGGTTTTCTTCACAGGCAGCAGCTCAAAAGTTTCGGAGATTTATGATATATGTACATGCAAAAGGAATGGTAGTTGATGATGAATACGTAATCATGGGATCAGCAAACATTAACCAGAGATCCTTGGATGGTTCAAGGGACACAGAAATCGCTATGGGGGCCTACCAACCGACATACACATGGGCCAGAAAAAACTCTCATCCACATGGACAGGTTTGAAACTTCAGCTCTTATTTTCAGCTGTAAAACATGGCAGAAGCAGAGAAAATCAAGAATAGTTAGCATGGGGTTTTTGGTTTCTCGAAAGATATAAACATAGTAAAAATAATAAATTTAAATTTTTTAAGAGTCTAAAAAATCTTGTTAGATATATTTAAAATTGTTTATGATTTATGTGAAGATTACCTGAAGATTTAAACTTTTTTTCGACTTTATGCTTCAAAGTTGGGTTGTCGTAAACCACAAGTCATCAAATTATCTGGCTTTTAATGGTAATCTACATGAATCATCAATGAGAAATCTTCTAAACCCTTTTAGAAAAGAGATTGTTATACCTTAGAGTGCTAGCTCTTTTCTTTTGTGTTTAGGTGTTTATGTATTATATTCTTCTCACCTTAAAACCCCTAGAAAATAAGAGGTATAACATTCTATTTATAAAGAAACCTAAAAACCCTATAAATGACAAAAATATCAATTTGTCCTTTAAATAATATCACATATATTATTTTAGGCTAATTTTAGGAATTTATTCAATTAAATCCCTACTTAATTTTTTTAGGTCTAGAATTGTAATTCTAGTTTTACACTTTAGTCCTTGATTTCTAAAATTTATTTACAATCAAGTCATACTTGATTAATCATCACATTTTAATTTCTGACCAATAGTTCTTATGTGTGTGACCTATTAGGTTTTCTAATAAGTTGACCTAAATATAAATAACAATTCTAAATAAAATAGGATTAAATAAATTAATTTATTATCAATTTAATAATTGATTGATTTATATTTGAAGATCAAGTACAATGTCTAGTAACCTGTAATGATCCACCAAATATTAGGAAATTCATAAGTTGTTTGACTTAACCTTTCAGTGACTAGTTTCTCAGTGTAATTTTTATCCTTTTATCAACAATGTTCCGATTTAGACATTATATCATGAAATATGTCTACTATGTCAAATCATGTTTGTTCTTAACACCATAGTAATTGAATCTTTGAATAAGATTTAAAACTCTTTACAAGCCTCATTTCACCTTGCGCAAAGATTTACAATCAATACTATTTAAGAACAAATAAAATATTTTTTCTAATTCACCAAGGGTGATAAATCCTCTTTTTATTACTTAAATACCTTCATATAATTCATATTATACTTAATATTGTTCTATTTGTTACCCTTGCTTAGGACAACGTGTAGCAGGATCAAAACATAACACTCCCTATATAAGATAACTTATTGATCTTAAGTCTAAGAATTATTTACACAACTGTCATGTGAGCCCTTCTATAGACACAAATGATCTATTTATCTGGAATTTTCATGCGAGTCAATTCAGTAAACATGTCATCTGACAATCACCTACATATTAGTTTTAAGTATCTTTCATACCTCAGCTTACGAGAATAATTACTTCTTTTCACAAATGAAAGAACATAATATGTACCAGTCTCAACAATTTTAATTAATATCCATTTTTAATGGAGCATTGACCATGAACATTTTAGGAACAATGCTTTGATGCAATAAGAATTTTATATTTATAACAATTTTATAATTTTCTTTGCAAAATATTTTTTTCTCAATAACTTTATCTTTACTCTAAATTCATTAATCAAATATTTAATTCATTAATCAAATATTTGATGAATATTAAAGATAAATAAGTTTTTATTAATAAATTAAATATATTTACATGAACAAAATCAATGTCATGTGTAACTAACTGATTGATTACATTACCTATATAATAACACTTTTTTGAATGTTACCTTTTTGGAATATTTATTTTCTATTTTTTTATTAAGTGGTTCTACATGACATATCCTAGTGGTTGGGACAACAATCAGATGAAGGGAAAGACTTGGGACAAGATTTCCATTAATTAGAAGTTAGTTGAATGAAAAGAGGAAGAGAAATGATGTTTTAATAGTGATGAATGGTGATATTCTAAGCATAGTTGTTAGATCTGAATCAACCTAATTCAGAAAAAGGTCTAGTGAATAAGTTGTCAAGTCAATCCAGATCAATTTTTTCCCCTAAAATTATGTTGTTTCGTTATTAAAAAAAAAAACTCTCAATATTGATCTGATCGGATTTGGATTGAACTTGGTCGAGTCAATATCTTTTTAAGTTCAAATTAAAACCAAACCCGAGTCAAGCTCTTGGTCAGAGGTTTTTCGAGTTAACTTGTCAACCCGAGATGGGTTTAATGGCTATATTGGTTATTTTGACCAACTTGTGTGAAGTGAACTTCAACTCCAAAAGTAAACAGGAGGAGGATAAAATGGATATAATGCTAGTTGAAATTAATATAAATCCAACTTCATGATCAAGTATATAATGATGCAACTAGGAATTATTGTTCCATGAAATAAAAGAGTCCCAATATTATCAGAATAGAGAAATCAGTCTTGATTGATGAGAATACCAACAGATTGATGCTGCAAAGTTTAGAGAGTGATGAAATTGGTGAGGTGAGCATATTACTGCTGTCACAAACTAGATCTTTGATGTTGGAGCTCCTCAGTGAAGGTGTAATTTGAGCAAAATCTTCTATTATCATGTATTGAATCGGAGTATGGTTGGTATTGTTTCAGCGGTTGCATTTAAAAAAAAATAATTTTAATTTATTTTTAAATATTTTTAAAACGCAAAACAAATAGGATCAACAAGAGTGAAGGAGTAACCATAATTTTATTATGCACTTGCCATATCTTTTTCAAATCCATCACAATCATGTCTCGAACGAGTGCCATTGAAAGAGGGTAGAGTTAGCATAATGTCTTATGTTATTACAATTGCTAATGTTATATTGCTTATCCTCACAATTGATTACTTGAATACGCAGGTATATGGCTACCGGATGTCTCTCTGGGCAGAGCACTTAGGCATCCTCGAGAAAGCTTTCGACGAGCCACAGAGCCTTGAATGCATGAAACTTGTCAACAAGACTTCCAGGCACAACTGGAAAGCATATGTCTCCGAGGAGAGTAAGGAAATGAGGGGACACTTGATGCAATATCCAATTCAAGTGAGCAAAAGTGGAGAAGTGAGTGCCTTACAAGGTCATGAAACATTTCCTGATGTTGGGGGCAAAGTTCTTGGAGCTTCCACCAACCTCCCTGATGTTCTAACCACATAGATATCCAGTTAAAGCTTTGAGGCTATGGAGTTCACCATGAATAACTTAATCTGAATTGTTAAAGTTCGTGCAGATGCAGTGAACGTTCACAAGGGAAGAAGCATGAAACTGGGGATAATGCATGTAACAATATTGTTGAAACATCAAACATGTACACATAAGGTTCTGATTTCTGTGAACACAAACTTTTAAATTTGGTGTTACATAAGAAAATATTATTTTTTTTTAACTAATTCAACCTTATTTTCCATTAAATTTAATTAATTTAAACAAATAATTATGAAGGATGAATGAAGGTTTTAATTTAAATTTTTTGTTATAAATTAATATTTTAGTAGTTTGAGAGGTGATTTATGGTGCATGCTTTGCTCCTGATTAATTTGCATCGTTTTCTCCTACTTGGATGAATGAAGTACTAGCCTTAAGAGTATGAATGGTGAAAAGATCTTCGATTAATGCTACATTTTAATAATAATTTTCACTAAGTTCTAGTTTAGATAAATAATTACAATTAAATATCTCTTGTTATGTTTAATTAATATTTGATTAGTATGAAGGATGATCGAATATTAATAGAGGAAATAGCTTCAAATTCATGATAAGCTTTTGTAGTATTATATATAGATATGGTAAAAGAAACAGTTTTTTTAATCTTCAATTTAAAAAGTACAGCAAAATTATAAATTTAATTTGTTTGAATTCTAAAACTATAAAAGTCAATCTTATTCCATTAAATATTGTAAAATGAATCGTGACTACTAAGGAAAAGAAATAATCAATAAATTATTTGATTTGTTAGATCATTAAGAAATTTGAATGAATTTTATAACAATTAGTACTTTGAATTTTATTTGAATGATTTTGAAAATATTAAGGTAATAATTGATGTTATAAAATCTTATATTCTATAATCTAACAGTTCTGGAAATTTTTTTTTTCAAGAGGGACCAAATTGAAATCATAATTATCATTGAAAAAACAAAAATCATAAACTTGATTTGAAAGATAAAATTAAAAGTCATTAAAACTTTGATAAAAAAAATAAAAAAAAATTAAAAGTAAAAGGACTGAATCGAAAAACAATATATATACAAATTAAAAACTAAGGGTTAAATTGGAAAAAAAAACATTTGACTAAAAGGAAAATGACAAAAAAATATAGAAATCAAAACTAAAATAACCGAATTTGAAATAATAAAAATCATAAACTTGATTTGAAGGATAAAATTGAAAGTCATAAAAACTTTGAAAAAAAGGCAAAGGAAAAAAAATAAGAAATTAAAAGTACAAGGACTAAATTGAAAAACATTATATACACAAATTAAAAATTAAGGGTTAAATAAAAAAAAAACTCTAAGAAAAGGGAAAATGAAAAAAATATAGAAATTAAAACTAAAAGGACCAAATATGAAATAACAATAACAATGAGGACCATAGTATATTTATTAGGGCAGGAGAGAGAAATGAATAGAAAAAAATGGATCACCGGCAATAAACCAACCATATTTGGCTGACAGGCGCCTCTCCTAGTTGAAGAGGAGATGGCGAGTAATAACATGACACGACGAAAGCTTTTTTTTTTTTACAATCAAGAGTTGCCGCATGCTCTGCGGCTCAAATGTGTTGTTAACGCACCAATATCTTTTCTAAATAAAAAATTTTAATTTTAATTTTAAATTACATTACTATCCTCAACTAAACTAATAATTAACAAAAAAATGAAGCTAAAAGATAATAATACTCCTAACCCCAATAAATTAAATTTTTTGAATTCAATAGTATAATGTTACAAAAATACACTGTGAATAAAAAAATTAAAATACTTAAACATTTTTACCCAACACTTTTTAATTTTTTTTATTGGGAATATTCTGATTATTTTACTATTTATTAAAATAATAAATAGACAAAAATACTCTTAAACAAACCAATAATAATCAATATACCATATGAAAATAGTAAAATACCTTTAATTCACAGACAAATAATTCTTGTTGGGAAGGATAAAATGATTTTTATACAATAATGATGAATAGAAAAAAACGAGGAGTGCTGTAATGATTTTGCCTTCAGTTTAGTGTTTTTGTTGTGTTGTAATATAAATCGAGTCTGCACAAGTGGGCCACGTCCCAGTCAGCAAGCCAAGAACAGAGGCGTTTCACTTGAGCTTGTCGAGGAAAGTAGTTGAACTTGTCGAGGAAAAAGTAGTTGTAGCTTTGCATATGAACCATCAACATTTAAGTGGAGACAGTAAAGGGAGAATCCCTGTCTTTTCGGAGTATCCTCTTGGTTGGGAAGCACTTCGCTATCCACTCATTGTCGGTCATCTTTTGTCAAAATTATTGATTTTAAATACGTCACCCTTTTTATGTACTGTTTGCAAGAATAATTGATGGTAATTTTTATTTTTTAAAAAAATTTATTTTTTACATCAACAGATTAAAATATTCAAAATTATAAAAAGCAATTAATTTAAAATAAAAAATACTGACACATTGTTATGACACATTATCATTGTCAATTCTAACCATAGTTTTAAAATCCGGCCCGGCCCGGTGGGTTGACCCAGGACCCGGCCAATTCGAGGCTGGAACCGGGCCGAGTTAAAGAAAAAATAGAAAAAGTCATGACCCGGTACGACCCGGCCGGTTGACTCGGTGACCCAATTGACCCTGCAAAACCCGGTCAAAAACCCGGTTGCAACCCGTTGACTTTTATTTTTTTTACTAAAATGATGCCGTTTTGAATTTTTTTGAAATAGAAATTGACCCGGGCGACCCGATCAAAACCCGGAACCCGGGCCTTGGACCAGGCCGAGTTTAAAAACTATGATTCTAACCATTAAATATATTGATTTTAAAGACATCAACTCTCTTAAGTCATTTTTTAGAGTGTGATTGAGATTGTTTTTAAAAGTGTTATTCGGTTAAAAATATATCAAAGTAATATTTTTTTATTTTTTTAAAAAGTTATTTTTGATATTAGCATGGTAAAATGATTTAAAAAAATATAAAAAAATAATTTAAATTTTGTTTTTTAAAATTTCATGAAAAGCCACTGAAACCATGTAAAATAAAACCATTTTACATGCAAATTGCTTCCATTAAAAGTCTTCGTATTTGCTGATCTCCTCTTTCGTTCTCTTTTATCTGATTCTCATCTCTTTAGCCACTACCTTGCTGTCTACTTCTTCTACTACTCTTAACATAATCCCTTCGATTCTCATAAAAAATATATATATATATATTTAAAGCTCCAAAAGGAAGCAACGAAGGGTACTGAGGGCTCAATCAGAATATATGATGGAAATGGAAATGATGTCCAGAACTTTTGCGTCTGTGATCAATGACATTGCATAATTGGTTTTTTTAAAAAAATATTTTATATTTAGAAATATATTAAAATAATATTTTATATTTATAATTATTTTTAATATCAGTATAACAAAATAATTTTAAATAATTTTTTTAATTTTTAAAAAATACGTTTCAAACACATGTAACTACATTTTAATGAATTTATTCCTCTTTCAAGAGCAATGAAGTACCTAAAGTACATGCGACTCGGATGAGTGTTTAAGAGTGTGGTAGTGGTTGCTTTTCAAAGTGTTTTTTTTTAAATTAATCAAAATAATATTTTTAAAAAAATTAATTTGACATCAACACATTAAAACAATCTGAAAACATAAAAAAATTAATTTTTTTTAAAAAAATATTTTTAAAACACAAAAATAAATTGTATATAAATAATTTAGATGAAAACCTTGATTGAATTATCAAGTTCTATATGATATCAAAGTCTCCCAACCACCTGGGAAAAAAATCATGAGACAAGCTATTTGACAATATATATATATATATATACTAGTTACATAACCTGCGTGATGCTGCGGGTTAATTTTTTATATAAAAAATATTAAAAAAAGCGAAGATTTAAAAGTGTCAAGTCTTTTTGCGAATCTATACCCAAGAGTCTTGGGTTTGGCTGCAACACCTAACCCAAAAGTAATATTTATAATATTAATAATAACATTAAACTTACATGACCCAAGTTTAAGTGGGTCCGGCTGCAATACCAGATCCAATAGTCTTAGATGTGGGTCAAGCTGTAAGGTCGTGTCATAAGAGTGTGATAATTAAATAAATTAATTAAAAAGAAAAAAAAACAAATAAAAAAATCAACAAGAAGATAAAAAACTAATAAAGAAAAAGAAAAAAAATCTGAATTAACTGGGTTAACCCTTCAAACCAGGTTAACCCTTCAAACCATGTTAACCCGTCAAACATTGGATTCGTGTCGTGAAAGTTTGATAACGAAATAGAAAAAAAAAATTTGACGGGTTACCCAGAATTAACTGGGCTAATCCGTCAAACCAGGTTAACCCATCACACCCGGGATCCATGTCATGAAAGTTTGATAAGTAAATAGAAAAAAATTGAACATTAACAAACTAAATTAACAAAAAAAATTAATTAAAAAGAAAAAAAACAAACAAAAGACATCAATCTTTTCACTATGGACTGCACTGTGCAGTCCACAGTTAAAGGTATAAAAACGGAAAAAAAACAAAAAAAAAAAACTAAAGGCATCAGCCAATAATTAAATAGAAAAAAAAGTTAATATTGATGAGCGAAATTAAATAAAAAAATATTAATTAAAAAGAAAAAAACTTATAAGAAGAAAAAAACTAATGAAGAAAAAGAAAAAAAATCAAAATTAACTGGGTTAACCCGTCAAACCTGAGATATGTGTTATGAAAGTCTGATAACTAAATAGAAAAAAAATTAATTAAAAAGAAAAAAAAAGACATCAGCCTTTTCACCGTAGACTGTACCGTGCAGTCCATAGTGAAAGGCATAAAAAAAGAAGCAAAAAAAAAAAAAAAACTAAAAGCATCAGCCTTTTCATTGTGGACTATTTACAATATTAAAAGATGAAATCGGAAGAAAAAAACTAATGAGGAAAAAAAAAAATTGAATCAACTGGGTTAACCCGTCAAATCTGGGATTCGTGTCATGAAGGTGTGATAACTAAATAGAAAAAAGATTTAATATTAATGAACTAAATTTTAAAAAAGATTAATTAAAAAGGAAAAAGCAAAGAGGAAAAAACCTACAGGAAGAAAAAAACTAATGAAGAAAAAGAAAAAAATTTGAATCAACTTGGTTAACCCGTCAAACCTGGGATCTGTGTCATGAAAGTCTAATAACTAAATAGAAAGAAAGTTAATACCAACAAACTAAAATAAAAATAATAATTAAAAAATAAAAAAACAATGAAAAAAGACAAAAAAAACTAAATGCATCAGCTTTTTCATTGTGGACTACACTGTGTTGTCCACAGTAAAAAACTTAAAAAGAAAAAGAAAAGGAAAAAAACAAAGGCATACGTCACGGATTAATTTTTTTCTTTTATAAAAAATATCAAAAAAGGCTAAGATTTAAGAGTGTTAGGTCTTTATGGAAAGATATACCCAATAGCCTTGGGTCTAGCTGCAACGATTGACCCATGAGTAATATTTATAATATTAATAATAATATTAAACTTACATTACTCAAGTTTAAGTGAATCTGACTGCAACACCGGACTCAAGAGCCTTGGATGTGGGTCTGGCTGCAAAGTCGTGTCATAAAAATGTAATAATTAAATAGATTAATTAAAAAGAAAAAAACAAAGAAAAAAAACCAACATGAAGAAAAAAACTAATGAAGAAAAAGAAAAAAAATCTGAATTAACTGGGTTAACCCGTCAAACCTGGGATTCGTGTCATGAAAGTTTGATAACTAAATAGAACAAAAAATTAACGGGTTAACCCAGAATTAACTGGGTTAACCCGTCAAGCCGGGATACGTGTCATGAAAGTCTAATAATTAAATAGAAAAAAATTTAACATTATTAAACTAAACTAAACGAAAAAAATTAATTAAAAAAAAAAGCAAAAATAAAATTCCGGGTTCACTCGTCAACCCAGGTTAACTCGTCAAACCCGGGATCCATGTTATGAAAGTCTGATAATTAAATAAAAAAAATTTAACATTAATAAACTAAATTAAAAAATCATTAAAAGAAAAACACATAAAGAAAAAAGAAAAAATAAACCTTAAAAGTATAAAAAGTAAAAAAAAACGAACAAAAAAAATACTACTCAATATTTTATTATGTACTGCATAATAAAACACTAAACAATTTTAGTATATGTTGTAATAATTTTAGTATATGTTGTAATAGATTGCAGGACAGGGGAGTTTTAAAGTAATATAAAAGATGTAAAATGAGCCACCCGTTAAAATCTTTTGAATGAAAATTTGAATTTAATTAAAATTAAATATTAAATGTCAAGAAAAATATTTAAATCTAAAATATAAATATAAAGGTAGATTAAAAAAAATCTAAAATATAAAGACAAATTAGAAACAAATAAAACTATAAGGACTGATAAAAAACAAAGCCTGGAATATAAGGACCCATTGAGTCGACACTCGACTGTGGCTCATTAGGAACACCGAGTCCCAGCAAAGAAAAGCAAAGCAAAGCAGGCCCTCTATAAAAACTGAAGCAGTGCAGGGAAGCAGTAGAGCTGATAAGATTAAATGGTAATTAATCTCTAATTCCGTAATCTATTTTGTGATTATAAGTTAAGGAATATGATTTGATTTAGGTATTATGGTGGGGTGCAGTTGTTTTTTTCGTATTTCAAGGATTTGGTTGGGAAAGAAGTGACGGTGGAGCTGAAGAATGATTTGGCTATAAGAGGGACTCTTCACTCTGTGGATCA
>Ga0307515_10010157_pt1 | contig 18081 bp, 18 predicted proteins | sample 17_EM_MG_FD_194513 | JGI IMG/M metagenome (GOLD analysis project Ga0307515, IMG submission 194513) | Populus trichocarpa ectomycorrhiza microbial communities from riparian zone in the Pacific Northwest, United States - 17_EM | ecosystem: Host-associated > Plants > Roots > Unclassified | place... | reverse complement strand
GAAGATAATGGACATATTCAAGTCCTCGTCGTACTTTCTCGCGTAATCCCGGTCGAACTCTGCAGTTTCCCTGCGGTACACAGCGAAGAAGTCGGTCCGCGGGTCATTGGTCGTCAGCGGATCGAAGAATTCTTTGAGGGCGGAATGGAGACTGAATCTGGGTGTCAGCGACGGTCTGGTTGTCATGCTGGCCCGATGGAATGGACGCACCACTTCGGATCTATCTGGACGACCGCTGGCTCTCGCGGTTGAGGCTTTTCTCCCTCATGGACGGGCGAATCCATCAGTGGTGGACGTGGGGAGAGGACAAGAAAGTGAGCGCTCGATCTTTTTAACCAAATGTGCCACCACATCGCAGCTGGTCTTGCGTGTTACATATCACGGGGAGAAGGATATTTCGCGCTACACCCCACCTTGCAATTCGAATGGAACTGGCAACTCAGCTCATGGTAGCACCACTTCCCACCCAATGAACACCGTGGCTCGCGACGAGAACGTTGACAACTTGGAAGTGTTGCGATAAGGTATTCCGTCGAACGGGTGGGCCTCCCTCGTTGACTCGAGACAATGGCTCACCCTCTCGAACGCGTCAGAGGACGGTTTCCATTCGGAACTCCTCGCCGGAGGGTTTTTCGACAAAGGCACATTTCTTGATCCATCACACGAGTCAACGTGCCTTGGATCAAGGTCACCAGTCCTCCCAGTGAGGTGAGTCCCATGATGTGCCTTTAATTTCTGACTTCTCTCACCCTCGAGTCCAGCTTGGCATCCCACGCTAGTGATTATCGCTTTGCTCAGACAGTCAGACGACTCCCCATATTCACGTACGATGCAAATCAAGTGTGAATGGCAAACGGACTGGTCCTGCCCCGTAACACAACGACGCCGGACAGCGAGCAACTTTGGGCGTTCTTGCTTGACTGATACACACCGCAGTGCAGAAAAGGCCCGCTCACAATCTGCAGATACAAGACACGACGGTTAGGGGATTAAATAGAGATACAAAACCGGTCTTAACTAAAACCAGTCTTCAAGCACATAGTCTTGGCAGGGAATCCAGATAAGAGGTCCGCTGATAAGCAGGTACGTTCGACAAAATGTAACAAAGAAAGTCCACATCCTTTATCCGTGTCGTGGAATCAGCGCATCCGGCATCAAGTGCGTATATGCGACGTTTCATATCCCTGTTACCACCATTTTAAAGACCCCCGATTTGCTGAACCGCGGTAGAACCGCAGCAAGATCAGGTAATTCTTCGACCACCCCCAGGGTCAAGACCAACTTCTCGCTTCCGGATGAAGGGTCGAGTTGTTTCGCAAGCCGACAGAGCGGCCCGTCGAATTCCCTGATTGCGTTGATTGCTGCATCCAATTCCTCGCCGGGCGGGAACACGGTGATGTCGATTATGATTTCGGACAGGTTTGTTGATGTAATCGAAGAGAGGAGTTCGGGAGGTGGTAGGATCGTCGTGGACTCTGAAGAGGCCTGTACCAACAAGCATCGTAGGTTTTGGAAAGTCGGCGTCTTGAACCGGTCTGTCGGGAAGACTTGAAACAGAATGAACAAAGCAATCCAGTTCGATCGGCAGCAAGCGCTCTCACCATCGCTCTCGGACCAATGTATGCCGAACTTTTCCAGGTGGTCGGCACATTTAGTCAGACACCTGTTCCACGTCGTGTCATGCAGCCAACACTCTCCATTCACAAACATCTCACGGAACCGAAGGTCGTGCTCGGCAAGCAGGCAGACAAATTCCTCGGATGAATCATACCAGTCCACCAAATAGAATGTGCCTTTGAACGTGCGTTTTTCGGGTGAGGGGTGAGCGACCTCTGAGGGATCGAACCAGATCCCATCGAGTTCCAGGCGCTCTAGATGTTGGAACGAAGCGGCCAAAGAGATCAACGCCTGCGGGGAGCAGAAAGCTCCTCGGATGGATAAGGTCCGTAGGGTGCCAGAGAGGTGGCCAAAGACGTGGGTCACAGAGATTTCGTTGATCGTCTGATGGTTGGTGGAGCATTCTATGGTGAGATCCTGGACATTGCAGAAGAGGGTAAAGTGCCGGAGGAAGAGAGTGGGATTCTCGGGTGATCGAGAACATACCTCCTCGAGGTGTCGGTTGCTGATCGTGAGTTCTCGAGTGTACAGGTGCGGGCCGTTCGGTGCTGCGGATATAAAATTGGACCATTTCACGAACTCGAATGGGTCTTCGAAAGTCACACGGCCGAATATGTGTTGTCTGCAACGAGGGGTCCAAGATTTAGCGACCAAGGCGCAGCTTTGGAGACAGGATTCGTCGGAGTGGAGATAATCGAGGATTTCATCAGTGATCTCGATGGGTATGTGAAGTATGTTTCTAGCACCGCTCTAGCAGGTAGCGAAGAGTTGTGAACCGGCGGGAATGGTCATCACAGGGGGGAACTCACAGTGGGTGATACTGGTGCGTCCATTGGTATTGGTGATTGGAGGAAGAAAGAGACTTGGATCCGTCTTTTTCCGTCCCGGGATATAATTCTGTAGTGTGATTGGCCATCAAATGAAGATCACCGCCATTCTTAGCTGATCCTCCGGAAGATATGAGGGGTACCGAAAGCACTCACAAGCACCAGCGACTGCGCAAAGCGCAGTTCAGTCGAAGGCGAGGACTACGTTTGTGCGCAGTCAAGGACACGTCACGAGTGGGCTAAACGTGAAACATTAGTACCGGTCTGAAAGGGTACCCTGTATCTGGCATACACTAGGTGAGTCTGGTGGTGGAAGCGGTTGGCTTGCCGTGGGGCTTTGGTCCGGAAAATGCCGCGAATCCCGTACCTTGTTGATGGCCCTGCGACCGAAGGGACATTCGTCGATCACAGAGGCTGCTGCGCGAACGACACGCTCTGCCAAGCACTCACCTCATCGCAGAGACATCGTATTTACGGTTCCTGCGCCGCAGATCTTGTACATAAGCACGTCCATAAATGGGACGATCGGATGACCAACCAGGCGTCTGTCCGAATAACCTCCGCGACTGGCGATAATACGTTTGGCGGCCGGCCTCCTGTGACACTGGGTGCCTACCGCAAATATATAAGGGCAGGGTCACAGGGTGAAATGGCTCCACCAGCTAGTTCTCCCTCCCTCTATCACCTTCGAGAATGGCCTCTACCAGTGTCGCCGATGCCCCAAAACCTGGATTCGTCCCTGCTAGGCAGCGTACTTGGCGGATCGTACGCAAGGGTGAACCTACAAAGGCACTGGCCCTAGATAACGAGTTCCCTGTCCCGACTTTAAAGCGCGGAGAGGTGCTCGTTCGTGTGCAAGCGGTGTCCTTTAACAATATGTGAGTTTCACCCCTCGACCTTCTCACCGAGAACGTCGCTGACAGGCCCCACAGTGTATATCTTGTCATGGTACTCCTCCCCAACTCGCTTTTGAAGCGAACAGCCGAACTCGAGTTTGCCGGGGAGGTCGTGGACGCGGATGCCTCTGCAGGATTCGCTCCTGGTGACAAAGTCGCAGGTTTTGTTGCACCAGATTCACACATCACCAGGCGTAGGGGTGCTCTCGCTCAATACATCGCGGTCAAACCAGCCGAAATCGTCAAGCGCCCAGATTCCCTCACCCCCAATGAAGCATCTGGCGTTATCGGCGTTGCCTTGACCGCATACCAAGCCCTCTTCGAAGTGGCAAAGTTGAGGCAGGAACCCGGTCAATCTGTTTTCATCAATGGTGGAAGCACTAGCGTCGGGATGTACGCTATCCAAATTGCCAAGTTGTATGGTCTCAAGGTTGTGGCGAGTACTTCCGGAAGAAATGCAAAGTTGGTGGAGGAGCTAGGGGCTGAGGTATGCACAAGCTGATCGGGGTGTGTCGTGGTTCGGTTGTTGATGCCACCGATCTTCTATTAGGTCGTCGACTACACCGTCGCCCCGCTTCACCAAACCCTCGCCGAACGCTACGGGACGGACAAGTTTGATGCTTTCATCGAGGCAGTCGGTATGGAGGATACCTTGCTGTACACCCATTGCGAATCGTATCTCAATCCCGGAGGCACCTACGTCACGTGTGGACCTAAGCCCACTGGTTTCTTCTCCGCTCTGGGATTCCTTTGGGACTTTGCACTCCGCCCGCGATGGCTCGGAGGTACCAAAAGACGCTTTACGTGAGTTGTTTCGAATTTCCCCGTCGTAAAGGGTTCATTTTACTGAGAGGGCGAATCTTGTGTAGGATGGTCTCGCTCCATCATTCACCGGAGCAATCTGAGATGATTTTCAAGCTCTTGACTGAGGGTACGTCTTGATCCGTCCATCTTGACGCTATCCATCTAACCGGGCTCGGTGAACTCTCTTAGGCAAGATTAAGCACCGCATCGACTCTGTATATGCCTTTGAAGACATTCTCAAGGCGTACGAGAAGGTTATCAGCGGTCGCGCCGTGGGGAAAGTTGTCATTGAGGTTCCCGCCGCTCAGGCACCCAGCTCTACTGACCCAGCATGATGGTCCATTTGTATTCGCGTTTGTATTGTTTGTATGTCACTTTATCATTGTGTATATGTATTCTAGCGTTGTTTTTGTGGTTGTCAGACGATTGAGCCGTGGGCGTGATATGGCACGAAGCGCGTCGGGATCATATGTGGGAGACCGATCGTGTCGCGCTCAAAAGTCCCACTTGTCACGACCCTCCAGACCTAACTCGCAACGCGACGACACCCGGTTCGCCATTTCTGGAGATTTTGCCTTCTACCTTCCACCCCTACACCGAAAACCAGCCACTGTTATCCCGCTCTCCGTAGCATTCACAGATACGACGGACAACAATGGGACTCTCGCTTGAGCAATCACCGTTTCTTCAAGCCCTTTCCGGGAATGGTTCACAACCGATACGATCGTCTATAGCTGAACTGTTGAAAGTTTTTGAGCAGTCGCCCAAGAGTGGTCCGCGATATCTCAACCAGTTGGAGGAGATTGTGAGGTTCGCTTCCAGCGGTTCGGTGACCGGTGCGCATGCAATATCCACGCATAGCCGTGCTTTCGGAAACTAACGTCTTCGCCCGTCAGACGAAGCATCATCGTGGACAAAAAACCAACAAACCTACTTCACGAACCTCCGCCAAAACAATCTTCTCAACTCCGCATTCTCCAATCACGGAACTTCCACATCTTCTACCAACGGAACCAAACGCGTTCTCACCTCCGAAGAGGATACACCCGCTCAAGCTTCCAAAAAGCCAAAACTTGATTCCCAAGAGACGTGGTATCAACACCAAGATTTACTCGAGGATGAAACGGATATACGTCAATATACCATCTACAGCATCTCAGCCACATCTCCTATCCGCAAAAAGGTCGATATCTCGATTCACAAGCGCACGATCCGCATCACGCCCACCGCGGCTGGTAAAGACAAGGACGTGGATAAGGCAAAATCGCAAACCTTGGTGTTCTTGCTGAAGGACCTCAAGCGTTCGTTCATCCTACCTACCCATGGGAAACAGAAGCCGTACTACACGATGATCATGCTCAGCTCTGACGTAACCAACATACCGAAAGGCTCCACAACCGATTCCGGAGAGACGCATTGGCAAATCTGCCTCGGGTCAGAGCTCAATCCCCCGAACCTAGTAACGCGTTCTGGGGGTTTACCCGATCATCATCACCCAAAGGGCGCGTCGATCTGCCCAGTATACGACGCATTCCAAGAATTCGCACCACACGGTGTGAACGGATTAAAACCCTGGACCAGCGATCACACGAACGCCTCCGGTGGGACGGGCGTGGATGGATACAGGGCTGCCAAATCCGGGACATTGTGGTTTTTGCGTCAGGGAATTTTGTGGGACACCAAACCTATCGAATTTTGGGCCGTTGGGGACTTGGTGCCCGCTGACGGAGGTGAAGGTGGACAGAGCCTAGGTGGAGTGAGGATGTTGAGTGCCACGGGTAGGACATGCACGGTAATCCTTCGAAGACGCGTTCCCAAGGCTAAGGAGGACGGTGATGAAGGTGATGGCGGAGATGATGCCGTTGAGACAGATTTCGGGATGATTGAAGGGAAAGAGCAGGAGGGTATTTCCGAGTGGTGCAGGAAGTATTCCAAGAACTTCGGAGGGTCTTCCCTTGCTGCTGCCTCCACTACTCAAATCCCCTCCTCGGCTCCTGCCCCGTCACCATCCGTCAAAGGGAAGGGGAAGGCTCGCGCGACCAACGATGATATGGAAGTCGACGGAGAAGATGGAACTACTAACCGACTCGATCTTTCGAGCAACCCGATGGCGGAAGACGAAGGAGATCTCGATGACGACAACTACACTGGCTCCGACTCAGAGGTATCCGACGGTAGTGACGAGGAAGATAACGACGGCAGCGATGGCAGCATTGATGCCTCGGGAGGAGATTCAGATACAGAAGGTGAAGGTGAGGAATCTAGACCGGAACCGGAATCGGAAGAGGATGAGGATGAGGAGCCGTTGGATCCGAAGCACCATCCGTTGCTGAGGCCTGGGGCGATGCCGAAGAAGATCAGTAAGGCTGCTTTGAACGCAGTTGTTGGGATGATGGAAGAGGAGTTTGGGATGACCGCTGCTGATGATGCAGGGGGCGATGAGGAGGACGAGTTGGACGATGATGAATTGTAGAAGTATGGAAGTCTGCTTTCCACATGTATTTCATAATCTTTACATACGATTCCATAACTGCGGGAAAAAAGAGATAGGCGCCAGCGATGAGGAGCAATCGTGAGAATTCCTTTGAAGCAAGACGCGCAGACGGCTACAACTTGTCGTGTGACATTATGTAGGAAAAACTAGCACGTACGAACGCATAAAGGAGATTCCGAAAGCTAAAAATGTGGAGATGAACACACGGAGTGTCATACACTGTGAAAGCCGGAACCTCGATCGGCCAGCTTGAACTAGTTAGGGATTGTAGATGGTCCTCCCACGAACCATCTGATTGTTGAATGCAACGGTAGTGGGTTTTTCGCCCTCCCCCTCGTCCCTCCCCTTCCCTTTCACATCTCTCCGCTGCCTCTCCCCGTCGAGGATAGCCTCCTGGACCATGCTCTCCATCAACTCATCTCGCAACACTTCCTCCATCTCTGCAAGCTGGAACTCCATGATGTAGTCCTTTGGCTCCAAGTAGCTCAAAGGGGTGGGAGGCCGGTATTTGTAATCACCCCATGGCCACGGGACCGTCTTCTCGCCACCAGCAAGGTCAATAACTGTCTCGAACTTCTTGGTATCGAGGAAGTGGAGAGAAGTTGGTTCGAATTCCCACTCGGTAGTGTCTCCAGTGGTGGTACCTGAGAGGCTACTAGAGGACGTCATGGGGGTGTCGATATCGGGTGTCACCATTTGATCGGTACGTGCCGACGCTTCATCATCAAGATTCAAAAATTGTGAAGCCAAGGAGGAGTCGAGCTCGTGGTAGTAGATCATCACTTCTTCATCAAAATTTTCCTGACTGCTTAGTCCGGGGATGGTCTCGAAGGGTGTTTCGCTGGTGAAGGATACTGTATCGGGGTCTTGTTCGGTTGAGCCGACGTCGCCGGACTGGACGTGGCGAGCATGTCCATCGTCGGCGTTGCCGGTAGGGGTGTCCTGAAGGACTACCTTCGGCTGGCCGATGCAATGTTCATTTCCGTCCTCGCGTGCGAGGTGACCCTTGACACGGCTTGACGAAGAGACACGCCGGCCGAGTCGTGCGGAACGGACTGAGAGGCGGATAGAGAATGTCAGTTGATGACAGCATCGTGAACCCAATGAAGAGATAACTCACCCTTTGAAGCACCGCGGGTATCATTAATAACATTGTTGTGTCGCCGAACCGATGGCCGGCCGCCTGAAACGGTTCGACGTGAGGAACGGGCACTGGATCCTGCGGGTTTTTTGGTGGTAGTCCGTTTTTCGCCTACGGACTCGGGGTGGAAGTCGTGGAAGTTATTTTCGTGTTTCTGCGGCGATCTTACGACGGGCATAATTAAGATGAGGAAATGATAAAGTGAATGAGCTGAGGAGTGTCGGTGTGAGAGCTGCGCGAAGGCTGATAGAGAGGAGGGTACAAATGGGAGGGGAAGGTGGGCGAAACCCTAGTTTCCTCGCCATGAACAGAGGCGGTTTAAGTAGCCCAGAGGGAAGGGATCGTCAGGCGATCGAGGTGCCGGAAGCAAACACGGTAAGGCCGGGCGAGGTCAAAGCAGAAGCCATTGACTGAAGGGGCCATCCGTTTCAGGATACCACATCGGAGGCCACCTTGGACAAACAGTCGATAACATGGCGCCATTTCGGCCGTGCCCGTCCTCCCGTCCCATAACTACGGCTTAAAGGTGCCGCTTCGTGGCCGGGAGCGATTTGTTGCTGATATAAGCTACGCTAGTGCTTTCCCTCGACCGTGCAGAGAAGTGAGGACCACGGTCCGTCGTCTACGCGGGAGGTGGTCGCGGTACCCACTTAGCGCTGGGCACGGCGTCGTGGTCCCCTGCCACCGTCAAACCCCCAAGGTGATCACTCCGACCTGCCCGCCCGCACCAAGGGCGCGACGTTTATCCGGGTAAGTTGTCCTCGAGATGTAGAACCGAAAAGGACCTCTCCTCTGGAAGGAGAAATGGTCAATTCGACCGAAAAGACGCAATCCGTAGGGGTGCCATACTACACACCGCAAATTTACACCATCTTATGTGCACACTGTGGGAAGTGTGCGGCGCCGTGTCGAGGGAACAGTCTTCCAATGATAACAGATACAAGCCCAGGTTTCAAGGGATGCAAATCGCTGGCCGTCACACGTCATAGCTCAGGTAACAAGAACTCGGGGCAGGTGTGGCGGATATATTTTACTCACACAGTTCGGCGGATACAGCCAACCGCCTAGAGATTTGGAGATGAGGGTGAACCATTTTTCGATGAGCCAGGGGAAAGGTGTTGGTGATGTCACTGCGGACCGACTACCGTGAGCCGAGGTCGTGGGAATCTGGTCGATCCGCCCACGTTCCACCTCGGTCGTGGCATTCGGTTCCACAGGGTTTCGCGACAACCTTCGCAGAGATTACACTGGAGGGAGCGGTTATCGGACCGACACTCCATGTACGCCGTCTTGGAACACTCAACTAAATTTTTCTTCTGGCCTGCTTTCCCTCTCGACGTTGATGAGTCTGTTGCTGAACAGAGTGCTGCCTTACACATACGGGGTTGGGTGAGCCATTTGCGAGTCTCTGACATGGCTCGACCGACCCTTACGCCAGATTCTACACCTTCCCTTCCGCGACAAACGCCCATCGTTCAGATCATCACCCCCACGACCCGGTGTTGAGTGAAGCCCAGTTCCAGCCGCGACAACGCGCAACGTCCAGGCGGTCATGAGTCCCCTTGTACTGGCAGATTTATGACGTGTGGAATCGAGGCTGGAGTAAGAGCGGGGCGAACGACAATATTTAGGGCTAGGATTGATCCCACAATTATCAGAGCTCCCGTCCTACCTCCAGTGAGGGGAGTCCGCCAATCTCTTCTGGTTCATTCTCTCGGGCTCTCCTCGTATCAGTTCACCTTCTCTTTTGTCAACATGACTAACAAGATCAAACGATTGTCCACTGACGAACTTGCTCGCATCGCTAAGGTCTCGATGGACAGGCCGTTCGTGACGCGATTACGGCTAACATGGGACAATTTGTTGCACTGATAGTTCCGGGCAAGGTCGTCAACTTCGACGTAAGTGTATGGTCTCCACCGCGGCGAATGCTTCTCAACCGGCACCATTCACAGGATTTGTGGACCCCAACGCAAAGAACGCAATCACTCCCCCTTTGAGGGATCAACTTGCAGAGGCAAGGCGTGACGATATGCCTGCGTTGATGGGTATACACCTTGGTCCGACTGGTCGATCCGTCTCGAAGAGTTATGGAGATGCGTTCAATCAGCTCACCGCAGTTGGTCGGTATCACCTATCACTCTTCTTGACCGACTATAAGGGCGCTCATGTTTTCCCAGGTACTACTTATGGTGCTGATGACAAGAATAATCCCACTCCAGCAGAAACACGATACAAGAAAGCGATGGATTGGTTGACTGAGGAGGCGCCAGGTTTCAAGGGCAAGACCAGGGTTGACGTGTACCGCGAAAAAGGTGATAAGTACGCCGACGCAATTGAACGAGCTGCCAAGGCCTAGTACGACGACGCACTCGAACGTATCCAGAAGGACCCGAAGAACAAGGACTCTACGTCCGCCATCCGTGACGAATAGTCCAAAAGGGTCAACGAGAATCGCAAGAAGCTCAACATCCTGATTCAGGCTGTCTGGGTAGACTGGGTCAGCGACGGGAAAAAGGACGAAGCGGAGAGCAAGTTTGCGATCGTTGATACTCAGTCGGTCATGGCCGTCGTTTAAGCAAGCGGGGTACGGTTTTTTGAGCACCGCCAACCTGATGACGACTGAAATTCGCTTTTTCCCTAGGTCGCCATGCGTCAGGCAATCATCACTCAGCTCGATGGATCCTTCGAATTCAGCTCCCAACAGAAATCTGAAGCACTCACTCTCCTGGAACCCACAGTGGTCCTACACAACCCTCGGTCGAGCCTGAAGTTGCTGCCTACCTCACGGCCGTCAGGGCCTATCATGATGCGGTCAAGGACTAGTGCATCTCGTCAAGATTTTGGTTGTGATCTGAGGATCCTAATATACTTCATAACCCTTTCCCAGCCTATGCGAAACCGTACGTTTGTTGGTGGCGGTCTCTTTCTCCGTTGACCATATAATGTGCAGAGTTGGCCCCGAGAAAGACACTCTTAAGTAAGGTTTTTGATATCTCTGTTTGGACCGAAGCTCAGCCACACTTCAACAGAAAGACGGTTGGCATGAATCTAAAAGCAATGGATGAAGCGAAGGCGGACCTCAAAAAAAACTTGGAGTCCCTGGCGAATCTGGCATTGATAAGCTTACGACTCTGCTGTCACCTCTCGGGATAAACTCCTTGAAAACCACGTTGACGCATTGGAGAAACAGATCACGGCGAACAAGATCAAGATCGACGATTACACTCATCGGCTCGAGAGCAAACAGAAGGGCACCACGGAGGAGTTCGCAAACAATATTGCAACCACCTTTGGTATCCCTCCCGCAGAACCAGACTCCCCGAAGCCCGGGCACGGAAACAGGGCGCAACCAGGTTACTTGACCCCCGTCGCCCTTGAAGTTTTCTCCATTCGTCCAGCACAGATACCACCCCTAAACCGAACCCTCGCTCCACTGATGCTAGTTTGAGCCGGGGTTTATTGGGTGCCGGTGGAAGCGTTTCTCGCTCAGACGCAACGGTGGGCGGGAAAATAGATGGCTGAATCGTCCATCAAGGTGTCTTCTAACTGTATCAGGGTCGATATCGCGCTGCTACCCTCACTGACGAAGAGCGCGGGGACCACAGCAAATACGAGTTGTTACCGATGTACCCTACTTGTGGGTTTCCCATGTGCTGACTCCACCATCGACCCGGCCAACTTACCTCCCAATCCAACTAACATCCCTTCTCGCGGCGGATGTCGTTCTCGAGATTGACGGACAGATCGCGGAAATCCGCCACTTCCATACCTCGTCCACCAACACCGCCGCGAATATTGGCTGGGGACCTTTCCAGATCACAAGCAGGTTTGCCCATCAGGATACCCATGCGACCTCCACCTGTGAGGCGACTGTTACGGGGTGCGAGTGAGTCTTATCGCCGTTGATCATTTTCTGGGGGGCAGTATCGGTTGACCTATCGGAGGTAGGATCACCACCCACTCGTCCCAGATCATTGGATGGATTTCTGAGACGGTTCCTGACCTTCCCAGGATTGTCAAGGAGATGAATGACGATGAGTGAGAGGTGATTTTCGTTGCAAGCCGAGATTCTTGGGCATTTGAGTCCGTTTGCCCGTTCTTGAAAGATGACGATTGTCGAACAAGTCGTTTTGTGTTTTGTACTTTTACGTGTTGGAATCACCACCGATTGTGTTTCCTTGCTTTGTCTTTTCGCGTGCGAGTGTTCGCGTTCAAGGACCAAGTAGACTACATCAAGCTTTGAGGTCACGAGCCATGAGAAACGCTAGCCGCCTAGTCACCGCAGTTGGAAAGTGCCAAGGGAGAAATTCTCACGATCGCTGCGCTCATCGAAAGGCGACACTTCGCCACGTCACCGACCCCCAACTCTACCCAGGCCTGCCCGCTGTCTCACGTTTCACCAAATCGCAACCACCATTTCTGGAACCAAATCATGTCGATGAGGGTGTCCGAGAAACAGTCGTTGATAACCCAATTGACCCCCGTGTCCAATCCTAACTGAACCCACTGAACGAGCACACCTCTGGGCTTCTTCCACAGTGGCGACGCTTTTGCAACCCACACGCTGTGTTACTCAGCGCGTCCTCGATCTTTTTTACACTTCCTGAAACTTGGATTCTGGTATCCGTTTTCTTTACCTTCGCTCCTCGAGCTCCGTTGTTGGTTATCGGGGGAAGACCACCCTCCTAAACCCGTTCGCTGTTGCTCATTCTAGTGTTTGGGGATGAACTGGTGGTCTATATGGGCTGTTTCGTTGGTGCCATCTACTGCACCAGAGCTGACTCGCTTTCTCCGTCAACAGGTCATGGGAACTCCGCAATGATTCGACGCTCTACTCACGTTTCCTGGGCCCACGCGTCTGCTTAAGGCGTGCTTTGTACTACGAGGGGAGACACCGCCCAGGCTAGGTGTAGCTCGATCGTTGCCACGATGGACCGACGATCTCCCGTTGTCTATCCCACGGCATCACGGATCAGACCATAAATTAAGGCCAACGCGCGGTAGGTGACGCGTGAGAGCTCCGGGGTGGACCTTTGCGCTTTGAAAACTCCTAAGACTTAAATCGCGCTTTGGGGTCATGGGAAATTTCTTCACTGATCACCTGACCTCCATGGCCACCCGCGCATGGTCCATTTAAGACGCGTCTGAACACAGTACTCTCCTTATCCATCCCCTTCACCTTCCTCTCTTACAAGCTCCCCTTCACATCGCACGCACTATCAGAACACCATGAACCCAAATCAATTCCGCCAGTCCTCGTCCCCATGGTCCGCCAAACCTGCATTCCTCACCACGGCTGCTGGTCACCCCAACCAACCTCACGCGCCGATCCACCAATCCAACTCTGTAAACCCACTACACACCCTCAAGGATCCATCCAAGGCTCAACCTCGGCCTTATCTGTATTCGAGCCATCCATTCCCCACTCTATCCTCTCCCCACCTTTCCAGTTCTGCCTCGACGCCATCCCATACCACGGCCACATCTTCCCCGATTCTCTCTGTGCGAACGCCATCCACCCGACATTCATCCATGCAACCTCCCTCAGCACGTCCATCCCCAGCTCAGTCATCAACTCCACTTCCACACGATGACACCCGCTCCGTTCCATCCAAACGTGCTCGCGACTATACCTCCGGCCCACCGACATTTTCTCCCCATCTTCCCATCGAGCCCTCTTCGGAACGGCCAGCTAAGAGATCGAGACCGGGTGCGGGACGTCCAAGCACGGCAACTAACCGCAGGGGCCCGCAACCCTCGGCGTTTTTAAGACCGCCCCCTCCGAGCCAACCCTCGAGGGCTGGCCCAACGCCATCCAACCCAAGACCCGAGCGCAAGAAAGGGCCGCTCCACCCTCTGGCCGTTGACTACGGCCGTCCGATGAAACCGGTGGTTCCACAACCACCCTTTTGCCGTCAAAGTTTACGGCAAAATCATCTCCCTTTATCCCCCTACCCCGAGAACCTGGATCCGAAGCGCTTGCTGGACAATGAGCTCAAGGGACCCGTTGACCCAGCGATAACTAGGGAGCTTGGAGGTCTGATGTGGATGCAGCAGAAGCGTGTATGGGACAGTCTTGGGGGTTATTCCGACCCCTTTCTCCTCTCCACTATACCCACTTCTCTGCAGGGCACCGGGTCTTCGAGCTCTTGTGAGGGAGTGACTCCTACCAAATCACGGCAAGAGACGATCGCGCTGTACGGCCTTCCACCGCGGAACAACGAGTCCATCCGCCTCGGGGAAAGTCTTACAAACCCGAACATTATCGTGCTGGATGACGATGAGAACGACGGGTTTGAAGAGGTGTTGAACCTCTACCGTGGTGCGGTACAGGGTTCGACATTGTCGATGGAACTCGAACTCGCGGTCGGAGGTGATGTTGGGCTGATGGGTGTGGGCTGGGAGGATGCTAGCTCTCTCGAGGTTAGCGTCGAGCGCAGGTTTTCCACCCCGACGCCCCCCGGAGGACCCCAAGCATCCCGGATCCGTACTCTAGAGGAGTACAAACAGGAGATCGAGGTGGGGAAGGCGCAGTCGTCGCAGGAGCCAGTGACACCCAGGGAGGATCCCCCGCTTGGCATCGAGTGGTCTTACAGCTGTTGTGGATACGCCGCAGGGAGGGTTGTGAATGTCCACACCGCCGTCAATGCCGACAACAGCAGCAGGAAGAGACGATGGCAACCGTGATTGGCTCGACGATTTAAGGACCCCTGCACGGTGCTTGATCTCCTAATGATTTATCTCGAGCCAGTCCCGCGTTCGTAACGCCAGACCTATGACCGCTGTGACACAACCTTCGTCTTTCCCCACTCAGGTCAGTAATACTTTGGGCGGAGAGTCCATTACGCATCCCACGGTAAGCTGGTTTTCTCAGTTCCGTTGTTCTTTCGTGGCTGATAACGAGTTCATTACAAGGTGATAATACAAGTCAGCTACATTGACTCCAGTGAGCCCGACTCCGACTCTATGGAAAGTAGTGAAGAGTGATTAAATCACGAATACTAAAGGTGGGGGCGGTCTTAATGGGAAAGGAGCAATGCGGTGGGTGACTGCGCTCCTGGCGCGATTGGGTTGGCCGAACTGGTGGAGGAGGGTATGCGAGAGATGGGGTAGCGAAAGGCAGGGGCTACGATGGACTCGGGTCCGTGGGGGGGTGATGAGTTTTATGGAGGCGGGAACCTGGGACCTGGCCCAGCGTCGTGGAAAATTTCAACTGCTAGTTGAGTACTAATCGTATTTCGTCGACTTTCCATCTAGAAGTCCTCAATGTGCGGAGGCGACTCACTGAGTAACATGCTCTTGCACGCCTACGAGATGACGCAGAAACCGTAAAGCCCCCTGAACCAGCACGATCCTCGTCCATGGGGATGTCTGACTGCAATGGTAATGACGGTGATGATGATTCCATTTTATCAAACGAGAGAGACTCGAAGGACGTGGACGAGTCCTGAGCAAAGAGCGTGTTGTCGAGGATGGCAAAGAGGTCCATTCAGACAGGGTTAAGGGATTTGCGACGAAGCAAAAAAAGTTGCGCGACTTGTTCGAAGAGCGAGGGGCTTAAGCACTTTGCCTAAAGGTCACGATTCCACAACCCGCAACCATTGTTATCCAGGAACGGGAACCTTTCGGAAATCTGAAGTTCGCCCGGTATCGGGCGCCAAGTCTGCCAACCAGGGAGGATGCCGATTGTGACAGTGTGATGGGATTGTCATGTGACACGCGGTCACGCGATTCCATCGGTCATTGTACACCGAAAACGGAACGACCAGGGATCTCTTTTGTGTGTTCAAACGTTCATGTACAATGCGACTCACACCGATAAGTTCCCTGGCCACGGCCTCGTCTCATTTTCCTCTCATCCCCCCTACTCGTTCTGAGTCATGTCCGATATCGCTTACCCTCTCTTCCCCATTGCTACTGCCCTTGGTTTCGTTATTGTGCTCATCCCTTTGCCATGGAACCTTGAGGCTTGGAACTCCGGAACACGATCTGGGTCGCTCTAACCTGCCTCAACCAGTGCATTAATTCGGTAACTTGGGCTAACGACGCCGTTAACAGGGCACCAATCTGGTGCGATATTTGTGAGAGTTTTCGCACCCGCTTTTGATTGACGAGGACCAACTTTCATTTTGCTGTATTCAGCCATTCGGATGTCCCTCGGGGCTTCCGTCGGAATCCCAGCTTCCTCCCTGTGCATCATGAGAAAATTGTATAACATCTCCAATATCTAGGGAGTCGCAACGACATGTGCTGAGGTACCATTCCTTCGCGTTTCTGTTTCTTCAGGTTATTCAACGCCGTTTCCTCAGAAAAGTAGGGCCGTGTTGATTGACACTTTGATCTGTGTATTGTTTCCAATTGTCGAGATGGGACTCGGTGTGTGTAGAGGCCACTTACTTGTGTACCTCTACTAAACCACGCACAGCATACGTCGTACAAGGTCACAGATTTTACATCTTTGAGTAAGTTGGATGTTTCCCCCAGATTGTCAATATGCTTCCTGCGCACTTCTTGGTCGTGATGTGGCCGCTCGTGATCGGCGTCACCTCTGCAATATACTGTGGTACACCTATTTTTCCCTTTTTTGAGCATTGGATTTCTCTAATACAACGACAGGGCTCATCTTATGGTCCTTCCTTCAACATCGGGCCCAGTTTTCTCAGTTCATGTCTTCCGATTCCTCCCTGACCATGAGCCGATACTTCCGACTCATGGCTCTCACCGGGGCCGATTTGCTCTGTATCACTCCCCTCTCGGTCTTCCAGATGGTACTCAACGCAACCGCTCAGCAACTAGACCCATGGGTTAGTTGGGAGGATACCCATTTTAACTTTAGCCGTGTCAGACTCACCCCCGTGGTTATGTGGACTATGAATCGTTGGTTGGTTGTTGGTATCCAATTCAACCGTTGGTCGGGACCCTTTTGCGCGTTTATATTCTTCGCTTTCTTTGGCTTTGCTGTCGAGGCCAGAAAGAACTACCGCAATGCGATCTCCAAGATTCTCATTTTCTGCAGGCTGAAACGCGACCCACCTTCCTCAGAAAAATTCTCACCTGGGTCTGTTGCCTTGTTTCATTACAGTTCTAACCCACTAACTTTTTTGTCTAGTCTCCGCAAGCTTACCCTTGCGCCTTCCTCCACGATGTCTCCTGCACCCCCCGTATTTACACCCCGTCCACACCACTACTACCTTACGAGTGCTACGACAACCCCTACCTCTCTCGACGACGAGGACTTTATGCCTCTTTCATCTGCAGGAACCATTTCCGATTTCACGATACCTATTCTGTTGAATTGAGCGTTTCTCTAATTGTTCGCTTTCCTTTGTCCCATCGTTCCCTTACTCGCGTCGTTATTCCTTTGTTCCCTGTTTGGACTCGTACTGCCTTTGTCATGTATTCCTTATATACAAGTCCTTACTGTAGAGAAGTTCCTCAGCCTTTCTTTCATCGCTGAGGAGTAAGTTCACTTTTCTCTTTCTCTCCTGTTTGTACCAACGCTTATATTGTACTAGAACAGTCGTCCTGACACTTCGTTCAGGTAGATAATATAGCCTTTCTTTCATCGCTGAGGAAACAGTCGTCCTGACACTTCGTTCAGTCCAACATATTCGTGAAAAACCTCTCGAACCGGAATATTTTACACCACAGATGCTCGTCGGGTCATTATCATCACGAGCCTTGTCGACGTCAGTTGTTGACCACATTGTATGATTTTCTTACCACTTTCGCGATGTCGTCTGTATCATTATTTCTTTTTCCTACTTTCACGTTCACTCGCTACCCAACCCGTCACAGTACCCCAACAGGTAGGTGGGCTCACAGCGACGATTTACACATTTGCTCTCACCTTCGTTTTTCGCAATCCACGCTACCTCGCACAATTGCCGTTTTTTTTACCGTATCTTTCGCTTATTTTGAGACGGCCCGATGCCCGTCTTATGAATCTCTGTCGAGTTTGTTATCATTAGTCTATTTCTATGTGCGCAATAACTAGTAACAAATGATGTGCAGGGGCTCAGACCACTGTAGAAACGATATTGGTCAAATTTTGACCAGCGGTTGGTCAAACGCTTCCCGCTTGGTAAATTTTGAGGCGTATGTAAGCACGGCATCACGCCGTGTTCGAACTTTACCAAAGTTGGGTTTGAGTTCCCGGAAGCAAACCGACCGATCACCGTCAGCCCCCCGCGACACACTGGGGGCGAGGTGACCTGGAAACCAGTGGGAACATCTTGGGTTAATTGTGGGCTCTGGATCATTTTTCTCCCAATGTATCCACCAATCACATTTTGGGTA
>Ga0307515_10010156_pt1 | contig 18081 bp, 16 predicted proteins | sample 17_EM_MG_FD_194513 | JGI IMG/M metagenome (GOLD analysis project Ga0307515, IMG submission 194513) | Populus trichocarpa ectomycorrhiza microbial communities from riparian zone in the Pacific Northwest, United States - 17_EM | ecosystem: Host-associated > Plants > Roots > Unclassified | place... | reverse complement strand
TTGTCTACGATTAAGTGAACTCGTGATTTTAATAAATTTGTCCGAGGGGAGCGAGGGGTCGATCAATCTCATTCTTCTGTATCTTGGTGATTTCTTCCACCACTTCGACGTCAGTGTCTTCATTTTCACTCCGATTGATTGCTTGATCGCTGAGATGCTGACCGGAAGTTGGCGTCGGAGGAATATCGGGAGGTCGTTTTCCGGACTGGATCCGAATTCCACAGCCTCCTTGGCCAGGACATCAGCTCTTTCGTTACCTATAGAGTCCATATGTCCAGCCACCCATGTGAAGGATAGTGTCGTGCCATTGTTTGCGTTTGCCTCCCCTTGTTGATGACGAAAGATGATATCCTCCCTTTGCTCGTTGTCCAGGTGGTGTTGTAGTTCTTTTGTGCACCGATGGATTTCGTCTATGAGATACTGAGCCAGTTGTCTTGTGTTATTTTGCATCGATTTCATTGTAGCCTGGTTGTCGATACTGTAGTTGATCGTGGTGTGCAGCGTGGGGTGTTTTGTCGCCAGTTGAGTGCCCAATATAATACCTACTAACTCAGTCTCGAAGACCGTGTGCTCACTTACTGTTCCCAGTTGGAATTTGAGGGAGTCCGTTTCGTTTCCATTAATGTAGAGGACTGCCGAGGCTCCTACCCCGTTTCTGAATCCTGAGCCGTCAGTGTAAATCATAACCCCATTGTGGAAGTTGTTCCTATCCCATGCAATGGACTCGTTCTTGTTTGCCACGATATTAAAGCTGTGAGGGCTGGTTGTGCCTGGAGGGGCTCTTGTGGCCGTTATTGTCTTGGTTGCCGCTCGTCTAAAGGTGCTGGATTCCGCGTGAAGGTGGAGGGCCGTTTTGTGTCTTCGTACTGAGCGTTTGGCCGTAGCCTGAATTGCGGGGTATAGCGGGTGGTTTGCAGGCCTTGTGGTGAATCTCGCGTATGATTTGAGGACCATTTCCTTGAGTTGGATTGCTATCGGTTTTATATTCGCATGAACGATCGCTTGGTCGCCCGCAGTTGTTCGCATAGCTCCGGTTATGGAAATGGCGGCCTGTCTTTGGATCGCCTCGAGCTGTCTGGTTAGTTTTACCGTACCTTTATCTCTGGTGCCCGTTTCATTCCGGAGGGGGGGTTTGTACCATACGTCAGATGCATAGCAAATTTGTGGGATTGTGACCGCATTGTAAAGTCTCACCGCTTCCGTTGGTCGGATACCAGACGCGGCCTTGGTGTACCTCCTAAAAGCAGCCATGAATTTGGTAGCCGTCCCCCTGACCTTTTCGTATTGCGCCGCCCATCTGAGTTTTGAGTCCAATATAACGCCTAGGAGTTTCACCTGAGGTTTTCCGGGTAGTTCGTGTCTTTTGATTCCTTTCGGGGTAGTCTGGATCAGTATCAGCTTTTCGGCCTCCGTCGTCTTGATCTGAGAGTGTGAGAAGTTGACTAGCGCTAGCTTGCTCATTTCTAGCGGGGAGCTGTAAGTACGCGACCAGTTAAATACCCCATTCTCCCTTTCCATCATTCGCTTGATCGTGTCGTGTGCCTCCTCAAAAGTCTTACCGCTGGTCAATAGAGTAGTGTCGTCGATGTAGCCGATGATACATTCGTTCTTTTTCTTGGGGTCCACGATGTTGATGAGAGGGGCGTTGTAGATGATGTATAGCAGCATGGAGAGGGGACATCCCTGGTTTGTCCACGGTATATGACCACTCTTGATTTGCACCTCTACGCGCACGTGCGATGTCGGAGAAATATCCCTATATACGCACAGGCTACGGTGAGTGCACGTAGTGAGAAGACGGAGGACATACGGGCGTTGGACTGGTGCCCAGGTGCGGTTATCTTTCGTCTCTAACTCTATCGCGTCACTTCCTACAAACAGCACCAGCTTATACTTCAAATCTGGGATATCTTGCACAATGATTTCTTATTGTTGTGTGAGATGAGCGGTATGGACCTAAATTGAAGTGAAGCGCCGCACCATTCAGGTAGAGGCTTTGGGGGCATGGTCAGCCACAATCCGACCTCATATCTATCGACGTGCTCACAGATTCATCCCTTGGGGCGACTTGGTCGCCATGGTTGCTCGCTTTGCAGGACCTCGAGATGCAGGGGAGATCAGGAGAGATCGATGAACATGTCCAGTGTTTTGCCGGCCCAGCCGATGACAGCTGACGTCTGTCAAGTCAAACTGGGCGGCAACCCCCCAAGTCAAGGTCAACCCTCCTCCACACTCACGCCGCTCCTCATCCGTCAATTGCTCCGCCTAGCCCTGCGCCGACCCGCCCGCCACGGGAAGACCTAGACTCGTACCACGTTCGTGCGATTTACGCTGCACTCGACGTATCCGGTGTGAGAGGGACGAATATGAAGACGGCGAGGAGCTAGGAAGGTGGGGAGCGACTCCGGCTGCCGGCTGTTGCTCTCACTGGATGGTCCTTACCTCTGACGTTCGAAAATGGACTACAGGAGTGAAAATCCGCCAGGTTGTGGCCAATGCGATCTCTGTCAATTATTCGTTCGACATGTACCAAACTTGTCACACCACGCTTCCCGCCAGTCCGCATCTGAAGGGCGCGGCAGCAGAAGCAGGATGGCCAAGGCCCATCTCTGGCCCTATCACCAGCATGACCAAGAAGTTGCATCGAAACCGTCGAAGCACCGCGGCTTCCCAACCGGACACCAGAGCTGTATCGAACCCGTTCACTTTCGGGATACTGAAACGAACGACTCCGCCTGTGTTCACTCCCTCCAAAGAAGAACTCACGGTTTGGATGCGCCAGGGCTAAAAACCGAACGTCGTCGTTCGTTTGGAGCGACGCTTTCGTTCAGCCACGGGAGGAACCGCTTGGGGAGTAGATCGAGCACACCGAGCACGAATGGAATGGTGGAGCATCGACCAGCGGATACCAGGATCAGGATTGGAGTCGGCCCCTGCTGTCCCAAAGAAAAAGCAGACGCAACCCAAACTTCAACAACGCACCATAGTGCGGGGTCGTACTTTCCTAATGTACGACCGGGACTTCCTTTGGCATCTAACAATGATCCTATTGCACCCGCCGATGTCGTACCGCCATACCCTCCCACTCTTGCTCCATCGGGCTACCGCCAAGCTCAGATGAAGAACGTGCTCAAACACGCTCGGGAAGCGCTGATGAAGGAAATCAGAAAAGTGGGCCATAATGACCTCGTTGTGGAAAGGGTGAGTTTGCTCGTTTGCTCGTTTTTGGAGACGGTGGTTCTAATTTGGCACTTCGGTACCAGGTGGGGACTCACCGTGCTCTGTCAAAGCGAACGCTACCGCATTAAAGTCGTCTATCGAGCTCGTCCTGCCGTTCCCCTGTCTGAATGTCTGAAAAATGTCGAAACCCATGTAACCCTAGTTATAACCCTAATATAAACCAGTAAACCTTGACTAGGTTTATAGTAAAGGGTATTTTATTATAATAGGTTTATAACGGGTTTACACCAGGTTTACAATGGGTTTACGACAGGGTTATAACTGGGTTATAACCTGATACTTAACCTTGTATAACCCTGGTTATTTTGAGTGCTACATTGTGAGTATTACTGGTCAGGAATGCTCAGATATATGGTGCAGCCATTGGATACAACACGAAATATAGTTGATATTAAATTCTGATATGGTACATTGCACTCTAACATGTGGAACATCCAATAGAAACCAAATGGGCAGTACTCCACAGTCAATCTGTTCTGAGATGGGAAGTGTAGGACAGTGGGCAAAGTTTGAAGTGTGGGTCATTAGCTACTTGACAACACTGTTGATTGCATTGTACTCACCTCTGGATATTCCAAGGACCTTGGTAAAGTGTCTATGGATGTGTGGGAGCAGCAGGGAAGGCAGTGAGGGGGCTGCTCTGACTCCAGTGGCTCCAGCCCTGCACAGGGTACCCACCATATCCACTACCATAGTAGCCATATCCATCGCCTCAGCTGAACTCACCACCACAGGGCCGCAGCAGATGCCTGCTCCTCCATTCGGACTTAGACCACCACTATTGTTGAGAATGGGCATTCAACAATGTGATTGACTTGATCATCGGTCAGGGATCCTTCAGGGGCTGGAGTGATGACACTCAGTAGGTAGCAAAACCACTATTGGGGTTTGAGGCGATTGCCAGGTTGCGGACAGTCAGAGGGGCAGGGTTTGGGCAGCCAAGGAACGATCTAGAAATGGTCAGGTAGCTGTCAGGTAAATAGAGGTATCAGTAGTAGTAGTAATGATATGAACTACGGCCCTGGACCGAGCTGCCTCCAATCAAATGGCTGCTAAGTACCTCAATAGTGCACTCTGCATCGGCCGGGTATTGCACAATAGAGAGATGAACAATAGATGAGATGAACATACAGAGTGAATTGGAGCAGATGGTGTGAAGAGGGTTCTCGGAGATGAGTGGCAAGAGACCTAGCCAAACATCCGTTGAAGTTGCAACTGCCAGTGGGTTGATATACACCATTGTACCTGAGGGAGCACTTGGTTCTGGAGCCCCGCTGAGTAAGTGCTAAAGCACAGTATGAGTGTGGGAGTTTGGCTGCAGTCGTTACACTGTTTGGCAGAGCCTGTGCAAGGTTTCAAGTTGTAAGCCATTGGCCACTGAACAGCACCTTGAATTGTATTGTACTCACCTTTAAGTATGCCAAAAACATTGATTATATACCCATGGAAATGTGGGTCAATGGGGCAGGCAGCAATGGCAGCAATGGCAGGGTCCAAGATGCAACTTGTGCAGGTGGCCCACAACACATGCTGTTGGAGGAGCTGAAGAAGCCTTGATGACCCAGTGAAAATGTGTTTTTTTTGTTGGTTACAAGTATGAAGGGGTGGCTGCAGGGTGTGGTTGAGTCCAAGTGAGTTGAGAAAAAAAAACCAAGTCCGAAAATTTCTGGTGTGCATGGCAGTTTTCACTTCAACTCTATGGGTTTGGGCTCTGGAATGATGTGAGCTGAACATAGGTGCTAAGTAAAATGCAGTGGACCACTTAGAAAGGCGGCAAAGGTGCATTCAAGCCTGTTGCTTCGTTTCTTCATTTTGGCCTTGCTCCAGCAGTTTCTTGAAGGCACCATTGGTGTTCTTGATTTCCTTTTACATATCCCACATCACAGAGCATTGACGTTGATGGTCATTCAAAGACATGTTGTTGCAGTGAAAGGCAAGTTACAGAGACACAACCCGACAGCCCACTAACTTTGATCGACAGCATCTGCCTCACACCTCAATACTTATGATGCATTATAACAAGTTTATATCAAGTGGTGCCCGCCATAAACCTGCTATAAACCTGTTGTAAACCTGTTGTAAACTGGTTATAAACTGGTTATAAACCCGGGATAAACTCTTTGGGTTTATAACCCACCAGGAGTTTTTGTGACAAATCGGTAGAGGGTATGCGGGTACCACGCAGCCCACCGTACCCGAGTGTGCTCGATGAATGACCACCAATACTGTCTAATAGTTTATCGGCTTTTTTGGTGCGACGGTTATAGGTTTCGCTACAAACGTTCTTTATAGTTGGATTGTCTCGTGCTCTGCCATGTTCTTGATAAGTGAATGAAATGTTAGTGTCTTGCTGGATGAATGAGTACTGAACCGACAGGACCTCTTGCTATTCATGTCGATGGTCAATAAACCTCGATGGTGAGGGACGCATTCGCAACTGACCACGTTCCACAGATTTCCTCGATGCCAATATGGAAGTGACGAATAGTATCCTTCTTATTCTTCCAGTTCGCTCCTTTTGTCTCGGAGCAGAGCCCGCACTCGAACCGATCTTTCGCCTTGTCCAAGAACCCGTCATGTGCCTGAGAGGCGGAACCCATGGTCGTGATCCACAGCGTTGATTTCGTCCTCAGATAGAGTACGGCTAAGTGCGTCTGTTGTCACTCCTTTTGTGAAAGCCTGCTGGATCCAGGCGATCGCGAAGTCTTGCCCACCTCGCCGCCTGGATAGCACTTGCAGTTCCGGGAGACCCCGCTCGTAGGGAGCTGCGGGCCTACCTCCAGGCTTATCGTAAACGCCCTGGAGTGCTTGACGACGCTTTCGACTAGACGATTGTTGTCGGATTAGTCCCGTGGGTGCATCCTGACGAGAGGGCACCCAATCCGTATCTATCTGGAAAGCAGGGATTGGGTGGACATCAGCTCCATTGGGAAGGCGGAACTGTCGTGACAGGTAGGACGCAGTAGGAATACTGGCTACGCTAGTCCGGTGGACGCTGACGTAACCCCGTCTGACGGAGGGGATCACTGGGATACTACTTATACGCTAGATCACTGAATGGAAGGCAGGGCCAATTCTTCTTTTTCTTTGTTCTGACGCGTTGTTTACGCGTTGTTTACGCGTTGGCCGAAACTCAAAATACGGTGTGATGCATCTTGCATCTTGCATACCAGTGATATGAGCTGTGACTCGAAACTAATTGGCTGCCTTGGAAGCAGTTGGCGGGCCCGGCTTTGTGGCCTTGTTGTAACTTCCGACCTACGGAGCGGCCGCTTTGAATTTCTTGACCTGACCACGACAACGAACTTTTGCTCGTTCTACGCACACGCACGCACTCCCGCCTTCCTTCTTTTCCTCAAAGCCATCTTCATTACTTTTTGCTTTGCTCTATTTGGTTGAGCGGGTGTTGCTAATCGTCCGATCAACGCCACGAGCTGCATCGGTACACTCATACTCAGACCGATCTTCCTCAACGCTTGAAACAGTGTACACACACCGGCCGTCAAGCAAAACGACTGCATACCATCTTCAGTCTCTACGGCGGTGACCGCAATAGCTGGCGCTCGACAAACTCTCAGTTTCTTCCAAAGTCATTTCCTTCGCGAGTCTAGGACTAATTGCAGACTCATGTCAAATGTATGCGGGAATTCATCATTATTCTATTTTACATGACATCCGCGAGCTCATGATCGTTGGCAGAGAATGGTCCAGACCAAGCCCGGCGGGACCGTGCTCTTGCGCGCGTCTACACAGGGATTATACATCCTACACCACCACATTCTCCATCGTTGCACGACCCTACACAAGTCCAGTTTGCGGGCACACCGCTCCCAAGGAGCTCGTCGCAGTCGCAGTCTCAGTCGCCGGGCAGCTCCAGACACCACCGCCCTCCATCGAGCGTTCATTCCAAGTCTACCTCACCCAGCGGACCGTACAGCTCAAGCTTAGACACTCCAACAGTAACGCAATACCCAAGTGCCGCTCAGGACGGCCCGACATCCGCTCGTTCTCACTAGTCACCCCCGCAACACCCACACGCAACCTCCCGCCACACTCACACAGCTCCTATCGACGTCAATTCCTCCGCCTAGCCCAGCGTCGCCCCGTGCGCCAGGCGACGACCTGGACTCGTACCACGTCCGTGCGATTTACGCTGCGCTTGACGTATCCGGTATTAGAGGGACGGCTATGAGGATTACGGGGAGCTGTAAGGCCGGGGAGCAACCGCAGTCTTGTTCGGCTGCAGCATTCTACCCTCGGCATATCTCACTGGATGGTCCTCCTGCCCTCGGCGTATCTCACGCCTTCTCCGCCTTCAGTAACGACTCCTCCCTCACAGCACCCGGCATTGAGGAACGCAAGCGCGAAGATTATAAGTGGGTACGCTTGCTTGTCCTACGACAGCACTGGAGTGACATCAGGGACTGGGCGGCGAACTCAGGGAAGGGTAAATAGAGGTGTGCAAGATCGGTGGAGGAGTGCTGCGCGGTGGACGTTGATCGGGTGTCGGGTAAGTGCGCCATTTCCAGGCAGACACGGCGGGGACGGGGCTGAAAGCAGCAACAGAGGACTCGGGGTCCCTTGGGAGGCCGTATCAGGCAGGTACGAGATTCCTTGGGTATTGGCGAAGGATGGTATTGATAGTATCAATAGGTGAATTCGTGGATTTGCGCAACAGCGCAACTGCTGTGGGCGCTAAGACGAAGACCTTGTGAGCACAACCAGTGCGGACAGAACTCTTGAATTTATACCATGGTACAACGGTATCTGAGGAAGACGATTCGCAACGCCTCTCTGGTCAGATCTCGTACACAAGCGCAGTGCATAGGCAGTAAGCAAGGGGTACATGACCCAGGCAGTAAAGATCTATGGTGTCAGTGAGGGATGGGATAGAAGCAAGGGGCAATGAGCTAGGACTGGACGTCGACAACAACGAAATACCCTCATAGGCGAGAATGTAATCGAGTCTATTGAAATCAAGGTCTGTTCCTGAGGGGATGTCGCGCAGTCAAAGCTGTTTCCATGTGGGCGTGGGACGTAAAAGTGCTTCTGCGGAGGTTTTCAGCACGAGGGACGACTTTGGAGAAGCGATATTCGGAGCCTTTTGCAAGCTAGGTTGTCTGTTTGGTCGGTGCTGATGACATCGGCGAGCAGTAGGTTTGAGCGTTCTGGAATAAACCAGGTATTGACGCCAATCAAAATTTATGATTATTGGTTGCAGAGATGAAGGCGTGAGGAAATAGTCGTGTCATACGATCTTCAGCCCTGGGTAATCTGTGGCGGCCACGCTCAGCCGTCGAACACAGAGAAGGGAAGGACGGGCGAACGCTTCCACCACCCTTGACATCAAGAAATCAAGCAAAGATTCAGGTGATCCTTGTTCAAAGTCACTGTGCCGCCCGGCCAGCAACAAGACGCAATTCAGGGCCGATGTGGCCTCTGGAACTTCACTCTGGAACGCGAACGTTCGCGTTGTTTGCACGGAAACAATGCCTAAGGTGTTGCTTGACATCTCAATTTTATATGACCCAACCCCATCGTTCCTCCCCACTTTTTGGCGAGGGCATTCCATGGCCCGCCAAACAACGTCACTCGGTTTAGGTTCTCTTCCAGCTCCCCAGTACACTATGTCGACACCTCGTAGAAGAGTACAGACGGCTCTAGGCACAACATCTTAACCATCCTCGGCGGCTGGTCCATCGACAGCCAGCACCCGTGGCCGTGGCGAACGCAGGTCGGCGAAGTGGTATTCGAGAGACACACGCAACGTTCCATCCCACCAAGGCGGAGAGTAGAGCTATAATCTAGGAATGTAATCTTTCGGTTCAGGAGGCTTATTATGCCAAACACGCGTGATATTTCGCGTAGCAGTCTGACTGGCAAGCCTGACTGGCCTCTACTCACAGCTCCTCAATCGCTTCATGGCTGATAAAGGGACTGCGAAGAGACACCGTGAGATAATGGGCGAAGAGCACGATCCGGGAAGTTCTTTCAAGACTCGTGGATTTCGTCACTCCAATGAGACTCGAATATTCTCGTCATTGTGCGGAGCGTAGAGATAAGCTCTTATTTTCAGTTAGTTGGACTTGATCACTCTTCCACCTACGGGCTGGGCGGCGTTGTAGTCATGCACCCTTACTAGATTTAGGGAGTCCTGGTCCGCGCTTTCTTCTCTCTCCCTACACGTTCTCCCCACCTTTCATGTCTCGACCTCACGAACGTCTGTTCACCCAAAGACTTTCTTGGTATATATCAGATTTACCTTGGCTCGAATATGAACATATCACGATTCGCATGAAGAGGCACCAGTACAAGTACAGAGACTGAAAGGAAAGCCTAGGCATTTGCACTGTTGAAAATTTCGGCCCAAGAGGTTCCAAACACAAAGTCCTCAAAATCAAGAGCAACCGATCTAGTATGAGAGGTCGGGGGGATTGTCAGGAGAGTGGGTGAATGCAGGCCTGTACAACAGTCCGTAGGTACACAATATAGTAAACGATTCATTGAATCTCTGACCCAACCATTTGCATCTGGTTGTGCATAAAATTCGGCATGGATTTGGTTATAGGAGAGAGACGGTTGGATAGGAGGATGTGGAAGTAACTCCCACACATGGATTGTGGTGTCCCAAGATCCAGAGACAATGTGCTGCCCGTCAGGAGAGCAAGCGATGGAGTTCACATCATCAGCATGCGCCATCAGAGGCTTGCCAATTTTAGCACCCGTAGTGGCATCCCAGATTCGAATGGTCCTGTCATTAGATGCAGATATAATGTGCTGCCCATTAGGAGAGTAAATGACGGCCTTGACCTTATCAGCGTGCCCCTGGAGGGGCATGCCAACTAATGCACCAGTCTTGGCATCCCAAATCTGAATGGTTCTGTTGCTCGATCCAGAGATGATGTGTTGTCCATCAGGAGAGTAAGCCACAGACCACACATTGTCGGCGTGTCCCTCCAGAGGGCGGCCAATGGCAACGCCAGTCTCGGCGTCCCAGATTCGAATAGTCTTATCACGAGATCCAGAAACAATGTGCTGCCCATTAGGGGAGTAAGCAATGGATAGCACATAGGAAGTGTGGCCATTGAGGGGCTTGCCAATCACAGTACTGGTCTCAGCATCCCAGATTTGAATGGTCCAGTCAGAAGAGCCGGAGATGATACGCTGCCCATTGGGAGAGTACGCAACAGAATTTATTCCCTTGGTGTGCCACTCTGAAAATGTCATTACTGCAGCACCACTCTCGGCATCCCATTTTCGAATGGTTCCACCATCAGATCCGGAGATAATGTGTCGACCATTGGGAGAGCAAGCAACAGACCGCACAAAATCAGTGTGCCCTTGTAGAGGCTTGCCAACTGCAGCACCAGTCTCTGCATCCCACATACGAATAGTTGTGTCAGCAGATCCGGAGATGATTCGCCGCCGATCGGGAGAGTAAGTCACGGACAACACCCCGAGAGTGTGCCCTGCCACAGGGTTGCCAAATGCGGCACCAGTCTTGGCATCCCACATTTGAATGGCCTGGTCACCGGATCCAGAGATGATATGCTGCCCATTGGTAGAGTAAGCAACAGTGTTGACAGAGTTGAGATGTCCCTCTAGAGGTGTGCCAATTGCTGTGCCAGTTTCAGCATCCCAGATTCGAATGGTTTTGTCATCAGATCCGGAGATGATGTGCTGCCCACTGGGAGAGAAAGCGACAGTCCACACCTTATCTGTGTGCCCCTCAAGAGGCCTGCCAATTGGAGCACCGGTCTCAGCATCCCAGATCCGAATGGTCATGTCCTTGGATCCAGAGGCGATGTACTGTCCTTCAGGGGAGTACGCAACAGAGAACACACTATCAGTGTGCCCCTTTAGAGGGCTGCCAACTGTGGCACCAGTGTCGGCATTCCAGATTCGAATAGTGTTTTTTTTTTTTTTTGTAATCCAATTTTATGTGCTAAGATCTACTCTATGTTACACGTTTTGTCGGATGTGATGTATCTGCGCCCCAATAGACTTGTTGCTCCCTGTCAGAAGGAATTAGACGCAGCCTAGAAGGGCTCTCATGGCGTAGCTAAACATGGATCGTTGTTTCAAAACAGTTGCCCACAGGCAAAGCGCTGTGCGCTAATTTCCCCGTAACTATTTCCTCAATATTTTCGTGAACGTTGGAATTCCTCCCAGTTTGTCTCGTTCCCATCCCTAGCAGGTACAATACACTCACCATCAGCCCATGTCTCTGGCCGGTCACGACCAATGACCTCGTTCTTCAATTGCATCAGCAGGATTTTCTTGTCATAGCGTTGATTATCATCGTGGGTGGGCGAGATTGGAGTCACCACTTCCTATCTGCCCGTTTGGGGGGCGAGGCCAGGGTGGCAAGTCCCAGCTGCCCATTTACCTGTGCCACGTTTTTGGAGGAGTTGGCATGGAGATACAGTGTTGGTGGTGTGTCGTGGGGCTATGTGGGGTAAGTAATGTTGAAGAGTGGTTGGTGGTTGCGGCGTGAGTTCGTTAGTTGGGGGAGGGTGGCTTGGCGCATTGACTTTGATGATTCACCCGAGTAGTGTCAGGCAGTATATGTCGGTTGCTGCCTGTTTTGACATGTAGGCCATAGTATGTTAGCACAATGTCTGCCACGTCATCATACCTCTTGGGGGGGCCACCTCACTGCAACGAGGTTTCCAATGACCATGACTGCCCCTATGCTTCTCCAGGACACACTGCCATGGGCAGTGGCCTGGGGGGGCTAGGCCGCGGAAAAGCTCGGGCATGGAAGGGCACATCTGTCCCCTGTACCAAGGGTCTCTTAGGCAGTCAAAAACGGGTGCCTGTAAGGGCCTAAAGGCCTTTCGCAGGCTGTGGGCGTGGGGCTTGCAGGCTGCGGGGGGCCTTTAGGGGGGGGCTCGCAGGCTGAGGGGGGGGGCTCGCAGGCCGTTAAAGGGGGCTGCGGGAGGCCTTTAGGGGGGGCTCGCAGGCTGCTAGAGGGGGGCTCGCAGGCTACTAACACAGGCTGCGAGAGGCCTTTAGAGGGGGGGGGGTCGCAGGCTGTGGTGGGGGCTCACAGGCTGTTGGGGCCTTCGCAGGCTGCATATGCAGGAACTGCAGGGGCCCGTATGGGACTAATGCCTTGTAGAATAAATAGAATAAAAATGAATAATATATTTATTACTATACTATTGGGTTTGTGCAACGTTTGAGGGCATTTCAATCCAGTAATGCCCCAGGTGGTTGAGGAGAAGCCCCGATACGGAAACAAAGGAAGTTCCTGCAGGCTACGAGAGGGGCCTCGCAGGCTGTTAAAAATATAGATATATAGATAATATGATTACAGGCTGTTAAAGGCCTTTTAGACCCTCGCGCAGGCTGTTTCGGAGGCTCACAGGCTGTCAAAGGCCTTGCGCAGGCAGTCACCGCAGGCCACTCGTACCTTGTTATTTCGGGCTATTAAATATATATATATTCATATCTTATTATTACAGGTTTTTTAAGTGCTTTTGGGCCCTTGCGCAGCCTGTTTTGTAGGCTCGCAGGCTGTTGAAGGCCTCTTAGGCCTCGGCGCAGGCAGTTGTCGCAGGCCACTCGCATCTCGTTATTTCAGGCGGTTAAATATAAATATAAATATATTATATCATTACAGGTTTTTGAGCTTTTTTTGGGCCCTTGCACAGCCTATTTTTGTAGGCTCGCAGGCTGTTGAAGGCCTCTTAGGCCTCATGCAGGCAGTCATCGCAGGCTGTTTGCAGGCCGCCCGCACCTTGTTATTTCGGGCTATTAAAAATATATATATTCATATTATATTATTATAGGTTTTTGAGCTTTTTTTAGGCCCTTGCGCAGCCCGTTTTTGTAGGCCCGCAGGCTGTTGAAGGCCTCTTAGGCCTCACGCAGGTGCGATAATATCGCCTTTTTCTCCTCTTTTCCTCTTAATTCTGACAATCTCCACTCCCTCCAGTCGCTCCGACAACCGCCCTCCAGCTCCGCTTCCATCTCCGCTCCTCTCCTGATCCCCTTGTCCCGTTCCCTGTTCCCTATGACTCGTGTCTCGTGCTACGGACTCTTTCTGATGTTCACTGATTTATTCCCTGTATTTCCCCGTGCTTGTACCATTCTCCGCTCGCTGCTGGACTCGCTCCGATAGTGTAGGCCCTCTGCCCCGCACGCTCCACTATTCCCTCTTCACCTCCACCTCCATTCCACCGTGTTCGCATAGCCTCCACCTCACTGCCCATGTGTAGTTTCCACCTCCACACCACCCCCGCCTCTGCTTCTTACCACCTACACTATGCGATGCCACCCACCTCACCGCTTTCCACTCCACCGCCTCCTGCAGTCTCGTAGCCGCATGTATGTAGTTTAGACTTTGTATTTAAGCTCGGACTCGATGAGGCATGTACCTCACTCGACGTCTCGATTATAGACGTTTGTTATTGCGCCCCGCCTCGCTCTCGTAAATCCCGACCCGCTCGCTCGCACCTTCGGCCTTCGGACTCTGGCCCTCAAGCCCGTGTGGATCATTCCCCCGCCCTCGCGTGCTAACTCCCACCCATAGCACCGCAGGGCTAGCCAGCCAGACCAAAACCCCACTTCAGTCAGCCCCTTCGGAGTTGTACCTAGTCGGAGCGCGTAGTCACCGAGGCAGATTGGGCACCCGTTGTGCTTTTGGGCAGTCGCTTGGGAATTAGGTCCGACAAGCCCGTAAGCCGTCGTACCCATTCCCTCCTCTTCCTTTCGGAGTTTATATTCCCGCCGGCACGTGCGGACGAGAGGAGAACCCCGCTTCCGTCGGCGCATGGACGAGCCTCAAGATATTTCCGCTTTCTTTGTCTCCGAGTGTCGGTTCCTTTAGGGAACCTTCAGATTGACCAATTCCATCGCAGCAGGCAGTCGTCGCAGGCTGTTCGCAGGCTGCCCACACCTCATTATTTCAGGCGATTAAAAATATATATATTCATAGTATATTATTACAGGTTTTTGAGCTTTTTCTAGGCCCTTGCGCAGCCCATTTTTGTAGGCCCACAGGCTGTTGAAGGCCTCTTAGGCCTCACACAGGCTGTCGTCGCAGGCAGTTTGCAGGCTGCCCGCGCCTCGTTATTTCGGGCTATTAAAAATATATATATTCATATTATATTATTATAGGTTTTTGAGCTTTTTTTAGGCCCTTGCACAGCCCGTTTTTGTAGGCCCGCAGGCTGTTGAAGGCCTCTTAGGCCTCATGCAGGCAGTCGTCACAGGCTGTTCACAGGCTGCCCGCACCTTGTTATTTCGGGCGATTAAAAATATATATATTCATATTATATTACTACAGGTTTTTGAGGTTTTTTCTAGGCCCTTGCGCAGCCTGTTTTGTAGGCTCACAGGCTGTTGAAGGCCTCTTAGGCCTCGGCGCGGGCAGTTGTTGCAGGCCGCTCGCATCTCGTTATTTCAGGCAGTTAAAAATATTTATATTTATATTATATTATTACAGGTTTTTACGCCTTTTTGGGGCCCTTGTGCAGCCTGTTTTTGTAGGCTCACAGGCTGTTGAAGGTCTCTTAGGCCTCGCGCAGGCAGTCGTCGCAGGCAGTTCGCAGGCCGCCCGCACCTTGTTATTTCGGGGTATTAAAAATATATATATTCATACTATATTATTACAGGTTTTTGAGGTTTTTTTAGGCCCTTGCACAGCCCATTTTTTAGGCCCGCAGGCTGTTGAAGGTCTCTTAGGCCTCACGCAGGCAGTCATCGCAGGCAGTTCGCAGGCCGCCCGCGCCTCGTTATTTCGGGCTATTAAAAATATATATATTCATATTAGATTATCATAGGTTTTTGAGCTTTTTTTCAGCCCTTGCGCAGCCCGTTTTTGTAGGCCCGCAGGCTGTTGAAGGCCTCTTAGGCCTCGCACAGGCAGTCGTCGCAGGCAGTTCGCAGGCTGCCCGCACCTTGTTATTTTGGGCTATTAAAAATATATATATTCATATTATATTACTACAGGTTTTTAAGGTTTTTCTAGGCCCTTGCGCAGCCCATTTTTGTAGGCCTGCAGGCTGTTGAAGGTCTCTTAGGCCTCACGCAGGCAGTCGTCACAGGCAGTTCACAGGCCGCCCGCACCTTGCTATTTCAGGCGATTAAAAATATATATATTCATATTATATTACTACAGGTTTTTGAGGTTTTTTCTAGGCCCTTGCACAGCCTGTTTTGTAGGCTCGCAGGCTGTTGAAGGCCTCTTAGGACTCAGCGCAGGCAGTTGTCGCAGGCCACTTGCATCTCGTTATTTCGGGCTATTAAAAATATATATATTCATATTATATTATTACAGGTTTTTGAGCTTTTTTTAGGCCCTTGCGCAGCCCGTTTTTGTAGGTCCGCAGGCTGTTGAAGGCCTCTTAGGCCCCCGCGCAACCTGGTTTCACAGGCTGCGGGAGGCCTGTTAGAGGGGGCTCGCAGGCTATTGTTGGGGGGTCGCAGGCTGCGGCAGGCTCGCAGGCTGTTGGGGCCTTCGCGCAGGCTGCATATGCAGGGGCCCGGTATGGGACTAAAAGCTTGTAGAATAAATAGAATAAAAATAAATAATATATATATTACTATACTATTGGGTTTGTGCAACGTTTTGAGGGCGTCCCATGCCAGTAATGCCCTAGGTGGTCAAGAAGCCCCGAAATGGAAATCCCGCAGGCTAGGAGAGGGGCCTCGCAGGCTGTTGAAATATATATAATTACAGGCTGTTAAAGGCCTTTTAGACCCTCACACAGGCTGTCGTCGCAGGCTGCTCAAACCTCATTATCTCAGGCTGTTAAAAAATAAATAAATATAATATAATATAATTACAGGTTTTAAGGCCCTTTTAGGCCCTTGCACAGGCAGTTTTTGTCGGCTCGCAGCCTGTTAAAGCTAAAGGCCCCTTAGGCCTCACGCAGGCAGTGATCGCAGGCCGCTCGTACCTCATTATTTCAGGCTATTAAATATATATATATTAATATAATATAATTGCAGGTTTTTAGAGGCCTGTTAGGCCCTTGTGTGGGCTGTTTTGTACGCTCGCAGCCTGGCGCAGGTTGTCGTCGCAGGCCGCTCGCACCTTGTTGTTTCAGGCTGTTAAATATATAAATATATAAATAATATAATTACAAGCTTTTACATTTTTTTTTGGGGGCCCTTGCGCAGGCTGTTAGAGGATGGGCTTGCAGGCTCTTCATGGGCCTCCAGCCGCCGGCACCCGTGCCGTCGGCCTGATCTACCCACCCACCCGGCGTTGTGTCCACCTCTCCCAGGAATATATCAGATATTCCCAACGCTGCCGCAGCCCGCAGACCTCACCCATTGCACCTAAAATTCAGAGTCAAATACATAAAGGTCAGGTTAATCACGCACATACAATAATGTGGTCAGCGCGCATATCGGCAGGACTTTTTTATGTCTATGACTGATAGGGGCTGCACGTTCTTGGAATTTGTAGTAACATGTAGATATATAGATATGTAGAAAATGTTTATTTTCTTTGCTGATCCTTGTAGCTCAACCCATACCCAACATGTGGCTCTCACGTTGTTTGTTGCATCTTGGACCCCGCCGTCGCCGCATGCTCCACTGCTCCGCTGCTCCGCTGCCCCGCTGCCCCCACTTTCCATGGGCGCAATCTCAACATCTTGAAAGGTGAGTATGATAGGTCGTTGCCCAACCTACAGCTGGCGCCCCGCATTTATCGGCTTTGTAGGACCTTCCCCCCCGCCGCCTTCCTCGCTGCCCCTACACCTCCGTGGGCGCAATCGTAATGCCTTTGGCATTCTGAGAGGTGCGTCTGATGTGAATCAAGGCGCCGTTCGGTAGCTAATGGCTTATCACTTGAAGTCCTTGCTGGGACTTTCCCGGACCGCGCAACGATCCCGGGGACGACCCTTCCGTGTACGTACACTGTACACACATTATATGCGCTTCACTGACGCTTGTCACCGAACCTACAACCCGCACGCCACATTTATCGGCTCTGTAGGACCTCCGTCCCCTCGCCACCTTCCTCTCTGCCCCTACACTTCCCGGGAGCGACTCTCCCACATACGTGTATTGTATACAGACCGTATATGCCCCGCTGACACTTGTTGCCCGACCTACAGCCCACACACCAGCTCTGTAGACCTTCCCCCCCTCACCACCTTCCTCGCTGCCCTACACTTCCCGGGAGCGGTTTTTCCATGTACGTACACTGTACACACACCATGTGCGCGTCGCTGACACTTGTCACCAAACCTACAGCTCGCGTGCCGCATTTATCAGCTATGTAGGACCTTCACCCCTCGCTGCTGTCCTCGCTGTCCCTACACTTCCCGGGAGTGACTTCTCCACGTACATATACTGTATACAGACTTCATACGCTTTGCTGACGCTTTTCGCCCAACCTACAGCCCGTGCACCAGCTCTGTAGACCTTCCCCCCTTCACCGCCTTCCTTGCTGCCCTACACTTCCTGGGAGTGACACTTCCATGTACGTACACTGTACACATACTATATGCATTCCACTGACGCTTGTCACCTGACCTACAGCCTGCGCCCCAGCTCTGTAGACCGTCCGCCCCTCACCGCCTTCCTCACTGCCCTACACTCCCCTGGGGCGAGTCGTCCATGTACGTACACTGTACACACACTATATGCGCTCCGCTTATGCTTGTCGCCTGACCTACAGCCTGCGCCCCAGCTCTGTAGACCGTCCGCCCCTCACCGCCTTCCTCACTGCCCTACACTCCCCTGGGGCGAGTCGTCCATGTACGTACACTGTACACATACTATATGCGTTCCGCTGACGCTTGTCGCCCGATCTACAGCCCACACACCAGCGCTGTAGACCTTCCCCCCCACCGCCTTCCTCGCTGCCCTACA
>Ga0307515_10010155_pt1 | contig 18082 bp, 4 predicted proteins | sample 17_EM_MG_FD_194513 | JGI IMG/M metagenome (GOLD analysis project Ga0307515, IMG submission 194513) | Populus trichocarpa ectomycorrhiza microbial communities from riparian zone in the Pacific Northwest, United States - 17_EM | ecosystem: Host-associated > Plants > Roots > Unclassified | place... | reverse complement strand
GGTTTTTCCTCCCCCAACATATCAGGGGTTTTCTTCCTGTAAATTTATAAGTTTCCCCTGTGTACGGAGTAGTCTGCGTGGGCCGCATAGGATCCGTATCAGACGTTAAGCAATGAATTATTATTATTATTATAAGCCAAAATAGTATTATTAAGAGTATTAAAAATAAACTAATAGATATTAAATCGGAATAGTAAAGCTTTAAAAAGTAAAATATTAAACTTTAAAAAGCTATTTAGTTCTTATAAGCGTAACTAAATACTCCTTTAGCCCTAATATAATTATAGGCAGTAGTAGCGGCTAGTAGAGGCATAGTAGGGCTAGAGATAACTTTACTATAAATAATAAACACTAGGAACTCTAAGGAACCTAATTAGCAGCTAGAAATAGACGTTAGCTAAATAGGTTTAGAGGTAATAGAGAAGGTAGCTACTACTAAAGTAGTAAAGTAAACCATTATATAAGGTATAAAGGTTATTAATAGGCTTATAAGAGCTATACTTAAGGACTTCCGTATATAGCAAATAAGCCATAGCGCAAGCATTATTAGATTTTTAGTAGAAAAAAAATAAAAAAGCGGTGTTTAGGTAGATAATTACTTAATAGCTTAAACCGTATATTTCTAAGGCGAGGCTTATTAAACCTAAGTAGTATATAGTTAAGGCGGTCTAGGTTAAATTACTTTTAGTAATAAATATTAACAGTAGAAAAGTAAGTAAGTTAGCTATAGAGCGCTTTAGGATAGAGAATAGCGTAGAGGTATATATAATAAAATAGCTTAGATAACTAAGGCCGCGCGGCTAGTATGTGTTAGTAATTATTAAAGTAGTAATAAATAAGGATATAGGGAAGCTACTTATGTTAGATAACATGTTATTTAGGGGAAGTGCGATTATTATATTACTATTTAAGGAGAGACGTACCCCTATAGTATGCTATACATATAAAAGGTTTAGATATAGGGCTAGAGACTATACGCGACCTAATATATACGAAATATATAGGCGGGAAGGCTATCTCTAGTATAAGACGGTTAACCTATACTGCGTAAACTGTTAGAGTTCTTACTAAGCCTTATACTATAAATACCTAGCATATAGAAAAGAAATAGATAGAATTTTTATACGATAGCGCTATAAATAGAGAACTTTAAATTATTTAGGCAAATATAAGAAAGTATAGGGAAGCGTAGTATGCGCTATATAATAAACGCTAGCAGACTTCCACTTTATTCTAGGCTAGAAGCCTTACTACTTTCTCTTAAGTAAGGAAGTAATACTAGCTAGCTTAAACCCCTAGTAGATAAGGTTTATCCTAATAGGTAGAAAGCAGCGGTATTCCCTAGTTAGGTTATATATTTAGGCATCTAAAGAGCTAGCAGCTATATAGCTATAGGTAGATTTAGCAGACATTATAGTAGCAGTAGCGCACGTCGGCTAAAGGAGACTTATAATTATGTTAGTATATATTCTAGATAAATACTTAAGAAGAACTAAGAAAGAGAACCTAGAGGAGCTCTTTAGTAGGCTAGAGATAATTAATAGTCTAATTTAGGGTAAACTATTACGGGACTTATATACTAAGGTAGTAATTATAGGCGACTTTAATCGGCATAACCCGCTATAGGGAGGAAGCTATATTAGTTCCATATTAACGTAAGAGAAAAGCGCGCTAATTATTAACTTTATAGCGGATTAGTTACTTTAGAGCCTACTTCTAATAGAAGTATTTATATTTAAGAGCGACGCGGGGTAAATATCTATAATTAACTTTATACTTATAACCCTAGGCCTAGCGAGTAAACTAGTAAAGTATACTATTTAGGAGTATAAGTACGGGTTAGACTATAAAGTTATTTACACTAGCTTTTGGGTTAATATAAATATATAAAAGAGCTAGGAGAAGCTACTTATTAAAATGTAAACTAGGATAGGATTTAAGAATATATAGAGTAATAGAAAGAAATAGGATTTCCTATAGAAGATATAGACGAAATAGTTAACTACCTTAATAGGTAGGTTAATAAAGCCCTTAAAGCATACTGCTAGCGGGCCAAGCTATTATTATATATAAAAAGGTAGTGGAATAAAGATTTTATAACGCTAAGGAAGTTATATATATACTAAAGGAATAGGAATAGCGCAATATAGAGGCAAGGAAGGGATAACCCTAAGCTACGCAATATTGTAGTAAAAGCGAAGAAGCTCTTTTATAGGACTATTTAGTAATATAGAAAGCTCTATTAGGACAAATTCCTTAATAATAGTAATAATATATAGAAAGCGTCGAAATACCTTAATCCGTAGGCTATATCCGCGTTTACTAGAATACTGCTAATTAAAGAGGCTAAAGGATAGGGAGAGGTTATTACAGAGAGCTATAATATTATAAGAGAACTACTCTAGGCATTTTTTCTAGTCCCGCTACTATACGAATAAGAAAAGGACGCTACGGCTAGCTATAACTAATTGCTATAGGAGCCTATTGCCAAATATAAGGTTAAGGTAGTAGTATTTAGGGCTAGCCTAGATAAGGCCCCTAAAAGGGACGGCCTACAAGCTAGGGTACAGCGAGAACTATAGCCTATACTAAGTAGTAAGATTATTACTCTCTTTACTAAATTACTTAAAATAGGAAAAGTACTATAGGAATAAAAGGTAGTAAAAATCATACTACTATAGAAGCTAAAATAGGGGGACTATATAGTAGCAAATAACTATAGGCTAATCTCACTCCTCCTAATGCTAGGGAAAGTATTTAAATCGCTAGTAGCGGAGAGGATAGTATACCTAGTAGAGGAATACAGCCTACTATTTAAGACATTCTTTAGAGCTAGGAAGTAAAGGTTAATAATATATACGCTATTATACCTCTATAAGGATATATTTAGAGCGTAAAGAAGAAAAAAGACGCTATCTTTAGTATTATTTAATATTAAGGGTGTGTCACGGGACTTACACGTTCTTACGTCCCTGCGCGTTTTGACGTTCTTAACTCGTGCTTACGTTCGTCCCGAGACACCTACGCACGTTCCCCTATAACCCCTATTTATACCCATACCTAACCTGTTCTATTTCTGCATTTAAATATCTTTATATTAACTACGCATAGTTACGCGTACGTAGCCTTCTTCAATTACTACCCCGTTTAGTATATTGTATTCCAGCTCGTGCTCACTTCCGTAATAGGGTGCGTATAATAATATAGCTATAGAGCCGGAAATTGGGAGATTATAACAGTAATAAATACCTTAAATAATTATATAATAGGTATAGGACTTTTACATAAACCGTTAAGCCTATATCCTAATTAATAGATATATATTAGAGGTATAGACGCTCCTATAGGTGGGTTTTTATAGGGATTAGCACTAGCCCTAATACTCTTTCTATTCTTTAACGCGGATATTATATAAAGCGTACCTAGAAATAGCAGCTCTATGGCCTTTATTAATAACTACTTAGTATAGGTTATAGGCCCTATAGCGGAGGAAAACACGTAAATTATCTAGGGCAAGATTATACTAATACTTAAAAAGTAGGAGAGAACTAGTAGAGCTTAATTTAAAGCGAAGAAAACGTTATTTATCTACTTTACCAAATATAAAGAAGTGGGTAGAGATACTACTACGCCGCTCTAATTTAAAGAAAAAGAAAAACCCCTAATATAGGATATTAAAATCCTTAGGGTAATTCTTAATAAGGAGTTAAGGTTTAAGGTATACCTAGTAGATAAGGCGGGCAAGGCTATTAAGGTAGCGCTAGCGTTGCGCAGATTAAAAGGACTATAGCTTAAGAGTATTAAGCAGCTAGCTAAGAGTTTAGTCCTACTAATAGTAGACTACGCGTTGCTAATATAGTACCCGCTTATAATATAAGAGTTAATATAACTCCTCTAGTAGCCGCAGAGGATTATAGTATAAGCTATTATTAAAGGGTTCCGCACCATTGCTTTACTAATAGCGGAGGTAGAAGCTAGCTTACTCCCTCTTAAATAAAGGCTGTATAACTAGGCTATCGCATTCTAGGTATTAATCTATAAACTAGGTAAATTATACCCTTATTAAATAATTTAAAGATAAAGGCTCTATAGACGGTATAGGTTGCCGCTTTAAAGGATAATAGAGATATATAAGGATATCTAGGTAAATAGGGTGCTAGAGGTTAAACTATATATATACCTACCATAGGTAGCTAAGCCTAATATAGTAATATACAAGGACAAAGAATATACTTAAGCTATTATTAAATACTATAAGCTAGGGTAGGTTAATATATCGGTTAATATATTAATACGTAATAGTAGGGTAGAAGTTAGTGTGTATACTACGCCATTTAAAGTAACGCTTTTAAAAATAATAGTAAGCTTTAATTAAGCTAACGCCTACCTTATAGAGCTTCTAGCAATTAATAAAGCAGCTAATTAGCTATAGAACCCTATATATATAGCTGTTAACTAAGCAGATTTTCTAATACCTACTTTTAGTATAAGAATATTCTTTAACTTATAATTAGCGTTGCTATTAGTATAAAGTTAGAGGGCTAGAGTCTACTAGGAAATAGTTATAAAGATCTTAAAGAAGCTTTAGCTAAATAATATTACGCTATACTAGATTCTAGGCTACTTAAGATTTATAGGAAATAAAAAGGCTAATAAGCTTACTAAAGTAGTAATAAAACTATAGAGCGAGGAGCTATTATAGAGAGACGGCCTTCTATAGTACTTTATAACGTAAGTATAAAAGGCTAGCCTAACCGGAATATATAATTATCTAATTAACAGTGTCACCGGTAAGTAGAAGGTAAGTTAAAGGTAAGTTAAAGGTAGAATAAGTTTTACGTATTAAAGGACAAATACTTTTAACTACTTCTATTTAGAGACTAATCGCTAGTTCTTCTCTAAAGGGGAACTAGCTTCCTATATATTTCTTCTAAAACGCTAGTAAAACCTTTCGCCCCTAACCTATCTAACTATATCTTTTAGAATATAGATAGGATATAAATAAAACCTCCTACCATCTTATTAGATATATACCTCTTAGGGGATTCCGTTACAATTAGCTCCCCTTTTAGGGTCTTAGTCCTCTAAAACTTCGCCTCTACTAAGCTTTTATAGAGTTCCAGCTAAAACCACTAGGAAAACCCTTAGTAGAAAGGTACTCTATAATGCGACTTATTGCTAGCTCTTTACTAGCGCGGAACTTTACTTTATCTTTTATTCCTCTACTCTTCTCCTACCCTAGCTCCTTATAGTGTTTTTATAATAGGATTTTAATAATAGTAATAAAAATTTAGTGGGATTTACCTCTCTAATTTTAGGAATTTATTATAAATCTAAAGGTTATCTAGTGTAACGCGTTAACTAACCACTATTCTTATTTACCTAAATAGGCCTTAATAATAACGTCTTTTATTTTAATTTCTTTTTATTTATAAGTTATTGTCTCTCCCTTATCCTTCTATTAACAATACTATTTCTCTTGTTCTTAAATAGGCTGTTTTTATTATATCTCGCCTTTTAGCTTCTATATCTCTAGCCATACTTCTATTACTACCTTATTATCTTTTCTTAACGCGTCTATAAGCAATAGAATCCCTACCTTATCTCTTATAACGATGCTAACTTCTTAAAGTATTCTCTTATAATAGCTTGTGGTCCTTCTACGCGTCCCTAAACCGGCGGCAGTATTATTAATCTCCTAGTGACGCCCTAGACAGCGTCTGTTGCTCCTACAGCAGTTTCCCTAAAATGCTATTATTGCTGCGTTTATGCTCTTACGTAGGATCTTTCCCACGTCTATAAGATACCTCGCTTTAGCAAAAATAAATTTAAGTACTCCTATTGTTATAGTAGGAGAAAGACCTATATCCTGGTATTTCCTATTCCATCCTATTCTAGATTTTACTAATTATACTAAATCCCCGCTATCTATGCATATAAGACTTATAGGCTCTAACACGCTATCTAAGATTTCCGCTAATATCCTAATAGTAATAGGCGGGGATAAAAGGTGTCTTCCCTCGCTTATAGACTCTTTAATTCTATAAGGGTTTCTACTACTATAAAGACGCAACGTTCTCGGATATATAGTGTCTAAAAGCGTATATGCAAATAGCTCGTCCTTATTAATAATAACATTTATACTCTTACGCGGGCTACTTTAGCTAGGTAAGTTTCTCTAGTAACTTACTTAGGAACTATGCTAACTCCTTTAGCCAATATCTCTCTAATCCTTACTTAGACGCTAATTTAAAACCTAGAGATATTAAGGATAGCGATAAAGGTTAAGATAAATATTCTTCTCGCTAGTCTCCTACCTATACTAGTCCTTCTAGTACCCGTTATTCTAAGAAGAATATTAATAGAAGTGCTAATGCTTCTAGGGATGGAGAAGCTAATAATACTATTAATAATAACGTTAAGATAGAAGAGGAGGCTCCTATTACTGCTGCTAGTATTTAAGTTGTTACCTAGCTCTTTTCTTTTTCTTATAGAATAGCTTTATATAGTGCCTCTTAGGTACCTCTAGGATGCCCTATTATTAAGAATTAACTTTATACTTTAGGGATACCTTTATTCTAAGCTTTAGTAATAATCTATATAAATGTAGTATACTATTATAATCCCCATATATAATAAATGGGTAGTATTTCTATAGGTGCCTTATAATTCCTTAAATTTTCTAATTCTTTATAAGCTGTCCTTTTACTCCTCTTTATACCATTAACTCTACTATATATCTCTAGTGCTAGGCCAAATACTTTCTTTTTATCCCTAGGGAATCTTTCTAAATCCCTAAGGCCACTTCTTATAGTGCTACTACTCCTTCTTAAACAGCGTCTTCTTTAAATAGTATCCCTGGTAGTTCTCCTGTGGATCCCTATAGGCTTCCTCTTATAGGATTTTAGGATCCCTATTATAATAGCGAAACGTTTCCGTTTTTGATGCCTATACTTAATCCTATAGTTTTAATTTATGGGGTTTTCCCTATTGCTTTACCTATAGTATATCCGGAACCATTTCTAAGTCTTTACCTTTAGTTCTTAGGAAGGTTTTAATTACGGTATTATATCCCGGCTAAAGGTACTCCTTAAGTTCCTAACTATTATATGCCTAAAAGTATCCTTCCTAATAAACTAAAAATTCGCGCTTCTTCTAGCGCTATCTTTAGTCTAAAATATCTTCTACATTCTATTTCAGTTTCTTATTAATTTCGCTAGGTAGGGGTAGTTCCGCACTATCTCTTCTCTAGTATAGCTCTAGTAAGGAAATATAAAATATAGAATATATTAAATAAGATTTTAGTAATTCTAATTTATAGGCTTAGTTTCCTTTAGTTTTCTTAACTATTTTAAAGGGTCTAAGCCACTGGTGATCCAGCTTCTTCTTAATGCGTTTTATTTAGATATTTTTTATAAATAGTAAAACTTTGTCTCCTATCTCGAATTCTTTTAGCATATATTTTTCGTTATAGTACCTTTTTTGTATAGCCTAGGCGTCTAGTAAGTACTTTTTAAGTTCCTCTCTACGAATTCTTATTTACTTAATTCTTTTTGGACGCCGCTAGTGCCTCTCTTTTAGGAACGATGTCCTTAACGTTTTAGGGGTTATTTACTTTTACCTCAAATAATGCTTTATAAGGGGTCATTTTTGTATTACTATAGATACTTATATTATATACGTATTATGCTAGAGCTAACTATAATGTCTAATTATCCTGTTAATAATTAATATAGCAGCGGAGGTAGTGTTCTAATAACGTATTTAGACGCTTTGTTTACCCATCTATTTATAGGTAAAAGGCAGTGCTTATTCTTTATTATATTTTTAATAAGAGACAGAATAAAGACCAAAATGCACTATTAAATACGGTACCTCTATTAGATACGATTCCCCTTAGCGTGCTAAATAAGAGCTACTGTTTTAAAAACAGGTCTGCTAGTTCTACTACCGTAATTGTTATTATAATAGTAAAGTATCCTAAAAACTTTATATACCTATTAACGATTACTAGGATAGCATTAGCAACCTCTCTAGTTCTTATTTTAGTAGGGGGTAAGCCTATAATAAAATCTATTGTTAATTTTAATATAGGTCCCTACGGAATAGGAAGTACTAATAACTTACTATATAGGTGATGCCTGGATATCTATATCCTTTGGTATATATTATACCTCAATATATAGTCCTTAACCTCTTTAGATATTTTGTCCTAAAAGTATTTCCTTTAAACGGCCTTAAGGGTTCTATTAGCACTATAGTGACCCTTAAAAGGGTTATTGTAAAAGACCTTTAAAATTTTATTTTAAATTGCTTAGTCCTTTAGGATATATACAGCACCCTTAAAGCATAACAGACCCTTTTAGTCTTGCTACTATAGCTTCTTAGTGACTCCGGCTAAGTCGGTCTTTATTATATCTTTTTACCTCTCCCCAAAGGCGAAGGCGTCCCTTTATTAAGCTTAAAGAAGAAGATCTAGAAAGGTTTTATGTAGATTACTTGCTTCTATTTCGCCTGCTACTATTACAGACTTAAGGTGTAGCATAAGACGTTTTGAACTATTAGTGCTAGCAGATTCTCCTACTGTTGTGTAGTATACTATGCTGCGGATAGGTATCTCGCCTATTCCCCTTAGATCCAAAAACTCACAGCTAATACGCCGTTAAGTTAAAGGTGCCGCGACACCTCTAGTATATCCTATAGAATTCTTACTAATTCTGGGGTACGCTAACTTTATAACGTCTGCTTAATCTATAACCTAGTCTATAATTATATCCTATAGCTCTATAATTGTGTTACTTTATAGCTGTATCGCTAGGACCTCTGCCCTACTGCGAAATTCTATAGTTCTAGGAAAAGAGTCTGTTGGGAATAAGGCAAGCGGTCGTTACGTGACGCCGCGGCACTAGCGTAGCGAGGAGTCTTAAGCTCCTCGCCCTTCCTTATTCTAATTAACAAGCTTTATTAACTAACATCACTATAACCTACTCGAGTAGTCGTTATTGGTAAGTCACCCTATGTGACTAATACTAATCAGTAGTTGAATACATAGTCAACTATAGAGTAGCTAGGTTTTTGAATAGAAGAGATAGTCTCATACAGGGGTGCTATATACGCTTATATGGAATGGATTCCGGCAATACTGTGCTACCTTAGACTTGCGGAAAACTAGTAATAGAAGTGTTACTAGGTACTAGGAGATACTAAGTTACGTCTATTACGTAGAATAACCGCGTTTACGAAGATTTGGTTAAGTACTTTAGGTTAGAAGTGTTACTAAACCTAGGGTCCTAAGTTAACGTCCGAAACGCGTTAAATGACGTCTAAAACGCGTTAAACAACTATCTTAATTGCCTACCTATTAATTGACGGCACCTTATGAGAACATATAAATAAATTGGCAGTTCCGCTTTAATAACTACCTTAACACCCTCCGTATGCCTTTACAGATTTAGTTATTATGGCGTTAACCTACCCAAAGAAGTACGAGAAAGATATTGACCTAAAGATATGGAATAGAGATATTGACCTTATAAACGCTAAACCACAAGACCTAAACGGATTCTTATTATACCGTATAGCACACTATAAAGATAGTAAATACGACGATACCGCGCTATAGGAATGTATAAGGGAGGACTTTATTAAATAGATAAAGGAAATATGGGCTCCTGCGAATAAGGATATTATATAAGACTTCTATAACTTTTTATAGGAGTATAGAGTATTCGTCCCTATAGACGGGGGCGTTATTAGAGACAATATTTAGAAGCATATTATTAATGTAAAAGAGGAGTATAAATGGACTCTATAAGAGATTAAGATTAAGCACCAAATACGCGCTATAAAGAATAACTTTTGAGGGAATCCTAATAACGGACAGCCATAAGCAACACTATAGCAGCAATCTCTATAGCAACCCCTATAAGAACCTCCGCAGCAACCTTTATAAGAATCTCCGTAGCAACCACCACAGATAATCTTAGGCTATTAAACACCTTAAGTTCCTCAAGCTGCCGTATCTTAACCCGTGCCGCAAGCTCCGTCTCCATAAGCTCTATCTCCATAAGCTCTATCCGCACAAGCTCCGTCCGCACAAGCTCCGTCCGCACAAGCTCCGTCCGCGTAAGCTCCGTCCCACTTAAGCGCCAAGACGTCTCCCCTAACCCCTACCGCGCCTGGATAACCGGTATAATAAGCCAAATCTATAAACGATATCCTAACCCACTAGCAACTTCCGTAGTAACTTCCGCAGTAACCTCTATAAGAATCTCTGCAGTAATATCCGCAGTAATATCCGCAGCAATATCCGCAGCAACCTCCGTAGTAACCTCCATAAAAGCTTCCGCAAAAGCTTCCGTAAAAGCCTCTACAATAACCTAGATCTATAAATAGTATCTTTAATTAGCAGTAATAGTTACCTATTCCTCTATAAAGATTCTAAGACTCCTATAGTTCCTAAAGTAGCTATAGAGGTGGTTACTAGCGTGATTTAGACAGGGAGTTCTTATAGAGGGTACCGTGAAAAGAGAGTAATGTAAGGGGGAAGCGATTGGAACGGCATAGTTATACTAGCAACGCCATAAGCGTAAAGAAAGAACTACTAGTATCTACAGCAGTTATAAACCTAATAACTATTATAACTAATATACTTACAAATTAACCCTATAATAAGATCCTGTGCTAATCTGCCTACGGAACCGACCCTATACTAGCACTATACTACCACATACTATCGACAAACCAATAGCGCCGCTATGCCTGCTATTACGATACTAATCGCGCCAATACGCCTGCGATCTACTGACTAAATGATTGTGCCTATACGCCTACGATTAACCGACCGACTAATAGACAAGCTCTATACTTAACTACTATTACTACTGCCGCTGGTACCGTACTACCACCTAAATAGACTTTTACTGCTTTCACCTACAGCTAAACTAATACCTTACTGCCTTCCTGCAGCACTATATCTATAAAAGAAGAATTGCTAGAAGCTTCTTATAGAACTTAATAAGGTAGATAACGGTACTAGGGTATACTACCTGCGACATTCTATAGACCCTGACTTTAACCAGCTAATTAGGATTTTCCATCCCCGGGATAGAAAATCGCTATTAGCTCGCTTACCACTAGCGCCTTAGCGGCCTTTATAAGATGTCCGCCTACTACTTCTAAACGATTCTTTCTCCTTTCTCTTCTTCTCCTTAGTTTAGTATTTTTACTAAATAGTAATCTACAAGCTTTGGTTTAGAGGCATTTATACGAGCCGCTCTAAAAGGCAAATTTTAGGATAGCAAGACTTATATTGCAATGGCAATAGTAAGTAAGGAGGATTTATATTTATTACGCTAGTCAAGCAGTATTTGTATATAGATAGCAACCATAAAAGAAGAGTTGCTAGTGTCGGGAATAAGGCAAGTGGTCGTTATGTGACGCCGCGGCACTAGCGTAGCGAGGAGTCTTAAGCTCCTCGCCCTTCCTCATTTTAATTAACAAGCTTTATTAACCAACATCACTGTAACCTACTTGAGTAGTCGTTATTGGTGAGTCACCCTATATAACCAATAGAGTCTTCTTTTTTCCTAAGTAAATTTTGCAATATAGGGATTATTTCCCCTATGCTATCCTAGATTCTCCCTATCTTATAATCTAGACGTCTTAATAACCTATTAATAGGATTTGTCTTCCCTAGGCGGTATATAATTTTAAAGTTATACTATAATAGTGCCTCTACCTATCTTGCTTATCGACCGCTTAATACCTTCGTAGTTATAAAGTATTTTAGGTTATTATAGTCTGCAAGGACTTTAATAGGATAATTGCTTCCTATACAATAATATTACTAGTACTTTATTACTGCGATTATCGCGAGTAGCTCCTAGTTATGCGTTATATAACGCTGCTCTATAGAGGTTATTTTCCTTAACTAAAACGCCACAGAATACCATTTTCCATCTTTTAATTAAGATATAATTGCCCCTAGGGCAAAGCCGGATGCATCCGTTTTAAGGTATATATATAGCTTTTAGTAAAAGTATATTAGGATAGGCGCCGATATAAATAAATCCTTTAACCGGTCTATAGCCTACTTAGCAGCTTCCCTAAATATAAAGGGTCCTAACTTCTTACCATTCTTAGATCCTTTTAGTAGATTGGTAATTAGAAGTATTACTTATAAGTAATAAATAATAAACGTTTAGTAGAAGTTCGCTATGCCTAAAAAAACCTATACTTCTCTAAATGTTATAGGGTAGGGCTATTCCCTAATAGCGTCCACCCAACTTTTCTCTATTAATACTCCGTTAACGCTAATAATAAAGCCCAAAAAATTAATACTAGTAGTATAGAACGTGCACTTTTTTAGGTTTATATAGAGCTTATATTCCTATAGTCTTTCTAGTACTATTCGTACGTGGTATATATATGCTTTGTAGTTATTAGAGTAGACTATAATATTATTAAGGTAGACTATATATATCGTGTCTAATAGGCCTAATAATGCCTTATTAATATAGGCCTAAAATATCACTAGTGCGTTAGTGAGCCTGAATGGTATTACTAGGTACTTAAAGTAGCCGTACTGTGTTTAGAACGCCGTTTTCCACTTATTGCCGGCTTTAATCTGGATTTAATGGTATATATCTTTTAGATCTAATTTTATAAATATCTTTACGCCCAATAGCCTGTTAATAAGCTCCCCTATTAAGGGTAATAGGTAGCGATTCTTTATAGTAATCTTATTTAGCGCCTAATAGTTAATATAGAGGCGAAGGGTCCTATCCTTCTTGGGTATAAATATAATTAGTACCCCTACCAGGCTTATAGAGGGCCAAATCCATTCTCTCTAAAGATTGTCCACTATATATTAATATAGTACCGCTAGCTTATTTTCTAATAGGTTATATAGTAGTCTAAAAGGAGGTTGTTTGTCCCTTATATCTATCTTATACTTAACCAACATAGGGTTAAATAAGGTTTGTGTAGCCTCTTTATTAAAAACATCCTCTAAGTCTATATATTTCTATAAAATCTCTAGTTCCTTAACTGCGTATAGCCGGATATCCGAAAATAAATATTCTATATCCCCGTTCTTAGTGTTAAGAGTGGCATATATAGCATATACCCACCCTTCTTCTTACATATAGTTTAAGAAAGTCTTTTAATTTTTAACTATAATGCGCGGTTAAGACTTCTAATGTTAATATAAGGCTAAAGGCCAATTAATGTCTGGATTAACTTAGCGAAGCTATAGGTATTCTAAAATAAGGTTATACCCCTTAATTTCTGCGGCATAGAAGTATATCTCCTATGTATCCTATAGACTATTGCGGTCCTAGCTAGCCACGGAAAAAGCCTATTCCCTATAGTATGGAATCCGGTGGCCTCTAATACTTTAAATAGTACGTACCTACGAGCTACTAAGGTCCAAATCTAATTCTTTCACTAGTAATTAAAAAATAAACCCTATACTCGCGCCGCTGTCTATAAGGCAGTCTTACATTACCTATTTATTATTAACTTAAATAGAGATAGGAATAACTATATGGTAGTTTACTCCTTCCTTCTCTTACTAGCCTAGTATAAGGGAGTAAAGATCTACTAAGCTATCTCTTTTCCTAATTAGGCCGACTCTTACTTCTTCTGCCGGCAGAAGCGGCTTATATAGCCCTTCTTACCGCAGTTATAATAGGTGCGTGTCTCCCGGTTCCCCTTCTACGGATTAGGTCTCTACCTATTATTATTTTAGGGTTAACTAGCGTTGCTCTAGGGCTGCGAGGCCTACTCGCGTTGTCCTTCTACAGAGCGGTTAGGTCAGAATCTGCCCCTGTTGTTAAAGCTAGGTCTAGTCCTACGCTCTTTATTATTAGCGTCTCGTTCCTTTTACTTACTTAAATAGTCTCTTTTAGTACTCTTAATCTGAGTAGCTTTAGAGATAAGCTTTTCTTAAAAGGTAGGAATTTCGCCCTTCTCTTATATGGCCTGTTAAATCTTAGGTTATAGCTTAGTGAGTAACTAATGAAGTTATATAGCGTCATCCTATAGATCTAAGTAGGGTATGTTATCTTTTAGTTTTTCTAAGTAGTTTACAAACTAGACTATAGTCTAACTATCTCGCTATTTAGCGTTATGGTATTACTAGTTGTAGTTTATCCCTTAATTAATAAGGTCTTAGACCTAATTAACTAACTAGGTCCTAAGTTCGCTAAATTTAAGGGGTATAGTAAGTTTCTTTTTATAGCGTGTCTATAAACTCTTAATAGTGCTATATAGGAAGGTAGAAGTAATTAGTATCTAATTATACTTATTAGAGTAACGTTTCGGATCTAGCTAAAACTTAGTTTCATATTATTGGATAAAACAATTATAGTTCTAAAGACTATCACCATAGTACTTATTAGGTTCCTTTATACGGAATTTAGGTTTTTCTGTTATTATAGTATAGTATAGAGTTACCCCTTTAAGTCTGCTTTGTGTCTGGGGTGTCTATATTTCCCCTAATTATCCTTACAATTGTTCTTAGTAGTCTTAATATGCTTATTTTAATCGTATCTTTAACTCCTTTGTTTTTTATAGGGTCTTATATAGCGACCGCTCTAATAACTCCCTAGCGGTAATCGTTTTTAAGGGTCTTATAAGGTTAGACGGACCAGCCGTGGCTTCTTTATAGAAAGAGGGAATGCGCTCCTCTAGGGAGACTCTTTAAGCCTCTTATAGTAAGGGCGTTGCTTTATAGGGTATAAGAGTATAGTCCATTATCGTTAATTAATAGCTATACATTCCTAACGGATTGTGAGCAATTAGAATTATAAAAGGCTAGCCTAACCGGAACGTATAATTATCTAATTAATAGTGTTACTAGTAAGTAGAAGGTAAGTCAAAGGTAAGTTAAAGGTAAGTTAAAGGTAGAATAAGTTTTACGTATTAAAGGACAAATGCTTCTAACCACTTCTATTTAGAGACTAATTGCTAGTTCTTCTCTAGAGGGGAACTAGCTTCCTATATATTTCTTCTAAGACGCTAGTAAAACCTTTCGACCCTAACTTATCTAACTATGTCTTCTAAAACATAGATGGGACATAGATAAAACCTCCTACCGTCTTATCGGATATGTACCTCTTAGGGGATTCCATTATAGTAAGCCTTAAAAAGAGCTAAGATAATATTAGAACCGCTTTTAGTAAAAAGATCTAATATAGGCAAGTTTATTTTAAAAAAAATCGATATAGTATTCTACCTTAGAAAGGCTATAAAATTATACTAGTAGCTAATTAGCTTTAAAGCTGCTATCCTTATATAGCTATAAACCGGCAAGTTATTTCTAAAAGAATATCTCTATAAAATTAATATATTAGAGACGGCATTATATAACTATAGGCTTATAGAATTAATATAGCACTTCCTCTTCTCTTGTAGGAGGTAGGTATAGTAAAGGATTAAATTAAGAGAGTAGTATAGAGATTAATTTAGGGATCTATTATATATATTAGGAGGCTGCTTATATAGATAAGAAGGAGGCAGGAATATTAACGGCCTAATTAAGCGCTAGAAGCCAGATATTAGCGTAGTTAAAACTATAATTAAATTTATAAAGGAGACCGGATATTTATACTTAAGTATATAAGATATAAAGAGTATAAAAGCCGATATTAATAAGTAAAGACTCTTAAAAATTTTCATTAATTATCTAACTAAATATACCGCGAGCATCCTCTATATATACCTCTACTAGTATATTGCTAATTAAAAAGTATATAACGCTAAAATAGTCCTATAGATGTAAGGTGTTAAAAACTACTTAAGCTTACCTTTAAACTTTAACTTTCTTCTAATAGTAATATATTACTTTCCTTTATTTTTTCCTTAATTAAGTATAGTATTAGGTAATAAATATATAGTTTATATAGTTGTCTTTTAAACCAGAGCAAGTATATTAATAGTAGAAAGTATTTAGTTAGCGCTCTGTAATAACCTATACCCTAAATAGTATATGGCTATAATAGAATATATATATATATATACATACGTAATACGCTACTACCCATAAAGCCCTACTATACGCGTTTATATCGCTATAGTTGGAAATATTATTAGGAAATCGTTTCTTATAATAGCTAAGTATAAAAGCAATAGTAGAGAGCCGTCGTAGTATATATAGCGCGCTGTCGTTACGGCTCTATAGTATTAAGCCCGCGACGTATATAAAGTATCGCCCTTAATAATACTAGGAGTCTTACTACTCCTACTTAAAGCTCCCGTTCTACTATTTAGGGGGGCTATTAAGAGAAACTAGGATATAAAAACTACCTAATATATAACTACTTAGCTTATAGCTAGGCCCAAAACTAGCCTTATTTAGTTAGTTAATATAAACGCGCCCTAGGCATATAATAGAACACCCTTAGGCTTATACTAGCTCTAAGATTATAATAAAAACGCGGTAAGGGCGTAGGAAACCTCTTTTTATAAAAACTTGTTAAGGTTAACGCGTTATAGAATTATATAAAACTTATTAAAGCCCTAAGGCCACCGTAAAGAACTTATTAAGGCCCCTCTATAAGAGCCTATCTGGTACACCTAAGTAACTTAAAAAAGGGTCTTAATAGGCGTAGTGCGCGCGACCTAGATAATAGTAATAGTGACGTAATAGCAACTAGATGGCTTAACGAGGTAGAAATATAGGTAAAGCTTTAGGCGGCGGAAATATAGGCCAGCTTTAACGGCCTTATAGTGTTAAAAGGCGATTTATAGGAAGGTTTTAATTGGCGTAGTATATATAACCTAATGTATATATATATAGAGGAGGCTTTAGAGGAAATATAGGCTAGTTAGATAAGGACTTAATAGTTAAAGATATAGGCTAGCTTATAGAGAGGGAGGATATAAGCTAAGTTAGTAGGAGAGAGTAGAGTAGGTTGCCTAGTATAGAACCTAGTATTTATAGGCCCCTTTTATAAGATACGGTCGGCCTATTATAGAAAGACCCTTATAGGTAGCGTAAAACGGAAGCTAGTAGTATATAAGGTATTACGCCCCTATATTACTACTAGCCTCCTATAGGGCGTAGTATATAATAGCTACTACTAGCTTTAAGAAATTTACTCCTTAATTAGGCTTTAACCCCTAGTATACCTAATAGGTAGGTAGGATTACGTTCTAGCTAAAGAGATTATTATATAGCTTAAGAGAACGGATATATGTATTAGTATACTAATAAACGGAACCGTTTACTAAGACGGTATACTAGTAAAATATACTTATAAAGTAAATAGAAGTTACCTAAGCGGAAGAGGTTTTTAGCTAGGCCTTAACTATAAAAGGTATATAAGGTGTCTAAGAGATATAATAAAGCTATTAGAAAACTGGGGTAGAGGCCTAGATAAGTAAGTATATTAAACTCTACTATATTACTAACACTATTAGCTAATATATAACTACCTACCTAGATAAGGCTTCTAGAAGGGACGGCCTACTAGCTAGGGTATAGCGAGAACTATAGCCTATACTAAGTAGTAAGATTACTACTCTTTTTATTAAATTACTTAAAATAGGAAAAGTACTATAGAAATAAAAGGTAATAAGATTATACTACTATAGAAGCTAAAGTAGGGGGGCTATACGGTAGCAAATAACTATAGGCCGATCTCCCTCCTCCTAATGCTAGGAAAAGTACTTAAATTGTTAGTAGTAAAGAAGATAGTATATTTAGTAGAGGAATATAGCCTACTACCTAAGATATACTTTAGAGTTAGGAAGTAAAGGTTAATAATATATACGCTATTTATCTCTATAAGGACGTATTTAAAGTATATAAAGGAAAGAAAACACTAATTATATATAAAAGGATTTTATTTATAGTGTTTTTAAATATATATATTTAAGCTAATATAATAATTTTATTAATAAATATTAAAAATTAAAAATATTACATTAAAGAATATTATATTAGCTGAAAGGAACACTAAAATCGAGATCCGACCCATACGGTCCTATAGGGGTTCCTTTCCGTCTCATCTTGTCCGCATGGTTAAGCTGAGAGAGAGGATCTCGTCTGTTACTGATGCAGTAGCGTTACGTT
>Ga0307515_10010154_pt1 | contig 18082 bp, 20 predicted proteins | sample 17_EM_MG_FD_194513 | JGI IMG/M metagenome (GOLD analysis project Ga0307515, IMG submission 194513) | Populus trichocarpa ectomycorrhiza microbial communities from riparian zone in the Pacific Northwest, United States - 17_EM | ecosystem: Host-associated > Plants > Roots > Unclassified | place... | reverse complement strand
TGGCTGGTATAACACTGTGATTGAAAGTCATGTGGGCCAACCGGTTTTACATCCGTCTTGTCCATGTTGAACTTGGACCCTATCACGTATGATGTTTGTGACAGGCACGTCACAATGTCTTGCACTGAATCCCCGCTTCCTAAGAAGAGGTTAATGTCATCAGCATAGAGCATGACCTTAACTGGCCGCAGTCCAGGGATGCTGAGGCCGAGAATCTTCTGTCATAGCCTAATGGCCAGTGGTTCTATGGAGAAGTTGAAAAGCAGGCAGGAGAGCAGGTCTCCTTGGCGAACGCCCCTCCAGAGTGTAACATACAAGCTGTACCCACTATTAATCCTTACTCTCAACTGGCAGTCCATGATAAGGTCCCCGATCAGGCCCAGCAGGTTACCTGGCACCCCAAACACCTTCATTACCACAAGTAACCATGTGTGGTCCACTCTATCGTATGCCTTAGCTTGATCCAGGCCCATGATAAAGCCGGGTGTCCCTGTCACATCGCACAGGTGCGCGACCTCTGCGGCCAGCCTAGTGTGCTCATGCATCTGTCTTCCTGGTACAAACCCCTTCTGATCGGTGTGTAGTTTCTTCACAGCCCATGGCACTAACCTATTGTTCAGCAAATTAGTGTAGGCCGGTAATTCGACACCAGCGTTGGGTCTCCTTTCTTATAGAAGAGGCTAATGTTAGCATTTTTAAAACCCATCCTGGAGGAGCCCCGTAGACATATGTCATCTGTGAGGACTCCGAATGTAGCCCAGAATGTGGTAGGGGGAGTAGGCTTATCCTGAAAGGAATCTAGAACCGACAACAGCCTTTTCCAGAATCCATAATGTACTGTCAGGGAGTAGCGAAATAGACAATTTTCGGCAGCCTTTCGGCATCATTTGATTTCAGTGCTGTAGTTCTGTAATTACATAAATGGAATTGTTTCAACACTTAGAGTACATAGGTGAAGTTTCAGATTTTTTGAAGCATGACAAGGCAGTCATCGGGGAGGGCGTGGAGTAGCCAAATAGATGGTCTTGATATGTCAGGAAGATCAAGTTCCCAATCTCAGAAGACATCTTAAGTAGAGAGTCAGTAACTATATTAACAAGTATCTTCTATCATTGTCAGTCCTGCTCCTCCACAACCTCAACACTCTCTAATTCTTTGGGAGACCATACCTTGAGAGCCTTCAGCTCATTGTCTAGACGCTGCCATGACTTTGTGCATACTTTCCAACAATGGTGCATGGAGGGTTGCTTTGATTTTGGCACCCCTTGGGCTGCCAATGTCGTGTCGATCACCTCCTATGCCAGAATCTCTGCAGCACACATCTCTTTGAAAAGCTTTTTCGCTTTCTCTATCCTTTCTTGTGTTTATTTCTCTCCTCCCTAACTTCCTTCCACTTTGCTTTCTCATCAGAAAGGTTCGGCTCTTTTGCTGCTTCACACTCTCGATATTCGTGTACTACTGTGACGTGCCTGCTGCTGAAGTCCAATGCATCTTCAACCTTCTTCTGAGCATAATTCTTTGGTCGATTATTCCTTGGCGGCATGGTTGGCAGTGATTTGTATCCTGACCTCTGAAGAGTTCAGAGCAGCTATTGGCTCGAATGATACAGAAAGAATAAAAGAGGTCACAAGGCTGATCACGTGGAATATCAGAGGTTTAGGCCCCGCTCAACTTGGGCCACCCCCGGTTCAACTTTGCACTTGAGCTTGGTCACGATTGAGGGCTGGCGAACCTCCCACTTTTGGTGGACAACAAGATTTCAACATAAACAATATATTATGAGTTTCTTACAATTCTCTACAGAAGGTTGAGCCCATGGTGCGGACCATCTATTTGGCTACTCTGTCTATTTGGCTACTCCCTGACAGTATGCCATCAGGTCCTGGGGCTGTATTAGGCATCTTAGTGCAGAGCGCCTTAAGCTCTGGCAGCGTGAATGGCCTGTCAAGGACTTCCTCTGGGTCTGTTAGTAAATCGTTAGCCGCATGGACCTCATCCAACAGGTTTTGTTGTGCGTCCTGTCTGGCTGGCGGGGAGGGCTCTGGGGTGTGCAGGTGTGCAAAGTAGTCTCTTGTGACCACAGCCATGTCTTTTAGGCGGACATGGGCTATGGCCTCTTCTGGGCGCCAGAGGCCCTCTACTGAAACAGAGGCTCGGCTCCCTCGTTCATCTAGTTCCTTATTAGACGATTGCTTATACCATTCTGAGGTGTGTAGCGATGCCATTCTATTTTGCTTATTTCTTGCAGCAGCCAAGAAGGAGGCCGTTCACTCATCCAGGATGTCCACAACTGTCCTGTTCCGCTTCACACGTTTGGATCACCCAGGAGATGCCAGGCCATCTTTCTGTGCAACACACTGCGGCACCCTTACCAGGGCGTTCCAGGGAGACGTAGGGCTCGGCTTGAAGAACGTAGGCATATGTTCTGCTGTCTCATATGCAGGGACCGCTGTAGGCCAGCGCTCCACCATCCGGGCAGGGGCCAAAGGCCTGGCCCATAGTGACGCACTCGCCAAAGTCGCCGCAGACATGATTTTGCTTGGGTCCATGTTTTCAGCCCTTAACGAAGTAAGCCAGTCCTTACAAGTTTCTTCATAGAGGATACCTCCCATATCCTGGTTTCAAGGACTTTTTTCTTGAATATTGTCCATCTTTCCAAATTAATGGGCTCTCCGGGTGAGTTCAGCTCATCCCATGCTTTCAATATGGTTGGCCAGAATCTTTTGGCTTTATCCAATGTTTCCATTGGGGGAAGTCTTGGTGCTGGGGCCGCCTTCTCCACTTTTGGGCGGCATACATGCACCAAGGCGGATATAACCCTGTGGTCGGACCAGTTCGTGGCTATGGGTGTCATGTTACTGCTTCTCCACCCTTGTGCGGGTCTGTAGATTCTGTCTAACCTCAAGTAGACCATACCATTGTGCGTCCTCTTGCTATAAGACCAGGCACTGGGTGCGGGACCGTGCCCGGATACATCCGTTGCCCCACACAGATGCTTGATCTCATCAAATGTTGTCAGTATTTTCCTTGGCATAGGGTTGGAGGAGCCCGAGGGGCATCTATCTCTCGCATGTTCCACAAAGTTCCAGTCTCTGATAGCAAAGCACCCAGTCCAACCAGTGCGGGCCTGTCTAGCGACGAAGGCAGTCAGCCGGGAGCGCAGTCGTTCCATAAAACGCCCCAAGGACACCTGCCCTTGTGAGATGTTGCCGTAGACACCCAATATCCAGAATGATTCCCTGCTCTGTCTATGTGATATATTGACTAATACCGCATGTCCGGGGATAAGAACCTGCTTGTGGAGTACGTCCCATCCCGCACCAGATTTAACCAGAATAGCCACTCCTGCTCTCGAGGCCAGCCCGGTCTGTTCCACAACATCCACATGACGGGATGTTGGGATCATCGTTGTATGGGTCTCTGTTAGCACCAGAATATCAATTCGCTCCAGGGACATCAATTGTTCCGCAAAACGTAACTTCTCCCTGCTATTAGTCGCTGTCTTCGTACCTTGGCCACACATGTTCCATGTGGCTAGTTTAAATGTTCTGTTCTGCAGGGGCATGGTGGGAGCAATCGGCTCTCCCTCCACCCCATTTGTAAGCCTCCCTGTGGCTCCTTTGGGGGCAGAGGTCCGGCCTGAACCCGTTGGTGGGGACGGATCACAGTTGGAGCTCGTGGTGCTCCGGGTAGATGCCACAAGGTGGGGGAATTCGCTGTTATGGCTGTTTGAGACACTGGCAGCCACCACACCAGCCAGGGAGGTACCTGCTGTCCCTCTGCCATCACCATCAGCCCCTCGGCTCTGAGCCAGGTAGCCAACAGCCTTTGTGGGACATCTTGATGTTGCAGCTTTGACTTCCATGTTGCTATGAGGGGGATTGCCCCGAATGTGACCTGTAATCCTGTGGTAAGGGAGCACCTAAGGGCCCTGGTTAACTCCCTTTGTAACGTTTGATGGTGGAGGTGCTGGGGCTAATATTCAGGGTATGCACAGTATGTCAGAGTTGTAGTCAAGAAACATAAGGGGGTCCAAGAGAACGGATACCACATTCATCAGAACAGTCATACACCAGATGCAATCAGGAAATCAGTAACATTGTACATATATCAGGCCCTGTCATTCAGAGAAACATCCATTCGCATAAGTCAGTCACACACCAGTACATGTGCCAGCACTTTGCTAGCTGTCTCATCCTTGTTGTCAATGGGAGCATCGTCGCCCACTTGGTTGTCTGCTCGGTTTTCCGGTGTAGGCTGGCGACTTGGAGCTTCCGATTGAGCTGGTGAGTCCGGCAAAGGCGGGAGTTTCTGTAGCCGTCTACTCTTCTTCTTCGACCCTGTTGAGCTCTTGTCTGCCTTCCTCAGGGCAGCCCTAGCCTGTTGCTTTTCGAATGCATGTTTCAAAGTACCCGGGAGCACACTACGATAAGTGTCCTTGGCATCCGCAGCACTAATTCGTGAGGCAGACTTGCCATCCACACCACTCCCTTCCTTCACAGCACCGGTGCAGGCAGCCAGATGCATGTTCTGATTGTTCCATACCTTCCTTCGTACAGCTGAGAACCCGAAGAGGAGGGGTACATAGTTGCTGTACAACTCTTTGTTCCTATAGACTGCTATGACCAGCCATACCGTGCCTGCCGGAGAGATGAGGCCATCTGTTAACAGGACTTGTAGGACTGCCAGTGCTGGGTGTTCTTTAGACCTGTTGAATGATATTGGTAGAGGTTCCCCAATGGCTGCAATAAGGCCCTGGAATTCCTGTTGTGCTCGCAGTGTGCGGAGGGCTTTCCAGAACGAGACTTGGTCGAGATTGAACATGCCAAGGTTTTCGACATACTGCATGAACCGTGGGGAGATGGGTCTAGGAGCCACAGCTAGGGGGGCCAGCTTCGCCCACTTAGCATCCACAGCAGGGTAAGGGGCTACACAATGCCATCTGATGGCGACACAAGTTCTCCACCATTGATTCTCAAAAGAGCGCGTTTCTGGGTTGTTGTATAAGAACTCCGGCGCTTCACTAGCAATGTCCATGACTCCTCATCGTTGTGCAAAGATCATGTTGTCCCACTCTTTTTGTGGTGCATGGGATTCCGCTAAACTGCAGAATGCTAGGTAGAAGTCCCCTTTAAACATTCTAACCACACTCTCCACGTCTTCTATCCGCGTGGAGGGGAAGGCCCCGGATAGCGTATTCCGCATATCTTTCATATCCATGATGGTCTGCATCCAGGCCAGGGCAGTGGGGAGGTCGTTGTCATGCTTTTGGAGAGCCAAAGTGAGATGCTCCTCAGAGGCAGTTGGGAACACAGCTGCCATCCACTTTAAGCCCTGCGACAGTGGGATGTCTTCGTATGTGTCCGAAGTTGACTGTAGATTGTACTCAGGTTCCTGGGTATACTGGTGGCCACCTGGCGAGTTAGACGTAGGCAGGATGGTGAATTTGGGTTTCCTTCTAGAAGGTCCGGCAACAGGGGCGACGTCTTCAGCGGTAATACCTGCTGCCCGAACGAGGGCATCACCTTGAAGTGGCCTGATATGGGAAAACAGGAGGGATTCCTCTTCGTTCAGAGGGATGAGGGATGGGAGCAGTGGCTCAGAAATGATTGGTAGAGGGACACCTGTTAGAATGTTGTCCCTGTCTTGTTCAACAGAGCGCCCTAGTGCCAAAGAGGTCAATGCATGTTGCACCTCCGGATGCCGGGTGATGACTTTGTCAGGGAGGAGTGTTGTTCTGTCTGGCTCATCTCCACTGGTCATGTCCATGTCCTCTGCACTGTTCGGCCAAGTATACTCTGTTGTAGCCTTGCCAGTCAACTGTGAAGTTGCCATGGGCACTGCTGCTAGCGACACAGCAGGCTCGGGAGCTGCAGGTACCAGGTTCGAGTGTGGGGCGGTGTCTTGCGTGTTGGGCTTTGGTACCACTGGGGGAGGCGTGTCACTAATGTGCGTTTGGTTGCTAGAGCCTGCTACCAGGACTGCCGGGGGGGGGGGCTGGAGCGCTTGTGATCGGAGGGACAGCAGCCCGGGGGGCTATGCTCTCTAGAATCGCCAGGGTAGAGTCTAGTGATACAGTCAGTACATGCAAATAAATGCAACCGCGTTGGACCATCACACGTACATGTAGCGGCTTGGTTGCCTACAGGGGGAACTGGGTGCACAGCACCTGGTACGGGGATAGGCAATGAGCCTAGGCGATCATGTGTCAAAGGAATGACGGTTTAGTCAGTATCGGGGGTAGTCACTAATAAAGCAACATACCGATACTCTGTTGGGGGGAGGGGCTCCCTATTAGGAATCGATCGTAGTCAAATGCCATCATCTGATTTGATACAGATGCCGGGAGCCAGCCATCTCGACAAAGGGAGTCCAGCGTTGCAGGTAAGGAGCCCTTATGCTTCTTGCAAAGAGCCTGCATCACTGGCTCCGTAAGGCCAAAGCTCGCAGTGACATTCCCTCGCAACTTGATAAGGAGGAATTTGACTAGGCTGTCCACGACCGAGAATGGTGGGTCGACAGCAGGGGGGGTGGCTGCAAGTGACATGTGCGTATCATCATCAGTGGAAGAGCCGTCTTCGTCCATCTGCTCCTCCACCATGGCCGAAAGGGGGGGGGGGGGTGGCTTCTTCGATGGGCCTGCCCGGGGGCCGCGGGCTGCTTGTGCTGCAGGGGATGCGGGCGCTTTCCTGCTGAGGGATGGAGTACAAGGAATTGGGAGTTCCCAGGAAGACTTTTCCAGTGAGATGATCCACTCCGTGGCTTTCTTCTTAAGGACCAGCATCCTCACCAGGAAGCTGACTAGCATCACCCCTCCGACCTTCATAAAGGGGAGGGGGCACTCCTCCATGAAATGGTCGGTGGAGTAGCAGCATTGGCACGCATATGGGCGTCTTGCAGACCATCCGGGCTCAAAGTTAAGCAGTGGAGAGGATTCTGGGACAGAACCATGTTTGTGACCCCAAGACATGGTCCAGGGCCAGTAGACTGTGGGAGAGTCTAGCATGAATGTACATCTATACTTGGACGTCGCGCCACCTTTCCTAACTCCCATCACACACCAACCCAGACGAGTGTTGCTCATCTCAAAGTCCAGGAGTTTTTTCCTCATTTGATTGTAGATGGTGTTGTCATCCACTATCGAACCCTTCACCACCCATTCCAAATCTCTTGCTCTCCCTGCTGGGGCGAACTGCCTTATGATGTAGACAGCATTTCCTTCTGCTAGCCTCACCAAATCGTACTTGAGGGCGTCAGCCTCCCCTGCAGAACCAGTAGGAACTGTACATAGCATCCAGTCCTGACGTGGATCCATCCTTGTCAGGGTAACCAAGCAGTTCCACCATGTGGCCAGCTTAGAGCAGAGGGTTGATAGCTTGGGGTCTTTGTGTTGAGCGCCAAGTTGTGCAACCCTGGCGATCATGAAGTGGAAGCCCGGTTTGTTGTAGACGTTAGTGAATTCGTCCCAGGACCAGCTCTTGGCTGGCTCCAGGGGGTCCTTGTATCAGTTATTCCACTTATTAGTCCCTTTCGGGACCGCCTTGCTCAGCTTGTCGACTGTATACAGTTCCGGGGGTCTTGGCAGAAACAGCTTTGAATCCATGGGTTCGTCCATGACCACCAAAAGGTCGTTTACTGGAACCTTACCAGTGGGTACTGGGAATAGAGGCGCTACTCTTCCCGCGTAGTCCTGATAGTTGCCTTCCGGCCATAGTTCTTTGGTGGAGGGGCGGGGGTCTTTTCCGGCACAGGGGCAGCGCTGGGGACATTGATTACTGATGCTCCATCTGCAAAAGGGTCATCTCCAAGGTCAGTCTCATCTGGGTTCTCTGCCCCATCCAACATATCCACAACTCGCTCCTGTTCCTCAACTTTCGTGGCGAGGTCTCTGGCGATGTCCTGTAGTGTAGGAATATCAGTTCCTGGCAGGGGGTGCTCCAGCGTGGCCTCAGCGTGTCTATATTCCTTGACGATAGAGACCAGCTTGGCGGACTCCTGGGCCAAAGTCTCCTCTCTCACTCTTTCATCCTCCTGCACAGCACCTAGCTCTGCTTTCACTTCTTCCAATACCATGTTGAAGAATGTGGCTACTGCGGGGACACATAACTTTCAGTCAAAGTCCAGCTGCTTCTTCATAGGAGCCAGATGTGACAATAGATCCTGCCAGGCAGGGACTGCAAGGGTGGAAGGGAATATATCTAGCTCCTTCTTGAAGGACTCCATCACATTGTCCAGGGGGTCAGACAAAGCTGCCTTCCATTTCACAGCCAGAGAGGTGGGGCGTCTGTCCTGTTGCCTAGATTTGTATGGCCGGAATGGCCCCTTTCTGTGCTTTGGCCTGGGCTTCTTCCAGGGTCTGGGCGCTGGGACTCCAAGGGGCACGGTGGGTGCCAATGCTGATTGTGGGGGAAGTGGGGGGCGGGGGCCACCAGTTTGTGCGTTTGGAATGGGGCGTTGTGGGTAGCCAGCGTGGTGACCAGGGTGTGGTCGGTTGGGTAAGTGTGCGCCTACTCGCCACGCCAGGCAAGCCTGCGAAAGGGAAACAACAGACCCAGTGAATTCCATAACCAAGTGGTACAGGCCAGGTGTCTGTTCTTGAAGAAACGTGTAGTCTTGCTCAATATACCCAGTGTCTTGTAAATGAGCAATTGTTGGGAAGTACCCAAGGTCCGTAACGGCTGCAGGCCAGCTCTCCTCTTGTACCGCAGCCAGCCAACATAAGCCTGCCAGGAGTTTAATGCCTGGGCGAGGGCTCCATCATTCAGGGGTGGGGGGGGAAGGGTTAGTTTGTGGATCCGTGCGCTCTCGGAGCACCACATCATCCAAAGGGCATTTCTCTTGTGGTGTCGAGGCCTTCGTGGGAGCTTGCTGTGTTCGTTTGCGCTTGAGGCATACAGGCGTGGTGGAATGTGGATGGGTCTGCTGGGGACCGTGTAGGCAGTAGTCTATAATTGCTATCGCCTTAGACACATCAACAATCATCACTCCCAGAAGGGAGATGGTTTTCCTCATATGTCGTAGACTAGACAGAACTAAAAGATATGTGGGTAAGTAAATGCCCGTAAAAAATTAGTTAAGCAAGTGGGGTCCGACGCTGCACCTGCCATCTCTGCAAGGCCTGGCTAGGGCTTCCAGTCGTATTCAGTCAGCGTCAGATCGATCAGCTCGACTGGCACCACCTCAATTAGTAGTGGCTGTTATTTCAAGTGGGGAAGCATCCACAGGCGTTTTATGTGTATGCTGTCACACGGATAAAATCCGGGGCGGAGAGCCCATGGGTCCCTTAGGCCATGTCGGAACTGCAATGTGCTGTCCCAGGGTCTGCCATTCATGGGTCAACAGCATGGGGAGGCTCACCTGGGCATTGGATATATACACTGGGACATCCAAGGACCATCCAGTGCAGGCCCAACCTACCCTGGTGGGAGACAAAGGCTACTATGGGGTCTACACACATAGTGCAGTAGGCATGACCACTCAGACCTGGGAGGGGCCTGTGTTGAGACAAGCACGCTGCCCAGAACCAGTCACCGATTTTTCAAGTGGGGTGATCCACTAGTGTTTATATTTTTAATCTGTGGTGTGTGCTGTCACCCAGCTGGAGAAAGACTCTCCAAGACGATTTCTCTCAAAGGAGATTGTTAGCCTGCACCATCACCATGCAGGAGGGAAGGACTCCCAAGTGTAGTGATGACCCGTCAGAATCGAACCAAACGGGATGATGCTGAACATGACACCGGCACCAGCCAGCAGGGCAGCAGTGAGTTTCTACCTGAGTAAAGGACCGTGGGCCACCATACCAGGGGATCGGCCCCAGCGAAATGCAGCACGCCACGTTCCCTGGGACAAGCATCGACCTATCCCATCACTAACAACAACTGCGTGTTTATTCAAGTGGCACCACCCACTGACCAGTTAAGGGGAGGTGTCTACCCCATACCACATGAGGTGGTATAGCGGACCGCCTAGGCGGGGCGTGCAATTAGCCCAAGCATCCAACAGATGCGGTATAATCCTCGCAGGAGTCGTCCATGAATGAACAAGCCATCCTGATGGATGGCTTATGCTGTTGTCGCCCCTATTCCAGGTCAGAGGGGTGTGGGCATGCACATGAAGGTGATGCCCAAGCTCTGCCTATGCCTGGGCTGCCATATGCCTGGCCATCAGTCCGTCCTAACCAGCAGAGCTGGTGCACATGACTGGTGGGGGCTAGGCCGAGGCCCGGGTGTTTGGGGGCGGCTGGCTACAGCTGCAGTGCTATCGAATCCACAGCGGTCGGGGAGTGAGGCACAGGGCCCCCGCACTCTAAGCGGGTGGGCTTCTCCAGCCAGCCGTGTACCTATGCTCGACTTGTGGGGAATACCCATGAGGGTGTCAGCTCTCCAGCATGCAGGGCACAACCCCCAGGGACAGATCGCCACGTACACATGCTGGAATAAGGGGGAGACACTCACTGGGTGTGCAGCAGAGGGGGGTATTATGGAGATGTGATGTAGATGTGATGTGTGTGATGTGTGAAGGGGGAAAGGGTTGGGACAAAGGCCGTGAACAACACAAGGAGGGGGCGTTGTCTGTGTGCGAGGGGGGTCCGGAGGGCATGGTGAGCAAGAAAAACAGGGGAAAAACGTACTGTGACTTCTTCAGCGTAGGGGAGCTCGGAAGGGCAATACCAGGAGTGTCGTCCCGTCCCACAGCCGAGAAAGTGGGGGAGGATAGTCAGATCTCCAGGGAGACAAGGAAAAACCCCGTTGGGGCAGCGGGGGCGAGTGCAGCGGCCTGGGAGCAGAGCCAGAGGTCTACTGGACTCCCAGGCCTACGTGTCCATGACCACTATTAGTGAACTCAAAAGAGAACTTACCAGCTGGAACCACTTGGTGGTTGTGGTCGGGTCCAACCTCTGCTTCTTTCCATTTTTTATTTTTTATTTTTTATTTTTTGGTGGGTCAAGGAGGTCACTCTGCCGCTGAACCCAGGAAGTCTTGGAAGGGGGAAGTGGTATCCCGGCCCCGTCTACACAAGACCACACCAGGAGCAGCACCCCATCAGCTGGCATGACCTGCTCGCTAGAGCTCTCCTTACCATCACCCGCAGGAATCTGATTTAAGACCCAGTTGCCTGTTGGAGGCACTAATACGTCCACCACACAGCGCAGACTCAGTAGCCTGGAGTGTGGGGGTCAATAGTGATGGAGCGTCACTACAATACCCACTAAACCTGTGGGGGGCCTCCTGTCTGACATTGGCAAGGTGGCTCCAGCCCCTGGGTGGGCTGTCGTGCCGTACCGGACCACCCATAACTAGTTTAACGTCCCACCCTGGGTGTCCATGATGCACCCGTACAGGCTCGCACAAACACCACTATTCCGACCGTACAGCAGGAGTGGAAGACCCGCTCCCAGAGGGCGCAGAAAGGGCTTAGGAGACGACATGACATGGTATATCACCTGGTGAGTCATACAGCACCGGCTCCCATCAGGTATAGGCGCCATCGGTTTTCCCAGTTTTGACACGCATAGTGCCATCACTGCGAGCAGCATCATCCACGGGATTAGTGCCAGGAGGCGTTGCTTTGAGGGCCTGACCCATAGCGTCGCCACAGTTTTCAGGCCTGTAACGGAAGTCGGCCGCATGTATTTCTTTCATGCGCCATTTCCATATCATCCAGAAGTATGAGCCAATGAGCCATTCCCTCGCCGGCCGGGAATCCTGCAGAGCCCTGTTGGGTTTCCGCAGACTCTTGGAGGGGCGTATCGCATTGAGCTCTAAGGCGGACAAGGCCAAGAGGGGATACCAGCCGGATACCCCCCACTCATCTGGCCATAAAGTCTTGAGGGACACGACCGGGCCTATCACCCGCAGCCTATCTAGTAGCACGTCCATAAGGCCCTGTTGCTTATACTCAGCACAGCCCATAAGCATGTGGCCCAGAGACAACTCTGCCCCACATCTACAAGACCTTCCCATATCCGACATGCCGTGATATCTATGTCCAATGACCAGTGTGCCATTCATTTCTTTCCACAGTACTTCCTTCAAACCCTTGGGGATGTTAAGTCTCCACACCTTCCCAACGTGATCACCCGGATCTAGGACTCTGCCAAACATATTACCCAAGGTGACCACCCATCTGTCCAAGAAGCGTCTGAACTTCACTGTCGCGGTGGGAGGGATACCCTTCCGTCGAATCGTCAGCTTGGTAATGTAATCCAGAGGTTGGTGGCACAGAACCGGTGTCATGTCTACCCATCCTTTTGGCATCATGAGGGCGCTGATATCCCAAAGCCTGCCAGAAACTCTACCTCGGTTAGCCAACGCATCAGCTTTATTATTCATAACGTCGGACCTGTGAGCCTTAGCCTTTGTAAATGTCAAGTGACCCGTCCTACTCCACAAAAGAAACAGGAGGTGCTGTAACAGGCAAGTGGGGGCCCCGTGGCTCAGGTGCCAAGGTGTGTCACCCCAACCATCCCTTTCCATCGCCAGGAGCCCGCCTCGGGCCAATCCCAGGACGAATGTTGAGTCCGTGTGTATCACCACATGCGCATCCCGCCATGCCAGGAGGCAGAGAACCACCACGGCTACCTCCGCAACATTGTTAGAGAGGGTGGAGCCTGTGAGTTGGACACAGTCGTCAAAACCCAGGTCTGATACCCAGGCTGAGCCGGCCGTGCAGTCAGCCCTCCCATTGTGTTCCACCGATCCATCCATCCACATGTGTATGTCCCTCTCGTACACAATGTCTTCAGGGGTGCGTGTTTCTGCCAAGCGTGCCGGGCAATAGTCTTCCACAAAAGTGCGGACCCGTTCCCTCTTATACGCGTCCCAGGTCACTCTTCCTGCTATCAATGACCTAGGGAGCATAAAAACCCGTACAGTGGGGTATCACCTGCCGGGCAGTTTAGCAGTGCTCACTGAAATCTGAGACCACAGTAGGCAGCCATGTATCAAACATACTCACATATCGAGAAGAGCCTATTCTATTACTTTCCCCTGCATGCGCTGCCTCTACCTCACTGATCTATGCTTGACCCAATGCCACAATGGATCACGCAGCGAGCAACGTGTGATTAGCAGGGCACAAAGCATCAATTCAAAATCTACGGTACGCTTACGTGCTTAAATGAGCACTCTTGTCATGTGCTGACCATCCTTCAGATACTTTGACAAAGTCCATGTTGCCCATGTCAACTTCCTCACTTGGGATTGGGTCAATCGAAACGCGAGGGTGTCTATGTCTCCTCCTTTGTATGTTTGGAGCATTTCCTTCTTGGCTGGATGGTGTCTTTGACAGCAAGCTGGTTGCAAACAATTTCTGGCTTGGTGCTGAGGGTAGACCTCGAGTCTGCTGAAACTCCTCCACAGCCCTTTGAAGGGTCTCTTCCTTCTTTATGGCTGCTGTTTTTTGCTTTGGCAGCCTTTGTGATCAATCCTGGCTTTGGAGACTGGCTTTGAGGGCTCACTTGCAGTCCTTTTGCTCAGGAGATAAGCTAAAACACAAGGATGTGGATTTCTCACGACTATTTTAGGTTCTGGGCATCGCGACCTAGGTTCCCATGCATTTTCCAGCCCTGGAACCTTATTCAATTCCCTGTTTTTGGTGTCTGGCTCACATTCCAAGTGGGATTAATGGTGCGCACGTCAGATTATAGTTTCAAGAAGCATAATAATTCTATTTACATATGTAAATGGCAAAGCAAGAGGTTTAGTTGTCATGTGGGTGCTGTTGCTCGGTGGGTGATACTGCCCGGTGGGTGATAAGCCACTGTACACATCCCAAAGGCCCATCCATGGTGGGCCATACTCGTAAATCACTGCCCACTCGCCAGGTGTTTTTACCAGCATCCAACGACCATGAAGACTCCACCACCTGAATGCGCAGCTTCTTCATGACCTTCATCAAGCCTGTACCTCGGAGGGGAATTGGTGCATGGAATAGCTGGGCAACAGTCTTAACCCCCAACCGGCGCAGCTGCAGAACTTTTTGGAAAGTATCAGATTGGTGTCTTGGCAGGGCTGGGTGATTCAGTATCTCCGCTTTTCCGCGGGCTTGATCTGATGGTGCGCAGCTTGACATGTCAAGGCCAAAATGCCTGGCCATCATAAAAGCCTGGGAAACCCTATCCTGAAGCAGGGTGGGTTTCATGTAAGATAACTGTAAGAATGGGTTGAGGCCTGAGTAGGTTCCCACTCTGCTGGAAGAGGAAGCCATTTGCAGGTCCATCCACGTCCATTTCTTCCAAGGTGTGGATTGGTCCCCATCACCAGATCACTGAGGAATTTCAAGTCACACGCATATTTTCTAGTGCGTAATGAGGGACAACCCAAGCCTCCTTCATCCATAGGGAATTCAAGGGTATCATATGACATCGCAGAGAATTTCCCTTGCACAAAGCTAGAGATCCTGTTACCAAGGCGCCGTAAAACCACATCCGGAATGCCGTTGCCGTCCATCAGGAAGTGACACCTTGAGAGCATCAGGGCCTTGGCCAGTAGAGACCAGTTTCGCATGTTCGCTCCTATCGCACACCACTGTGAAATGAGTTTTTTAATGTGTGAATCTATCTGTGTCCATCGGTGCAGCGCATTGTCTCGGCTTCTGACCCATACTCCCAGAATCTGCAGAGGGTCTGCTGGGGGCAGCACGCATGCGCCAGGGATGGTAGAGCCGGCCATATCCTGATCAGTGTAGCATCTCAGTTGGAAATCATGCGGGCCAACCGGCTTCACATCTGTCTTCTCCATATTAAATTTAGAGCCAATCGCATATGATGTGTCTGCTAGGCATGCTGCCACCTCCTGCACCGAATCCTTGTCCCCTAGGAAAAGGTTAATATCATCAGCATATAGCATGACTTTGACTGGTCGCAGCCCGGGGACACTAAGACCCTGGACTATGCACCGTAGCCTAATGGCCAGCGGCTCTATAGAGAAATTAAACAGCAGGCATGAGAGTGGATCGTCCTGTCGTACACCCCATCGAAGGGTAATATAAGAGCTATACCTGCTGTTAATTCTCACCCGTGATCTGCAATCCAGGACGAGATCCCTGATCAGGCCCAGGAGGCCCACTGGCAGTCCGAATGCCCTCATTACTGACAGCAGCCACGATTGGTCCACCCTATCATACACTTTAGCCTGATCTAGGCCTACAATAAAGCCTGGGGTTCCAGTCGCATTGCAAAGATGTGCAACCTCTGCAGCCAACCTGGTGTGTTCATGCATCTGCCAGCCTGGCACGAAGCCTTTTTGGTCAGGGTGTAGTTTCCGGGTAGCCCAAGGGGCCAGCCTGCCGTTTAGCAGATTAGTGTACATCTTACAATCAGTATTCATGGAGGATATTGGCCTATAGTTAGCCACCAGCGTGGGGTCCCCTTTCTTATAGAAGAGGCTAATGTTGGCGTTCTTGAAGCCCATTCTGGAGGAGCCCCGCAATCTTATATCGTCTGTGAGCCTACCAAATGTGGTCCAGAATGTCGTGGGGGGGTCCGCTCTGTCCTGCAGGGAATCCAGGAGGGAGATCAGTCTTTTCCAAAAACCGTGGTGTATACCGTCAGGCCCCGGGGCTGTATTAGGCATTCTAGTGCGAAGAGCCTTCATTTCCACCATCGTGAAGGGCCCGTCATCAACCTCTTCCAGGCACACCAACCCATTGTTAGCGTTGCAGACTCCTCCCAGCAGGGCTCATTGCGCTTCTTGTCTGTTAGGTGGGGATGGCTCTGGAGAGTGCAAATGAGCAAAATAATCATGTGCCACCATGGCCATATCTTTCAAGCGGACATGGGCCACAGGCTCATTGGGGCGCCGAAGACCTTCCACCGAGACAGAGGCTCTACTGCCGCACTCATCCAACTCCTTGTTGGCCGATTGCTTAAACCAATCCAATGTGTGTAGCATTGCCATTCTATCCCATTTGTCTCTTGCCGCCTTAGAGTAAGATGCAGTCCACTCGTCCAAGAGGTCCGCAACCCTCGGGACGCCTTGCACTCGTTTGGGTCGTTCCTGGGGCCATGTATCATCGTGACATGTGCACGCGCATGTCACCCTCACAGGGGATTGCCAAGGGGAATCTTGGCTTTGTTTGAAGAATTTCGGCAAACAGTCAGCTCTCTCGTATTTCGGGACTGCCGTGGGCCACCATTCAACCATTCGTGCAGGGGGTGGAGGTCTGCTCCAGAGGATTCTGCAAGCCGCAGCTGCTGCGGACATTATCCTACCTGGCTCAATGCTCTCAGCACACAGTGCTGCAAGCCAGTCTTTTCTTGCAAGCTTTTTCATAGAGGACACCTCACGTATCCCTGTCTGCAGTACCTTCTCCTTGAAGATTGTCCACGACTCTAGGTTAACGCATCCTTCCGCAGAGTTTAGTATTTCCCAGTCCTTCAGCACGGATGGCCAGAACCTCTTCGTTTTGCCCAGCACCTCCAGATGGGGCAGTCTTGGCGCTGGCAATGCCTTCTCCACTCTGGGCCTTTGTACATGCATCAATGCAGAAATAACCCTGTGGTCAGACCAATTCGTAGCTATAGGTATCACTTCGCCACTTCTCCACCCTTGTGTGGGCCTATAGATCCTATCTAGTCTAGAAAAGACCATGCCGTTATGCGTGTTCTTGCTATAGGACCACGCACCGGGCGCAGGGCCCCGCCCGGACACATCCACCACACCACACAGACACTTTATCTTGTTAAATGTAGCCAAAATCTTCTTTGGTGTACCATTGGAAGACCCAGTGGGACTCCTGTCTTTGGCGTGTTCCATGAAGTTCCAATCCCCGATCGCAAAGCAACCGGCCCATCCGGTTTGAGCCCGCCTGGTCACAAAGGCGGAAAGCCGAGAATGTAACCTCTCCAGGAAGCACCCAAGAGAGAGTAGGCCCCGTGATATATCTCTGTATACCCCCAGGATCCAAATCGCCTCTCTGCTCTGTTTATGTAAAATATTAACCAGAACAGTGTAGCTGGGAATAAGGACTTGTCTATGAAGTACTTCCCACCCCGCATCAGACTTAACTATGATCACCACACCTGCTCTAGAAGCTAGTCCAGTCTGTTCAATGACGTCCACCCCACAGGATGCTGGGATTGAAACCGTGTGAGTCTCAGTTAGCACCATAGCATCAATTCGCTCCAGAGACAAGAGACACTCCACAAACCGCATTTTCTCCTTACTATTAGTTGCCGATTTTGTACCCTGACCACACATGTTCCATGTGGCTAGCTTAAAGGTTCTATTCTGTAGGGGCATGGTGGGAACATCCGACTCTCCCTCTGCCCCATCCACAAGCCTCCCTCTGGCTCCTTTGGGGGCAGAGGTCTGGTCAATTCCCGCAAGCGGGGACAGATCGCAGTTTGAGCCTGCAGCTCTCTGGCTAGAAGCTACAGGGTGGGGGGATTCATGTTTATGGCTGTTTGAGACACTGGCAGCCACCACACCAGCCAGGGAGGTACCCGCTGTCCCCCCGCCATCACTGTCAGCCCCTCGGCCCTGAGCCGGGTAGCTGACAGCCTGTGCGGGACATCTTGATGTTGCTGCTTTGACTTCCATGTTGCTGAGAGGGGGATTGCCCCGGTTGTGACCTGTAATCCAGCGGTAAGGGAGCACCTAAGGGCCCTGGTTAACTCCCTTCATAATAGTGGACAGTGAAGGTACGCCCGCTGGGGGCTACTATTCAGGGCATATACAGCGCGTCAGAGTCTCAGATATGAGTACATGGAAGGCAGTGGGGGAGCAATCAGACACAGTAGCCAGCACATTCAGAGGCCAGAAGAGAAAGGTCAGTATGAGCATATAAGAACTATCTATGGGAAAGGGGCCACAATCTGTCAGACATTTATCCGTCATACATATCAATCGTTCTTCAACACTTGGGCAAGCACTTTGCTCATAGTCTCATCAACATCATGGGTGGAAGCATACTCACTTGCACCCTCATTGTGTAACGACCCGACCCCGGATTGTTACCCTCTTCGAATTCCCGATTTCTATTCGAAGGCGGACCAGTACGATTACGCCAACCCGATTACGCCAACCCGAGACTTCGGCGCAAATCTCGAGGCCAGGTACGATCGAGGGCCTAGATCAGC
>Ga0307515_10010153_pt1 | contig 18084 bp, 24 predicted proteins | sample 17_EM_MG_FD_194513 | JGI IMG/M metagenome (GOLD analysis project Ga0307515, IMG submission 194513) | Populus trichocarpa ectomycorrhiza microbial communities from riparian zone in the Pacific Northwest, United States - 17_EM | ecosystem: Host-associated > Plants > Roots > Unclassified | place... | reverse complement strand
GAGAACGAAGAAAAAAGACAAGAAATCCTTAAGTAAAAAGAGATATTAATTGCAGGTACAGCTACTAAGGTAGTAAAATACCTTAAAGTCTCTCCTACTACGCAGTGTAATAGCTGCTAAAAATTTGGCTATATAGGAGACAGATGCTCTAATAGGGCCTGTAGATATTGTGCGGCTGCATATCTATCTAAAGACTACTACTATCCTACCTGCTTAATAAGCGGTAGGCCTTATAAGCATACTACCCCTCTTTACATTAATTGTAAAGAAAAACACTTTACTAATAGTAAAGACTGCGAGAATCTTAGAGCGGCTAAACTAGTATATAGTACTAGCGTAGAAGATTCTATGGAAGAATAAAATTAATAGGAGTTTAGAAGGAGGTAACTCCTACTAGGCTTCTGGGTAAAAGGTAGTAGAGAGTAAAAGGATAGAAATAAATTGCAAAAGGACAGGGATAGGGGTTAGGATTTCTTATAGTTTTTCTTACCATTTCTTACTACCTAATAGTTATTAGCAACCTAGTATCTTACTAGGAAGCTGTAAATCCCTAGCTTAGGGATTTATAAACTACTAGGATATAGCTACTAGTATATATTAAGCTGCCTAGAAAGGATTTATGTATATAGAACTATAGCGCCATAGCCTAGAGGCTGCATGCGCAGTATTGTACGTAGTATAATACAACGGATATAAAAATAAAAAAAATAAGCATTTTTTGCTCTCTATAAACAACTAATATATTATATAATAATTTAAATTTAAAAATTTATATATAGTTTAGTATTTTTTTAATATAATCTTAAAGCTATTTTAAAGCTATTCTAAAGCTATTCTAAAGCTATTTTAATTGTTTTATAATAATTTTTAATAAATTAACGCGACGTGACAAGCTCCGCACTACTTAGCCATTGCATAACCTATAAAAGGTAAGCGAATGACTAGCAAGGCGTTAGGTACGGCTATACGGAACAATATATATAAATTACGTAACTTCGTTACCTAATAATTAACTTAAAGTTATACTAACTATAACATTAATATTTAGCTTTTTTAATTATCTATTATTTTTTATTTCAATAGGACTTAAAAATCGCTAATTTGTATATAAAATAGCTCGAGTTCAGGGGGTGGCTGAGTTTAAGTGGTCCGAACTTATTAATTTTGCAGGCAAGCTTTGACCACTTCTCCTTTGTTTTCAATATGAAACTCCGGCTTTTAGCCCCGTATTACCTTTGCCTAATGTGCTTTATCCCATCCAACAGTGAAAGGTGTCCTACTGTTATCAATAAGAGCCAGCCAATAGAATCAATAGGATCAAGGCTCCGTAATCATACGCGTACTTTTGATTCTGGTGTTCGCGCACGGTCCAACTCTCGTAGGACTTCACCATTGGAAGGGATAAACCAGCAGCCCAAAATATCTGGCTGGTTACTATGGCTGCTGCTTATGCATCTCTGCGTGCTTTTATGGCGATTCACTTCTTATGTCAACTGATTGTATGAAGGTACGCCTTATTCCTCGTGAAAAGAAGCCAATAGTAAGTTAGAAAAGCACAGCCTCCGTGCATCTTGACGTGGACGAATAATGAGTCTCTGTGTTTGAGAGTATCTTCATTTGCTAATTTATAGCTGTGGAAGACTTAGGCTATCAAATGATGTTAAACTAACGCCCACATGCGCCCTTGTCGAAAGCATGCTACCTGCAGAACAATTTTTTGGCAGGAGCACACTCTATGCCTTGTCGCCTACAAGGCTGAACGTAGGCCTATCGGGAGGAAGAACAGGCTGTGTGATGAAAGTCGATGGGTTCAATAGGAAATCGCAAGCTGAGAAGTGCAAAGCTTCTTAGAGTTTTGGGACAGATCTATTCAGAACGAAGCGCACGTAGCGAGAGTTATAAAGGCTTTAAGCCGGAGTCTAGGTCTGCTTCATGTATACCTTCGAACAGCCAGGTAGCCTTCCTGTTGGCACCTGCAAGGCTGACCAGTAGTGAATATCCCTCGGGCATGGTAGAATGACCAAGGAGACCTTCTATAGGACACAGTCACCGATGCAACTGCAAAAGCTAAAATTAAATATGCAGGGCTCCAGATGAAGCGGTGGAAATGAGGCATTGCCTACGTTTCGGGCTGATTGCTTAAGAAACATCTGGCCCGAATAGTTCTGGCAAGAGGAACATAAAGTTGTAGGTGCTCTATTTCACCCCCAATTTCAAAGTCTGTCATCGCATCCAAAGTCAAATCTTATTGATATCGGCCGCAGCTTGCCTTAACTACAACACGCTAGGTCCCAGTGAAAGCCTTGGCGAACATGGCCGCAACAATTGATATGCCAACAGCATCATATCCACCGTCAGAATTGATATCTGGGTATCCTAAATTCGCTGGCCGGATGGAGTTGATCCCAGAAATAGCCATATTCCGACGATTCGGTGCACTGAATGCCCAGAACCTTCTCTATCTGCAAGCACAGCTTGTTAGCCTTGAGCAAGAACTAAGGGCTCGTGAGAAAGAAGACAGCGTTAGTGGACACGCGAACTACGCATTTGATTGGTTCTGGCTGCAAAGATCTGCTGAAGGTGGGCATTGCGCCCAGTGGGATTTAGTGAAGAAAACGAGGAAGATGCTGAAAGAATATAGTAATAGCAACTCCTTTCTATTCAGACCAGTTCCGGAGCACAACCAACGGTGCTAACGAAGCGCAGATAGGACACTCGTAGAGCAGTCAATTATATTAGGACTAGAAAAGCCAAAAACCTTTGATATTAACGATATTCAAGCCTATATGAGTTCGTCAGAAATGGGAAAGAGTTTAAATGGAGAAGATGGATTTATTTGGGGAAGCATTAAAAACAGAAAAGGGTATGCACCGGACTTGGTAGCTCTCAAAGCACGCCACAACGAAGATTTTTTCTCAACCTGGGTGACGGAGAAGCTTACCGCCTTTCTTCTCCGAATCGGAATTGATCGACTGAAGAAGCCCTCGACAGTGTCTGGGTTGCGAGGCTTTCATGACAGCAGCCTCCTTCAACTAACCTTTCTAATTACCAGCCTTCTCGCCTCATTATTACCTATTGCATCAATTTCCATTCTCTATTGCGTTAATTCCATGTCGGCTCGTCTTGGTATCATTGCGGCATTTAACATTGTGCTCTCGTTGTGTCTATCTGCATTCACGACGGCAAATAGATCGGAGGCGTTCGCTATCACTGCAGCGTATGTGAACCTTCGAAGGGCGTTTGTGAAAGATCGCTAACGCTGCTTAGGTTTGCGGCTGTCCAAGTGGTGTTTGTTGGATCCACCAACAGTATCCGCGGTAGCTAAAGTCATTTCTAGCTTCAAGAGTCACCACTTTGGAGGCATGAAGCACTAGTGGAAGACAACGTCCTCTGATATGTATGCCATCAACCGATGTATCCCTTGATTCCAGAAACGAAAGGTTCTCGTTAAGAACCAATTGAACGGGCATTATCTTCTAAGCAAAGTCCAAGAATCCCTTTCGACATAATCCTAATTCGTACAATACCATCCTTGATCACCTGTACAACCCGCCAAACCAATAGACAATCGTTACTAAACGCCGGATCCGCCTCGTGAACGCCGCCGTACCGCATTAGTAATGTTGCGCCGAATTTGTTCGACTGTACATATAAAATAGGCCCATATGCTCTTCTAGGGCTATGGGAACTCTAAAAAGCTACTCAGGAGGCTTTAGAGTCACTCGAATTGGACGAGCCATTCAGTAGAGACGGGCTAGGGCTCTGGTCTAGTGAGAGATTGTCCTTGTCTCTCTTGTTTTTGAGGTATTCGTCAAGTTGTGCTTGAGCCCCACCTATCCGGAAAGTTAGTTTCAGCTCTGCAAAAGGATACTCTTGAAAGATTACTACTCACCTGGTTTTGGGGGCGGTGGCTGTACCCTGATCCCCGTACCAAGGTGTTTCGGAATGTGCCACTCGAACTTTTCTGCCGTCGCCCCACATATTGAGACGTCAAAATTGCACTTGGTGTCCTCGGGAACATAACAGCTGGCCCAGTAATGCCGCTGGTAGCCAGGGAAGATGCCTACTGCCTCCACAAACATAAACTTAATCTTCACGATACCCTTTACCTTTGCTTTCATTCCCTGAGTTGCCCCTCCAATCCAGATGTGTTCACAGACTTCAATCTGATCTGCAATTCCTAATATTCTGACTAGTTCTAAACTGATAAGGTTGATATCGCTGCATTGATCCACTATAATGCCAGACCGCTCAGGGAGTTCGCGATTACTACGTGGATCTCTCTTTGAAATATCAATTACTCCACGCATTGTAGCCGGGAGACCTTTCGGTGGCCATTCGTAAGGGGGCTCTTCCTGAGGTGGCTCTTCATCAGACGGCTCATCAGTAACGGAATTAGCCTACGTCATTAGTATTATTACGTTCTTTATGATGAGCTAGTCATCTCACCTCCGGAAAGTTCACAGTTATGTTTATTGTTATTCTAGGAATGTTGTGTCTGATATGTTCCCATAGCTTTCGTATAGCCGTCCTAAACCGCTTGGCGTCTTTCTGCTTCTGTGTGTTCGCGGCGCAGACCGGACGGGACATCTGAGGGGACTCCACGGAGCTGGCTATCGTTGTTGAGGAGCTGACTCTACCTCCAAGCTCTTCGCGCTTGCTTTCTGCCGTCGCTCCTGGCGAAGCGGAGTGGGGTGTAGAGAATGTCATGAGCTCAGAAGCGTAATCAAAACGATATGGGGGTCGAAGCATGACGAACCAAGGACCTAGGTCTGGCGGACATAAGGGTTAGTTGCATGTTTTAATTTGAGGATGTTGGTTGTTGGTGCATCTTTCACAGATACTGTACCTCGCGGTTGTTCATGCCTCTGCCACTGAAGATAATTTGTTCCAGTCACGAGTGTCGGACCAAGCCTCCCGCTGCAAGAAGACTGAAAAAAGGGGGTGAAAGAAGCCAGTCAGTTGGAATTCGAGCTGCTTGAGCAAACGAGTGTGGTGGCTAAAGGTAACTTGTACCTAAGAAACGAATGTTGAAGACTTTGTTGAAGAAGTGTTTCCAGTTATCGGGGGCCAGAACCAGAGGCTGCTGACGTTGTGCGTGCTTTGGGCGCTTTGGCGGCGCTGTGACAGCCGAAGCCTCTGGCGTAAATAAGCTGTGTTTAACGCTTGTTTTCCGAAAGACCGGCGTCTTAATCGCATTTGATTACGGTCCAAATGCCTTTTTAGCACAGAACCAGATCAAAAGCAGGTGGCGATACGAGGAAACAGTCGGTCGCAGCCAATATACGCTGCGGTCGGACGCGCGTGTAAACAACTCAAGTGACTAACAGCGCATCGCATAAACCGCCCGAGGGTGAGAGCCGTATGGGGGTCCCTGCTCGTTTGAAGTAGCGCGTCGGGGAACAGAAATAGGAAGTTGCCCCGCTGGAAACGCTGCGGATATTGACCTTTTTTCGAGATTACTGACTCCTTAATAGGAAATAAAGAGGTATGAAAAGAGAAGAGAGGATCGTAGGAAACGACAGTTCTGGCTACAAATTGGATGACGTATGGCGCGTTTATCATGCACTTGTCCCCCAGCCGTTTCTCTAGCCGTTTCTCCACCCATTATGCAGGGCTAACAACCGCCAACCTGGCTTGCATCGACGCTTAGTTGAGCGTTGCTGCTGGCCAGTGCCCCTGTTTTGTTGCCTGAGTAGGATACTGCTTAACAGCTTCGAGCATAAATGAATGGCACTAGATAGGCTTCAAGGCAACTGCACGTCTCTCATTACAGAGTCTGTATGTATGTAGTAAAATCAACTTGATGATTCAACGAGCGGGCAGGTTGATGTGAAATTAACCTTACTCTGTGGAATGCGGTCTACCGTGTGAAACCCATGGTTCATATTGTGTTCACATCGTACAGCGCCGCTTAGCGTACAGAAAAACGCGCCGGACCGAAAACAACGAATGCCCTAATATCGTGAGTTGAGTTTCCTATGGTTTTTATGCAACCTATGTAAATATCCTAAAGCAGATGTGCTACAGCTGTTTTGATCATCGCTGACTGTCTTATAGAGCAGAATGAAAACTTCGAGATGGCATATTTTAAATAAAACTAGTTATTTATCTCGGCACTACGATAGATGCACAGAGCTTTCGCATCCCCAAACTCAAAATACCCTAAATGAACCTCGAAAACATTTCTAATTTCATCCTAAAATTTTGCTTTAACAAGAAAAGCGCCAACCAAGCACTGTCAGTATGGCCCCACCCAATCCATAACTCCTTTGGTGAGAACTCGTGCACCTGCATGTGAAGTTGACCCTAAGCGGGCTCAGCAAGCCAGCCAAGCTAAGGCATCCAGCCTAACTTGCTTGCTAATTTTATGGGCTCGATTGCTGAATAAGGCTTGCTTATTATCAAGTCTTACCTTAGGTTGTCTTATTTTTCCGAACGAGCCTCTGCTAAGTCTCAAATAACACTAAAAGGGAAAGTAAATATATCATATTTCGAAAGGCCGAGGATGGAACAACTCTACTCTTAGACATTTCATTAGATTAAGAGTATATAAAACATCGATTGCAAGAACGAGAAGACTGCTAGGCATATATTCAATAGAATGGGAGGCGGGTGCACGGGATATATTCTTCCTTATGAAACGAGGTAGTGATGCGATTTAATGATCCACGTTTTACATCGATATCTTTCTTTATATTCGGCTACCTCTTCATCTCACTAGAAGACAGGCCACCCAAGTAACTAGCTGATGGAAAACACATGTGAAACTTTAGAACCATTGAAAATTTCTGAAAGTACAGCTATTCCTACACTACTCTCATTTCAGAGCGGAATAGTGTCACGGTAGTCTAATAGAGTTCCCCCCTGAAAGAATTCACCGGTGCCTAAAATAAACCCACAGCAAGCTCCCCATAAATGGAGCAAGTGCGTTTTTTGTGATAATAAAGAGCATGAACACGTAGTGGGAATAGTTGAGCCTGACATTCGCCTGGTCCGAGCTTCTGTCACCGAAATTCTCAACGCCATCCCAAACAACTCAACAGGCAGCCAGCAACCAACATGGCTTCTCTTGAAGGGATTCTGGAGCCTTTAGGAATTCATATCTATACGGACTCTATTTTGGCAAAAATACTTCTAACCTCAACCTTTTCAATCGCGCTCTATACCATTAGTAAACCCATTCTCAGCTATTTCCGTGTACTCCTGAGTTTGTTCGTCTTACCTGGCATTCACGTAAGTTCTTATCCTCCCAACTTCATCTCTAGCTTTCTCATGAATGATATCAGATCTCCAAATTCGGCCCCAAAGGTTCCTGGGCAGTCGTAACCGGCGCCTCCGACGGCATTGGCAAAGAATACGCCCTCCAGCTCGCCCGCAAAGGCTTCAACATCGTCCTCATCTCTCGCACACAATCCAAACTAGATGCGCTCGCTTCCGAAATCGAAACCAAGAATGCAGGCATTAAGACCAAAGTCCTAGCCATGGACTTTGCCCGCAACGACGACATCGACTACGGACGTCTCAAAGCGCTATTGACCGACGTTGATGTCTCTATACTAGTGAACAACGTCGGACTGAGCCACTCGATCCCCGTCCCTTTCGTCCAGACCCCGCACAAGGAGATGACGGACATAATCATGATAAACTGCCTCGGCACGCTCCGCATCACCCAACTGATCGCGCCGGGCATGATCTCGCGCAAGCGCGGTCTCATCATCACCATGGCGTCCTTCGGCGGCATCCTCCCGACTCCGCTCCTGGCCACCTACTCGGGCAGCAAAGCGTTCCTGCAGCAGTGGTCGACGGCGCTGGGCTCGGAGCTCGCTCCGCACGGCGTGCGTGTGCAGCTCGTGCAGTCGTACCTCGTCACATCGGCCATGTCGAAGATCCGCCGCGCGAGCGCCATGGTGCCGACGCCGAAGCAGTTCGTGCGGGTTGCGCTGGGCAAGATTGGGCGGAGTGGAGGTGCGCAGGGCATTGCGTATACCAGCACGCCGTATTGGGCGCATGGGCTTATGCATTGGGGATTGTTAACGTTTTTGGGGACGATGAATAAGTTTGTGGTTGACTGGAACCGCGGGATGCACGAGTCAATTAGGAAGAGGGCGTTGAAGAAGATGGAGAGGGAGGGGAAGAAGGTCGCGTAAGTGGGAGGCTAGAGCTGGGCTTAATTGGAGTATGGCGGTGTGCGGTTGGGGATGAAGCCATGCCCGTGTACGATTAAAGTATTTCAATGGGATATATAACAAATGTAACATTCAATGCCATGAAGCATAAAAAACCAATGTTCTCAAGCCGTTTAAAATGCCTGAACCCATGCAATGCAATGGCAAACAACCTGGAATCCCATCCGAGTTACGACTCCTCGCCATCCACTGCGACCTTCTTTCTCTTTTTCTTCTTCTCTCCCCCCTCCCCATCCTTCCGCTTCCGTTTCTTCTCCTTTGCCGCATCCTCTTCTTTCGGCGGCACAAATTCCTTTTCCCTCTCTCTCTTCTTCTTTTCCTGCTTTTCCCTCATCTTCTCCTCCCTCTCCTCCTTGGCTTTCCTTTCCTTGGCCTGCTTCCCCAAAAAGAACTCGCCACTCTCGATCTGCAGATCTACCTTGCTCTTCTCCTGCGGCGGCGGGAACGGCGTATAAACCTTCTTGCTCTTATCCGTGACCTTGAACGGCACCTGCCTCTTACTCAAGCTGCGCTTCTTGAAGTGCGGCAAGAAACGGTCCCAATTCTCATTAACTAGCTCGGGATCCTTCGCCAGCTCGCGCTTAATCATAAGCTCCTTGATAGCATAGATAGGATGTATATTGGCCATAGTGTCCTCGACAATCCTCCGCACGGTCTTCAGCCCCTTGAACGACCCCATGGCCGCGACCGTGTTGCCCTGCACCAGGATGTAGCACTCGGTCAGCAGCTCGAGCGCCTTCAGCGTCGACCCGTTCGGCCCGAGGATCCGCTGCCGCCGTTTGACAAAGCGCTCCTTGTTCCGCACCAGGTTGCGGATCTTGATGATGTCGGCCGCCACGCCGTCGTCCAGGATCTTGACCGCCTGCGGCGCCGGCACGGAGCGGGCGAGCAGCTTGATCAGGTCGCGTGCGTTTAGAATCGCGGCTGGGTCGTAGGTTTTGCGGGTGGTTTTGACGGTCATGCTGCCTTCGACGAGATCGAGCGTGCAGGCTATGCCGTGCTTTTCGAGCGAGCGCGTGATCAGCGGCCATGCGGAGCGGAGGTAGACCTCGCGGTATTTGGGGAAGAGGGTCGCGAAGGAGGATTCTTCGGCGAAGGTCCCACCGAAGTTGTCTTCGGGCTTGAAGGTTTCGATCTGGGAGGTGGTATTAGCGAGGACGACGTTTCAGGCGAGTGCGGAGGTGGGTATGCAGAAAGGAACGGTGAGAGCGAGAGTGGAATGAGCTCGGAACCGAGCTCTTTTAATTTGAGGGAGAGTATGAGATTACCTTCCACTTATCAATGTCATCGGTATCCCATGGCTTGTCCTTTTTGTACGTCGAAGGCATTGTGGCGGTTGTATAGCGGTATGGTGTTGAGCTCGAGCGAAAGGCTGGAGAAATTAATTCGACGTCTTGGCAGCTTCTGAAAATACATAGGACGGTGTCATGCGGCAGAATATCACTAGCGTCATAATGCTTGAGTCAAGCATGCATCGTCACACGAGCAAATCGTCCACCTCACCTTCGACTTTCCTCTCCTTTTCTTTTGCAACGACTGATCCTCTGCTTGTAGAGCAGGCAGAACCACCATGGCGAGTATTACTCGTCCGCGCGTCTTTCTTGACGTCAGTGTGGGAACGGAACCTATCGGAAGGCTGGTTATAGAACTCTTTGTTGATAAAGCCCCCAAAACTTGCGAGAAGTACGAATGCTATACCACAACAGCTTGACCTATCTTGCTAACGCCTCTTCAGCTTCCGTACTCTATGTACTGGATCAAATCCTCCTCTAACCTACAAAATGTCACCATTCCACCGCATCATCGACGATTTCATGATCCAAGGCGGCGACATTACGAAGGGCGATGGTACCGGGGGCACCTCGATATACGGCGAACAATTCGAGGACGAGAACATCGGCTGGAGAGAGATCGACGCGGCTGGCCTCGTCTGCATGGCTAACAGAGGAAGAAACACAAACGGTAGTCAGTACGATACACCATCTCCCACTCTCTATCTCTCATCCCCCGCAGATCCTAGTACGGTACAATTACTAACCCCACCTCGCACCAGATTCTTCATAACCCTCGCACCCTGCACCCACCTCAACGCCAAACACACAGTTTTCGGACACCTCGTCTCCGGCCAGCCCATCCTCGAGCAGCTCGCCTCCCTCCAAACCGACAAGGACGACCGCCCCCTCACCCCCGTCCTAATCTCGAACAGCGGCGAACTCGAGCGCCGCACCAAAACGCCCCTCACGCCCCCCCCTCCACGCCCTCCCCTCCCGCACCTCCCCTCCGAACCCCGCGGCCGTCGCCCGCGGCGGCGCCGACCCTCCCACTCCCCCTCACGCTCCCCCTCCCCCTCCCGCGGCCACTCCCGCCGCTCCGCCAGCCGCCACCGCCAGCCGCACACCCACCAGCACCATCAGCACCGCCGCCGCCACCACCACCACCGCCGCTCCTCCTCCTCCACCTCCGCGTCCCTGCACCCGCCCAAAACCAACGCGCGCAACCGCCGCCGCAGCGACGCCTCGCCCGACCACACGCTCCGCGGGCGCCCGCGCCAGCGCTCCCGCTCCCGCACGCGCTCGCCGCTGCCCGAGAACATGAGTCCCGCGCCGCGTCACCGAAGGCAGCGGTCGCCGCCGCCGTCGCGGAGCAGGCGCGGCAGTGTCGAGGGGAGTCCGCGGCAGAGGAGGCAGCGGAGCTTGCCGAATCAGTATTATGACGATGGGTATGGGCGCCAGGGCGGGAGAAGGGGGGAGCGGGATGATGAGGCGGTGTTGAGGAGGGAGGAGTGGGCGAGGGAGGGGGGCGAGGGGAGGTTTGAGGGGGCGAGGGGGGAGGAGGATCAGGGGGGTGGGTATGCTGCGGGTGGGGATACGGGTGGGGCGATGGAAGGGGTGGTTTATAAAGGAAGGGGGAGCATGAAGTATAAAGAGCGGAGGAGGTGGTGAGGGGTTGGGTTGGGAGGGCGTGGTGGGATGACTTGACGGCCTGGTTTAGGGAAGAGTGCGCAAATTGTGAGAGGTGCTTTTTAGGGAGAGTGGTTTTGGGGGGTTGGTCCGTTTCTTTGATACCCTTGTCTTCTGCGATGGATTTGGCGTTCGGGTGTGTTGCGCTTGGCTGGGAGCGGCATTGCTATCTTGCGTTAGTGGAGTGAGTGCGAGTGATGGAAAGTCGGTACTTCGTGACATTAGGATGTGTGGTGCTGGCTCAAAAAAACAGGGTTTAAGTGGGAGAAGGAAATCTTTAATGCTGCGGATAGTGCATATCTCTTAGTGTTGTTTTTGAGGATGGTTAGGGGGCTGAGAAGATAGCTGGGATCTGAGGCACAAGCATGGTATGCGGGTTTGTGACGAAGGAATCAAGAAAATTGAATAGATGGGTAAGAAAAGAGCAGACTGCGAATGACAATAATTTTATTAAATAGACCGAAGATATACGTAATAATGACGGTTAGGCAAGTGCTGTTAGGTATTGAGGCAAAATGTCTAATTTCAGAGTAATTGCTGATCAGTGATTTCAGAAGGCCTTTTGACTGTCCATCTCATAAACAAGCAAGAAAAACTTTCAAGACAAATAACGTTGAAAGATCCTATTAAGGAGTGAAACTCCAGTCCAAGCCTAATATTTATTTCCAGTGAGCTTACCTCTCTAGTATATATAAGCTCATCCTCTACGCGTCTGCACGCCATCCTGTCTACACCAGTCTCCTCCCCAACTGCACACCCCTTTCTCACCCTGCCCATCCTCCAGCTCGAGACACTACAGGTAGCGTAGCCTATGCCCTCTCCTTCTCACCACTCTTCTCACCACCCCCTCCCAGCCACACCAGCAAAAGCTCACAGAGCTCATCCATCGCATCCGTCTCCCGCAGCAACCCCACCACCTCCTCAGCCAGGTCCGCCGCAAAACCCGACTCCACACCGCCCGCATCCCCGTCGAAGACCGGGAAGTAGAACAGGCCGCTGGCGCGCTGCGGCGCTTCTACCGGCGCGGCTAGAGGCGGCAGCGGGGCTCTGCAGAGCGGGCAGCCGCGCGTGGCGCCGTGTGACAGCGTGGGATCGACCCAGCGGCGGAGGCAGTGTTGGCCGAAGGTGTGGCCGCAAGGGAGACGGATAGGAGATTCGTGGGTGGTGTCGTTGAGGACGGTAAGGGGTGGCGTGGTGGAGTAGGGGAGGGTGCAGATGAGGCAGCTTGAGGGTTGGGTGGCTGGGTCTTGGGGGCTTACCTCTGAGATGTTGGCTCTTGTGGGGACGGAGTTTGGTAGGGTGGGCATGGGAGTGGTGTGAGGTGTTTTTATGTGGTGCGGTGGATACTTAGTAGATTCTTTTGAATTGAATGGGTTGCCTTAAAAAAGAATTGAGGGTGGTGTATAGGTGTTTATTTGAAGCATTGCAGAGTGTGAGAAAGATATTGTGGAAATGGAGTATTTGTGACTGACCTCAAAGAAAACATGGTGAATTTTGAACAAGGAGATTCTTCAGCGCAACTCTTCATAGACAAAGAAATAAAGCTGAGCGCTTGAGGTCACTTGTTATATTATCCTTTGTAGAGCAGCCTGACAAAAAACTAAATGCATTTGTGCGAGGTCGAGGTTCCAGAACTTGCATTTGGTGTTCTTTCCAGAAAACCATGTCAATAATTTGGGGTAGTTAGATTCATGAGAAGCATTATCTAGAGGGAAGCATCACGGATTTGGCTCTCCAGAAAGCACCGAAGAGTCGCCGTGTTTTGTGGTCGTAGGGTGATTAGAAATGAGGCATGAATTGTACGGATATTGAATCGACCCTGACATCGAGACACCAGACCAGTTCCGTCATTCCGCAAGATACTTGATGGAGAAAGCGGGTCCTGAGGGTCTAGAAACAACTTTTCTCGCTTGGCTGCGAGTTGTCGAAAGAGGATAATAGTGCGATGTTTCTAGATATTAAGGACGTTGAGAAAGGTATGTACGTGAATGGTCAGCGTCATCAGCAGCCGTGGAAAAGGACGAAAAGGAGTAAATACCGCCTTCCCCCCTTCGAAGCGAGCGCTTCCTACATGAAGGCGACAAATACTTATAATTAGCTAAGACACCATAAACAAAGAAAATGCAGACCGTTCGAGGCAACATTTTGCGCGTATTCATTCGCTGTTCTCTGCCGTCGAAACTTAAAAACAGCCGTCCGAGGATGAGCAGCAACGAGATAATTCGGCGAGACCGCCTTCCTGCCTCCAAGCGAGGGAGGCCGTCGTGAAGGCCCACTTGGCAGGGGTAAGGCATGGACAATACGATGGACGAAATAGTCAAGCCAGGAGAAGCAGCAACTAGCGGCTCTGGGCCAGCCACTGGCGCATTGATATTAGCGCCAAGCCGTGGCTTTTTTGGTCGGGTGTTATGCAGCAGGCTGTCAGTCATGCAGCCGCCCAGGGGAATGCCACAAAATGCCGATAGTGCCAGCCACGTGGGGACTCCCGTCCATCTGATAGCTGACGGTAGAATTAGCTTAGCTGGGATTGGCTGGGGGCATTTAAAGTTAGAGGGAAATGAACAGGGCAGACAGTCGGGCTGTGCAAAAGGGAGCCAACCCACAGGAGTCGCACGGCATCGACCAACCCTGGTGGGCCGCAGAAGCTTTCGACCTGGTGCTGTGGGTCATGACATCGCAACCTGCACTCTCCCTTGGTCCAGCTGTCACCTAATCCTTGACGCCGCGCGCTTGCAGGGAAGCGAGCTGGCAATACTCACGACAAGTCTAGAGCTGTCAGTCCCACAGCGCCAAAGACTGCCATTTGACCTAATTCGGAAGTGTTTTGCTGGTTCAACAAAGACTCAGCATCCCCCATAGGCCAAGATAGACCACAACGAGACTTGATGTGTCATATCGCGAGAGAGTAAACGGGAGCGGAGAAGGCCGTGGCTAGGGGTTAGTAGCTTGAGTGGGCGCATCTATCCTTCGTCGACCCCAAGCCAAGGGGTGAAGCCAAGGAACATTTCCATAGCTCTCAAGCCACAGCGAACGCCAGAGAGGGATTGGATTGGTCGAAAAAGGTCGAAAAGGGATTGGCGTCAGGAACGTAAAGATCGCTAGCAGGCATCTAAAGTTTAGCGGTGATCCCCAGCTGCTATTTTCGACCCAATTCTCTCATCCAACGTCCAAATCGAGCCACCACATGGCACGCGTCCGTCTTCTAGAGCAGGGCTGAACCTCCAAGGCGCATTTTTAGGTCCGCCAATATCTCCACAACCTCACCCATCTCACCCACTAGCGCTCGTCTAGCCATGCCTTGTGTCCCAGAGAGAAAATCCATGGCTCCAGCTCATCACGTCTAGACTCGCCCGCGGCGGGCTGGAGCTCCCCCAAACAAAACATGGCGGATAACCAGGGCCGTGGAAATGTCACGACAGGAACATCCAAGGACCTCTACCGTCGTTCTGCCTTTCCCAAAAGAGCGTGGAACACAAATCTGGCCGAAGCCTCCATGGGCTATCGATCAGTACCAAGCAAGCGCTCCGCCAAATTCACGCGGCATTGCCGTATCGTGGAGGCTTATGCGGCTGTCAACCACTGTCCCACACCCAAACAAGGGGTTTCTCCGCCGTAAGTGCCAAAGGTATATAAGACTGTCTACTTCTCCACTACAAATTTCTATCCATCAGTCCAAGCCTGAGTCAATCTTCGGTGCAATTGTCACTCACTTCATTTTCTGTCGTTTCAAACTTTCCAACTCCCAACAACACTCTCGTTCACCGAATATGCGTTCCGCGCTATTGTTTTCCGCAGTCTTTGGACTGGCGGCTGCTGCTCCTAAAGCAATGCCTCAGGAGATTGATCTCGATTATGTCGATTCGCTCCCCACTCCTACCACAGGTCTTGGCCCTGCCGTCGAGCAAGTCTCAGCGACTCCAACATATGATGCCTCCGCTGCTGCCAGTGACGCTGCCCAAGAGATCTCAACTGCTCCCATTTATACTCCTACCCCCTCGTCCTCGTCCAAGCGTGGTCTCAGGCGGGGCCAGCTTGCCAAGCGCACTGACTGTGGACCCGAGCCAGATGGGTAAGCATTCTACAGGTAGCTGAGTTTGGAATATATTTAACAACCTGCAGCAAAGGCCCCTCTCCTGGCTATGACACAAGCGATACTGGATTCCTTAACTCCGCCATACTTGCAAACTACGCAAACAACGCTGTAGCCCCAGCAGGCTATTACCTGGCTCCCGGTTTCCAAAATCTGAAGGGCAGTCTTTCACAAATCGGATACATTGGTCTTTACACGTTCGCCCAATACGACCCATCTCTCTGCTCAGCCAAGTGCGACCAAGTCTGCACTTGCCTCGGCTTCGATATTTACTTTGAGCGTGATCCCAGCATTACTCCCGCTGCTGCTTGCCCCAACCCTGCTCCTTTCACTAATGTCAAGTGCACTCTCTACGGCTACCCAGTCGCTGCTGCAGCCGCTACGAATATGGGTCAATGGCGTGGTCCCGTCGATTCCAATAATCAGGCTTTCCATGTCGTGATCGCTGGCTCCAATGGTAAGTCGACCTCAACTCCAACCACCACAACAAAACACTAATTCCATATCCAGGCTACATCAGGTCCCCACCAGCTCCACCAACCCTGACCAACTTCACTGGCCCGAGCGCTCTCCTCCCCGGCGCCATCAACGCCCCAAACGACCCCACGACCTACAAGAACACATACTTGGGCATGAAGCTGTATAACAGCGGCCCCTTCGACCCCTCGCAGTGCGCCGCCGCGTGCCAGGCCCAGACCGCCTACGACGCGCGCCACCCGGCCTCCGACGGCACCTACATGCCCTGCAACTTCTTCAACGCGTATGTCCTCAGCAAGAACAACGTCCCGCAGGGCACCTACTGCTCCTTCTACTCGCGCACGTGGGACGCGTCCTACGCCACCAACACCGGATACTACTCCGGCACCACCCACTACACCGTCTCTAACTCGTACACTTACGCACTCACTACGCCCGACCCGGGACACATCTAAGTGATCCACGGCTCCGGCTATTTCCTTAGTCATTACTCGAACGTTGACAATGATCTTGGGTTGGGGGGAAGGGGAAGGGGGCGGAACCATGTTACAGGTATAATGGCGATAGTGGTGTTATTTGAGGCAATTTGTATTGGTAATTTTTTTTTCAAAGTGCTCTTTGTGTGGTATTGGTGGGAGAAAAATGCTGTATGACTCGGAAGAAACAGGACAATCATTTCTAGTCGAATGAGAGAGATAATGCTTATTTACGTTCACTGATGCCAAACTTTGACTTCGATTCTGATCATGCTTGTGCTATGCTGGGGGTATGTTGCGTCTTTGAAATGTCTGCGCATCCAACGCGTCAAATGTGGCGGAATCACTCAACTTTGCAAAGAAGTAGTAAACGCATTGTCCAATATATCTCAGGATATATTTCAATAATCTATTGGTAGGGGGGTAAGGCCCGGCAGTCTCTTCAACACCTAGGAGCTTGATTCTGTGCACGGACCATTATATAGATCTTCTCATGTCGCAGGTACCCCTCATACCAAATGATCCGCCATGCCTTCTACTATTCAGACCTGAGTGACAGGATATTTCCAAGCTTGCCAAGTAATCCAAGTCTGAATGCACGTTATTATAATTCTAGCGAGCCTAACTAAAATGCTAATTGTAAGAGCTAATAGCGCAATAATAAGAGCGTTTACGTCTGTAGTATACTATTAAAACTAGCGCTCTAATCTATTCTGAGGCACACGTCGCGTTATTAATTCTTTTAGCTTAGCAAGTCTCTCGCCCTAGTAGTGGTAGGTAAAGTCTTCCGGTGGCTCTTTGAACCTCTTATATCTATTATATTAATTATAATCACCATTAAACCCTATCTTCCTTATAAGGTGTGCCAGTATATTAGCTAACTTGTCGTCTATAACCGGGAATAAGACGGCTTAAAGGGAATATAGGGTCTCTACTAATAATTAGGGCGGTACCATTCCACTAAAGCGATTAGTCAGTAGCTTTAAGTAGGTAAAAGGTATTTGCATTAGAACCATCTTATAATTTAAGGCTTTCCTCTAAACTATAATCCATAGGTAAGCAAATGCTTAAGCACTTAAGATGCGCTTTTAAAAATGCTGTCTGGTGAAATAGATAGAGTATATAGTAGTGGCTATCGTATAGTAAGTGCTCTATTAGGTTGTCTGTTATACGGAATATTACCCTAAGCCTCTTTTTTAGTTTCTACGCTTTTAACGCATTCCTATTTCTTAAAACTTACTTAATTCTTTAATAATCTCCTTCTAAATTGCAAGAGAATACTCTTTAGGCGAAATCTAGAAAAGGCTTACTTAACTCCCACGATATTAGTTAGTAATTATCTACCTTATAAGTTATAGAGTGCCAATTATGAGCAGTATAATTAACTATTATTATTACCTAAACCGCGACATTTACAGCTTTGCCTATCCCTAGGGCGGTTATTAATAATTTATTTTGCTTATAAGCTCGAGAATTTAGTTTAGTCCATATTACTTAAGGATTTAATTTAAAAAGTTCTACAATCCAGAGAATATTATTGTGGGATACTAGGTTAGGCTCTTTAGGCTAGTTAATCTAAATAATATAAGCGCCTTTTTACGTAACTAGGGTCTTATATAGCTTAAAGTATATAGGAAATTCGTTAACCTTACTAAGTAGGGATTGAGCAATCTTTGTTCTATTACTGGCGGATATTTAAGGCATTTTGCTACTCTTCCTTACTCTCTTATAAGTGGGCCAGCACTCTTAAAGTTCGGCCTTTAATAGGAAAAAATTTTGCTCAGGAATACGCCTAAGAAAAGCCTAAGCGTTCGTTCCCTTATTAAAATATAGCTATACTTAAGGCGTATTTTATACGGGCGCTAACGATATATTTGTTCCATAGCCTGGCC
>Ga0307515_10010152_pt1 | contig 18084 bp, 10 predicted proteins | sample 17_EM_MG_FD_194513 | JGI IMG/M metagenome (GOLD analysis project Ga0307515, IMG submission 194513) | Populus trichocarpa ectomycorrhiza microbial communities from riparian zone in the Pacific Northwest, United States - 17_EM | ecosystem: Host-associated > Plants > Roots > Unclassified | place... | reverse complement strand
TAAGAGATTCGTCCGGATTTGCTTTTTTTTTTTTAACTCATGTTTTTTTAGTTTTATCATTTGACATGTATTTAATTAGAGATTGAGTTCCTTTAATTTTTTATATTTTCTTTCTATAAGATTTTTACTAATTTTTGAAAATAACCTGGGTTATCTCGGGTTTTTTTTTGTTGTTAAATTTAGCTTTTTTGAAATGATTTTTTCTTGAATTAAGTTAAATTAATTGATTAAATATAAACATGAAAACTAAGCTTCTTAATTTAGCCAAGATTTAGAATTTCACAAGTTGCAAGTTTAAAAGATTAATATAAATTTGATTATTTTTTTAAAGCTAATATTTTTTTAGTTTTATTTTTTAATATTTATTTAATTAAATATTTGACTTCATTATTGGATATAGTTGTATTGTTTTTTCAAGAGTCCTAGAAGTGTTTTTTTTTTTAAAATACACTAGCATCACCTGATCACGAGACATCCATCTAGTCAAGTTTAAATTGGTAATGAACAATAAAACATCTACAAGGCTACAAATTTAACTTATTCTTGTTGTTCTTCAGCAATAACTTATCATATATTGATAATTCCAGAGAGAGAGCACATCAATCCAACAGAAGCAAACATTGGACCTGTCATCTTCTAGACTGCCTACTCTTATTTATTAATTTTATGTACATATACAGGCAAAAGCACACTGATTTGTACCAGATTAAGTCACTCTTCATTTCAGGTAAAGCTCTGTTGTTTAACAAAATGCACTGCTATCTTTATAAGAAACCTAATAGAAGTCATCCAGAGACATGTTCTCAACAGAACCGAAGCTCTCCAGATGCCCGATCCTTGAGAAATTAGTCATTGATCCACCCAAAAAATCAAGGGGTGAGTAATTTGAGAAGGTAGTGGTATCGTAGATAAACGACAAGCCTGTATTGTCAACCACAGGATAATTCACATAAAAGGAGCTGAATTTGTTAACTTCATAATCATGAAGAACAGTGTCATTGACTGCATTTCTAGCTATATCACTATATACATTTTGATCCGAGGCCTTTTTAGCTTGGATGACCTGAGAAAACATCAAGAACATGTAGCTATTAGCATTTAAGAAATGGTAAGATACTTTCTAATGGGAAACCTCACCATCAATCTACAGGTTTAGAATAGCAGCATACATAATTCTGACTTTGACTGTCTTGGTATACCATAATAAAGTCTCCAAGCTGTAATCCATGAGCGTTAACAAAGTCCCCTGCAAAAAATCGATACAAGTTCGGTGATTTGTATACATTTATTGTTTATGGAAGAAAAAATTGGAAGGAGAACTTTACAAGGTAATCGAGGTTTTACCTGTGTTTTCGAGTACATACATTCGGCTATTGTTATTAGGCCAGTACCTGCTTACGAAAGAAAAGAAAAATGTACGAGATCAGCAGCTGTATCTTGATGAAGTTCCTATTTGAAGCTGCAAGCAACCAACCAATTCCACCTTCCATCGGAATTGATGACTTTTTGGCAGTCTTGCAGATTTAAATTCGAAAACTTTTCGAAGTAATTAAATGTGCCGTCTAAAGGTTAATCCTAACAAAAATATTATTCCGTTTCCCTTGATGTACACCATTCGCTATTGATATGTAATTTCTGCCATCAAAAGGAAAGGGGAGCTTGCACCTGTACTTGAAGCTCCAAACATGTAGACCGTCCAAGTCATCCATGCTGATAAATATCCCTTCCTTGGACTCCAGAAAAGGGAGGTGTACCTCCGCTGCTTTCTGAAATATTGAGCCATCAAAATACATGTAAAGTTCAATTAGGAAAAGAAGTTTGAGATTAAATTGTTGCACCATGATGATGCATTGACAAGGAAACGACATTGTCCAAAATATATGAATCTCAACGAAAGAGAAATACAAAATACAGTATTAATTAGACCTTTGGGAGTATCATTCTCCTCAGAGAGCTTACATCACTGTTCTGAAGTTCCTTTTGGAAAAGGAATCTAAGTCTCCTTGGATCAATGACCTATGGCATAAGATCATTTGGAGTCGTCGATCAACTAATAATCTCGAAAAACTTATCAAATCATGAATTAAGAGGCAACTTATAAGTGATACAATGTGGTCAAATTTTCTAATCAATATCAAGCATTTAGCAACAACGATTTGTCCAATATGTGACGAGCTCAAACCAAAGCAAGAACAATAAAGGAAATACATGTGTCTTGCAAATCACAAAAGAAAAAATTGCAAATTAAAATTGGAAGCTGGTAGAAACAGATTTCAATTTCCAAATTTCGATTGAATTTCTCCCATAACAAACCGCAGACAAGCAGTTAACTTGCAAAGTAATGAAGAACATAATCATTAAATTCTATGTGTTCTGGAATAAGTGAAACAGATCAGTTCTGAGAGTTCAGTCAAAGCTGTCCGATGCAAAATCCCCCAAATCATGGCATTTGCTCTGCTTCTAAAGTAGATACATAAAGCAGCTCTTCGAAGTTAATTGGTTACATACCAGTCAAAGTTTTTCTATGCTCTGCATGAACTCATGTCTTTGAGAAACAATTAATTGGGATACATAAATACTCTTATTGAACAATTGATCTTTCCCTTTCAACAAAGAAAATCTTACCTAATTGTTCTAGCTAGATCACAGTCAAACAAAATGAGTCCAAAAACAATATTTAAAATTTAATTAAATTACTAAACGAAGAGAAACTTACCACTAGCAAAATCTTACCTCTCAGATTACCTTGAGCAAGACAACATCAAGTTGTCCAAATAAGCAGAAGTAGCTAGTAAGGAAATCCAAGACAATTAATGATATAATGACATAATAATTAAAGCTATTTATGAAAAGGAAAAGTTTCTCACACGTGCGGGGAGGGAAGAAGGGTCTTGAAGAGGAAGAGAGAAGGCAGGCACGTGCAAGTGAGTGGTGGCAGAGCAGGAAGCATTAGCAGCAAAAGAGAGAAGGTGATTGATAGTAGAAGATGATCTCCTCTGTCTGGGCATCCTTTTCTTCCTTTTAATCTCAAAACCCACCATAGAACCAACAAGGTGGTCACGGGTCGACCCGCGTATAACAAGATCTGAACCCCCTTCAATATTGGGACTCTGCTTATTGTCCCCCTCCACAGTGACACCTTCTCCACCTGCCATCCAAGAACAGGCCTCGGTTTTCTCATGAACCACATCCTGGTGCATCATGATTAGCTACTAAGGGTTTTCTTCTTTTGGTTTCTACTTTTCTTGATAAAAAAGCAAAGAGTGCTAGTAGCTACTGATTAGTGAGTGCGCGCGCGCTTTAACTGGATTTCAGTGAGAGAGACTGGCCGTCTCTCTCTGTGTGGCTTGGCAGATCGAGACTACCGGTGATCGACGCTCGGCAATCACGAAATGGGGGGTTTTCTTGACTTTCTTGTATGCTGTGGGTGGTCAAAGGGATCATCAAGAAAACAGTAAAGCTGGTTCTGTTTCTATTTTTAGCAAAAAGGGTTCTTGTAATGATTTCACTGCCTGGTTTTTATGCCATTTGTGTTTCTTTCATTCATGCTTCCTCTCAGATCTTTTGCTCCCATCACCCATCTTTAGTATTTTTAATCTCCAACACATTGCAACAATAATTACAAGTGGCATGGGGTTGTGAGATTGGCTGCAGAACAAGGTAGAGTTAGGGTTTAGTCTTTACATTGAGGTGGTTATAGAGACAAATGTGCAATGTGGATTCATGGCCAGTTTTTAGGGATCTTTTAGTGTTACACTGTCTATCAATACAATGGTCTTGTACTCTTGTTGAAGATGTATAGCTAACTAGGGTTAGGATACTTTGGTTGGTAGCTAGCTAGTTAGGGTTAACATTGAGAAAAGAGAGAGTAGTGGAGTATGGAGGGTGGAAAAGAATAAAAACTGGATGAAGAGGGGGTGTGGGTGGTGGTGGTGGCGGCGGCAACGGAGCGGCCAAGAAAAGGTTGACGAATGGAGGGCGGAGAGGGAACAGGTGTTGCAAAAGTTCTGATTACTGTGTTGAGAAATCAATGGTGTTTTTGGGATTCATTGGGCTCAGTCTTTCTATGTACCCAAAAACAACACTCTCTTCTCTCTAGTGGTTTTCATGAGTTTGAATAGAGAAATAGGAACTAACCACTGTCATAGGTGTCCTGGCTTGATTGCGCGCCAATTCCAGGGTTTTTTTTTTACTTTTTAGAGCTAGTGGGTCTATATATATATATATACACTCGTACGTACCAGAAACCACGTACGGTGTGGGTATATTTATTTGCTTTTAATGAGTTTTTAGCAATTAAATTCCTTTTGAAATTTATAGCAGTACCGTTAAGAGCATTCAAAGCCCAGGAGAATGTTTGTTATGGTTTTAAAAAAATTTATTTTTTATTTTAAATTAATATATTTTTTAATATTTTATATTATTTTAATGTGCTGATATAAAAAAAATAATTTTTTTTAAATAAAAAAATATTATTTTAATATATTTTTAAATAAAAAACATTTAAAAAAATAACATTTACCACCCAAACAATTTCTAAACTCAATTTTAAAAGTTCCAAAGAACTCATGGCTCTTCTAAACAATTATGTGTTTGGAAACAAGCCACGCTCTTAAAAATTTTGAATTTTATATTTTTATTTGAAATAATTTTTTTTATGTTTTTATATCGTTTTGATATGTTAATATTAAAAATAATTTTTAAAAATAAAAAAATTTTATTTTAATATATTTCTAAGTAAAAAATATTTTAAAACCGTCACCACTACTATAATCTCAAACAGACTTGAAATAATACAAGAAATCTTAAAAAAACATGAAAAATTATTAAATAATTCTAAACTAAATAAAAAATTTAAATTAACAAAAAAAAATATAACTAATTCCAAAAATTAATTATGTGATCTAATCCGAGCGCTTTACTAATATTAGATGGTTATAAAAAGTATAACAGTATAGAAAACAAGAATTCTACGATTTCTTAAAAGAAAATGAGTCCACTCCGATGAAAGATTGTACCCGAAACTTGAAGGCTACACGTTTAATCAGAATCTGCTGTGATCTGTGAGATTTGATCAAATTAAATGCCATTACTTTCCAATCTAATGAGGTTACAGCTCACACAAGTGGCAATTATATCGCCCTTTTAATTTGAAGTCAATATCTCCATTCTCTCTCTCTTCTTTTTAGATAGTAGTTTAGGATGTAAACTAGAATTTTAAAAAAATAAAAAAAAAAGTAAGTAAAATTATGTGTTCAAATTAAGCCCACGTAGTTGGATTTTGAATTATTACAAATAAAAAATTAAAATAATTCAATAAACGCAAGGAACACAATCACGCTGCAACACTTTTTCAAGGTTATTAAGGGTGTTTTGAAGAGTTGTAATGGTTGTTTTTTAAAGTTTTTTTTATTTAGAAATGTATTTAAAATATATTTTTTATTTAAAAAAAATTATTTTTGATATTAACATATTAAAATGATCTAAAAATATCAAAAAAAATAATTTAAAGCAAAGAGAAAAATAAAAAAATTTATTTTTTTTTAAAAGTTTTTTTAAAACGCAAAAACAAATAGGCTCTAAAATACGACAATAACTCTATCACATTTTTTTTTATAAATTTAAATTTAACGAGCTTAAAATAATTTCTAAAATGCTAAAATTCTCTTTCATAAACATGTGGGATTTGGTAGCTGTCTAGACCCATGCTGGACATGCTGTCTAACCAAGAAAAACAAGCTCAAGTTGATGTCTGGGCCTATAATAGGTGTGACACCTAGCTAGGATGCTGGGCGCCAGGCCAGCACTCCCGCATATTTGAGCCTATTTTTTGCTCTTATTAGGCTCAGACAACTTGTCTGAGCATAATACTCTTTTTGAAATTTTTTCAGAACCCCATGTGGATTTCTCGATAATATTTTAGGACTTAACACGAGTTTCTCAATATTTTATATTGATTCAATACATACTATTTTGAGTGGAATACAACTCAAAATATTATAAGGATAAAATTACACTTCATGTCTTTCTTTTTATAAAAAGACAAGACTCATGGACAATAAATACCAAATGAATTCTCCAAATTCAACATTCAAAATCTCTTCATTATCAATATTTTTAGCATATATATTTTTATAGCATATCTCTTGAAAATATCATTGCACTTTCTCTTTATATAAAGTTATTGATTTAAACATTTGAGAATCTTTATATTCATCAAGGGAGGTGGCTCTTTACTTCAGCTTATCAGATACCAGCTACTAGCCATCTAAGTTTCCACATCAAACTACTAGCCACTTTAACTAAAAAATTAAATAAAATTACAAGAACTAAGTAATTAACTATTTATCTAATGCATAATTAAATTTTATTTCTAAACCAATTGGATTTTATTTTCAGGAAAATCATCATTATCAAGTCTAGGCACACAATCTACCCGGTAGTGATCGTGTGAAAGTGAAAAGATAAAAAAAATTAAAAATAGAAATGCAAAATTCTACAGTGGTTTGGTACTAAACTATTACTCCACTTTCAATTTAAGAGTCGAGAATGGCGTTGAATTTGATTGATATTTTAATTACTCAGTTTTGTAATAAATTTATAGTAACATTAAAAGTAAAACAATAGCTTATATTTTTTAATTATTTTTTAAAATTTTAATTTATTTTTAGTTAAATAAACTAAAACATATATAATTTTTTTAAAAATGATGTAAGTGAATTGAAGTTAACCGAGGGCTAATAATGATATTATATAAATTATAAACATATAAATATATCTATAAAACTCGACCCTATCCAGTAATTCACCGGTACAAAACCTACTCAAGTCAAGTTCTTGAATTGAATTTTTTTTTATTGACTAAAACAACTTTGTATCATTTAAAGAAAAATCAAACCTATTAAAAAAACAAAAAGAAAATAAAAAATATATATTCTTTGAGGGATCCAAGGATTAGCTATTTTCCCCAGTGAATGAGCTGCTGCATTTCCATTTCTCTTCACATGTGATTTCTTTGTTTTTCTAAGAAAATTATATATATAATGGGATGATTAATTCAATTCATATATGTACTTTTTTTTATAATTCAATTATAAAGTGGAATTAATAATTGATATAATACAAAATAAAAAATGATCCACTTTCTATTTCATTCTCAAATACATGTAAGAAGATGGAAACAATTTGTTAGAAAGACTAACTAATGACAAGAAATAAATTAGCTAGAACTAATTAATTTGCATTATCGAATAAACGATGTTCCTCCAGCTTCCCATCTTCCCTGAGATAAAATGCGCCCTCATCTTTTAGGCTCCAACTGCAGATATCGGTGCATCCTAACTTCGTAGCAAATGCCCAGAAGACTCCATGATATCTATCGTTAAGCTGGGCATAGCACCATACTAGTGGGAACATAATATCAACGACTTCGAATGCTATGCTTTCCTTAGGTCTTAATGCGTGCAATCCCTGGTCAAGTTTTGGGCTGTTACACATGTATGGGATGTCATGGCTAGCATCATTTGTGATATTGACTGTAACTCTTGGAAAAAACCAATCCTCCAATCGTTTTTTGAATGAAGGCTTCTTAGATGAGGACGACGACGACGACGGAACGAGGAATATTGATAAAAGAAGAACCAGAAAGATCATGTTATTACATTTGGAAGGAGTTGTCATGGCGGCAAAACTAGCTATAATTAATGATGGCCCTGAGATGGGTTCTTACTGATCAAGGCAATTAGCAAGAAAAATGGTGGTTAACATTTAGGGTTCCTAGCTAGGTCTTAGTTTTATATACGCAAATGTTAAAGAAGACAGATCGTATATGCATGCATGTAGATAGTTAAATCAAGCTGTTGCTTTTGTTTGTTTTAACAAAAAAACAGGTTTAAGGTATTAGTTAGTTAAGAAATCTGTGTGCCTCTGAATGATTCAGTCATATCTGGTTGGTGACATTTTGTCGGTTATCTTATCTTTTGTGGGCTGTACATGGTTGTTTAAGATACATGTACTTCTAACATTGACAGAGAGCTATCTTGTTTTTCATGTTAAACAACTTTTAACTAATTTTTGGGAATCACAAACATATATGCATGTTTCTTCCAACAATTTTTCTTAAAAATAATTAATGTTAGTATATATGTCTTCTATCCAATCAATTGGTTACACATAGCATTAACTTTGTTGATCATGTAAATATATTTAATTTTAATAAAAGTTTTATTTATCTTTACTATTTATTAAATATTTAATTAATAAATTTGATATGTAATTAATAAATCTAGAGTAAAGATAAAATTGTTATAATTATTAGCCTATTGCATTAAAATATTGTTTCTAAATGTTTATTGTCAATGCTCTATTAAGACTTAGACATTAATTAGAGTCACTAAGACTAGTACATATTATGTTTTTTTCCTTATGAAAGGAAACAATTGTTCTCATAAGCTGATGTATAAGAAAAACTTAGAACTAATATATATATAGGTGGTTGTCAGATGATATATAAACCAAATTTACTCGCATGAGAATTTTATATGAAGAAATCACTCGTGTCTATACAAAGACTCATGTGATAGTTGTGTAAGTGATCCTTAGACTTGAGATAACTAAGTTATCTTATATAGGAAACGTTATGTTTTGATCTTGTTGCATGTTTTCCTAATCAATGGTAATAAACGTGTAAATATTGGGTATAACATGAACTACATAAAGGTATTTGAGTAATCAAGAGAATAATATTCATCATCCTAGGTGAATTAGATAAAATGTTCCATCCGTTCTCAAATAATATTCATTGTAAATCCTTACGCAAAGTGGAATGAGATTTGAAACGATTTTCAAATCTTATTCAAAGAATCAATGATTATGGTGTTGAGAACAATCATGATTTGATAAAGTAAACACACTTCATACTATAATATCTAAATCAGAACATTGTTATGAAGGAATAATAATTGTACTGAAAAATTAGTCACTGAAATGTTAAATCAAACCACTTATGACTTTTATAATATTTGGGGGATCATGACATGTTGCTAGATATTATACTTGATCTTCAAATATAAATCAATTAATTATTGAATTGATAATAAATTGATTTGTTTAATACTATTTTATCTAATATTGTAATTTATATTTGGGTCAACTTATTAGAAAACATAATGAGTCACACACATAAGAACTATTGGTCATAAATTAAACCATGATTGTTAAAATAAGTTTTAAAAATTGAGAACTAGAATATAATTTATACAAGGAATTACAATTCTAGACTTACAAAAATCAAGTAGGGACTTGATTAAATAAATTTCTAAAATTATCCTGAAATAATATATGTAATATTATTTAGGGGAAATTTGATTTTTTTTTCTATTTATAGGTTTTACAAGTTTTTCTATAAATAGAATTTTATGTATTTTATTTTTTATACAACATAAAATAGTACATAAACTATGTAGGTTACAAAACACTTGAAAAACAAAAAAATAAAAAAAGTTAGTACTCAAAGGCATAACAATCCCTCTCTCCTAAAAGGTTTTAAAAGATTTCTCATTGGTGGTTCATGTGGATTATCATTAGAGGTCGAACACTTGGACAACTTGTGGTTTGTAAAAACCCAACCTTGAAGCAATTATTCAAAGCCTGAAAGAACCTCTAATCTTCAGGTAATATTCGTATAAACCTTAAACAATCTCAGATCTATCTAGCGGGATCCTTAGGACTCTTGAAAAAGTTTTAAATTTATAGTTTTCGCTACGTATGTGTTTTGGGTAGTTTGACAATACGTCACCAAATGTGTATAACATTTTACTCCATTACTTAACCTCCTCATCCTTTTCCAAAGTTTTATTTTTTTTAATATAAGCTTAATTATATTATTTATCTGTGTGATTGTCTCTCTATCTATTTCTATAAAAATATTTAAATAAAAGCAATATTGGTGATGACAAATGAACCTTGCTATTATTTTGTTGCCACCAATGGATATTAGCTATCCAACCGTTTTTTTTTAGTAAGTGTAATTTAGTTGATGACTTTAAGGTGGATTAATGGCTTTATCATATAATAATTAAAATAAGTTGTTACGTATAAATGATTAACATGAAGTAGTCTATGATTACTATTAGTCCCTTGGTATTCCACCAACTTATTATTATTATTTTTGGATATTTTGGTTTATCTTGGCCTTATAATGATGGAAGGATAGAGGAATATTGATTACAATACCTTGAATTAGTGTTTAGAAATTCCTTAAATTGGATTTAATTCGTTACCTAGAGATTTTATGTGGCAGGCTTTCATGTCGAGTACGGAGCTCTACTTAGGAGGTGGTGTGTTTATTATGTATCTTTCTATTTAATTTTCCTCTTTTCTTTTATTAAGCTTTTAACATGATCTCTTTCTCTTAAAAAATAAAAAGAAATTATTAGAAAATCATGTTGGAATGAATTTTTGGTTGACTATGTTTACTCATGATTTCATGGGAAAAGCCAATAAAAATCCATGTATCCAAATTTGGCATAGAAACAACACTTTATAAGGTAATGTCATCTCTTTTTATATGCTCTTTGTCTTCCAAGAAAAAAAAAATTATAAAGAAAGTCCATTTTGTGTTCAAATTAATGTGATCTACATAACAAATTAGAGAACATTCATGTATATATTGTTCACAATAAAACACTTAGCTTTTTAATATAAAGATTAATTGTTGTTAAAATATGTTGTATTATATTAGACTAGGTGACAATGATGTCTAGTTTATCATAACAAGAGCATACAGAACATAAAAAAATTATTCAAAGTAAGTTTAAAGTACATACAATTTTAAATCTATAAACATGCAAAAAACAATATCCAGACAAACATACTTTCAACATAAATATAATAAAAATATTACTAGCATGCATATTAAAAATATATTTAAACTTATATATATATATAAGATCAAAGTTCTAATATGCATACTAATAATGGAAACAACAACACTTAAATTAAAACAAAAAAAATAATACTTACTTGTTGAAGCACTTTAAAATAATAATACTTTTGTTGTTGTCAATAATGAATCTTTTGTCCTTAAAGTTTTATTGCTCCTTACTTATACTATTAAGATGTTTGAAATATACATCTCAAGATTCCAACACCATCATCTTAGTTTAGATGCATTTCTAAATAAGGTTTTTAAACTAAAATAAAAGAACTTAAATTTCTCTCAACAAAGTATGAACCTAAGCTATAGATTTGGAAGAAAAAACCAAAGCATAAAAGAGAATGAAAACACTAAAAATAAGGTGAGAAAATGTGTGAAACAAATATGAAAAATTCAAGTTGGAAACTCTTCATTCACCTCTCTTTTTTTTATAGTGAATTTTAAAATCTAAAAGGTTGAAGAATTAATCCCCATCAATATCAACCTTTAATTAAACACCATAAATAAATAATTAAATCTAGTAAAACCATGAGTTCTTTAAGATCAATTTCTCATTCACTCATAATTTATTTAAATCATGTTAATTAAATAAATTTCCAATAATCCTCCATATGAATGAAAATTGTTTACCAATTTGAAAACAACTTGAAGATTTGTTGAGAGATATTGATTATGTAGATTACTACAATAGGATATGTAGCTTTTGGTCTTAAATGTTTTTTAGTAAGATACTATCGAATTTACTCGGGTGTATAGTGAACATGATATGTTAAACTATTCAATCTTTAATGTAAACCAAGATAATAGTACTCATATATTTTTATACCTAGAGATTTCTTTTAGTTCTCACTGTTGTGTTCATTTTGTCCCTGAACAACTATTGGATTCATGAGTGTTTTACAAATTACAACCTTTATTAAAATTCTCAAAGAAACAACCATATTTCTCACTCTTATATATGATTTTTCATTTAAAGTATTATGGAATACACCACTTGGTGCACCAAGATATGAAAATCATTAAGAGTTCAGCTTACCATTTATCACGTTGCAATTAACACTTATTTCATCATAGAAATAAGTAAGAAATAATAATTATTAGTATTAGATATCTAATTAGCGTCATTATACCCTTATAGTACCGTTGGGTAACTAGTATAGTGCAGCCCATAATCAACAGCGTGCCTTAAATATTTAAGTACCCTTTTTTATTGCCTTCAAATGATCCATACTTGGATAACTTGTAGATTTACTATGTTTACTAATCGAGAAAGCAATATTAGGCATTGAATAGTTTATAATGTATATTAATCTTCAAATTATTTATGAATATTCTAATTGGTTTATTCTCTTACCTATATTTTTGGATAATTATATACTTATATCAATTGGTGTTTTGACAGTGCTATTGTCACCTTTAGAAAGTTTGTCAAGAATTTTCTCAACATAATAAGATTCAGACAATACTAATCCATCAAATATCCTAGAAATTTGTATTCATAATATGACATCTGCAACACCCAAGTTTTTTATGTCAAACTTCTTAGTTAACATTTTCTTAGTAGACTTGGTTATGTGATCATTGCTACTTAAAATTAGCATATAATCCACAAATAGATATGCAATGACATAACTTTTAGTTGTGTTTTTCACATAAACTCATTCATCAACTTCATTGATTTTGAACTTATTTGACAACATAACATTGTCAAATCTTTCATGCCATTATTTAGGTGCTTGTTTCAAACCATATAATAATTTGACAAACTTACGAACTTTCTTTTCTTGTCTATTGATAACAAACCTTTCAAGTTGTTCCATGTAAACCTTATCATCAATGCCACCGTTTAAAAAAGTTATTTCTCTATCCATTAATGTATTTAAAACTTATTAATAGCTACAATGACTATTGATGATCGTATGGAAGTTATTCTTGACACAAGTGAATATATGTCAAAATAGCCTACACCTTCTTGTTATATAAAACCTTTAAAAATAATTTTAGTTTTATATTTATCAATGGTGCTATCAGCTTTCATCTTTCTTTTGAAGATCTATTTATGACTTAATGGTTTACTTATAGAAGGAAGATCCACTGGTTCTCATGTATGATTATTTATAATAGATTTAATTTCACTATTGACTGCCTCCTTCTAATAGGAAGCTTCTAGACAAGATATTTTCTTAGAGTAGGTTCAAGGTTCTTTTTCTAACAAGTATATTAAAAAATTATGACCAAATATTTTAGTTATTTTTGCCTTTTTACTCCTTCCAAGTTCAACATCATCATCTTCTAATTGATAATGATCATTTGAACTAGCCTCAGTCGTTCTCTTAAGTGAATAATTCTATCATATTTCATTACATGGAAACACATCTTTAAAAAATATAGCATTTCTTGATTCTATAATAGTATTAGAGTGAATATCCTTAATATTTTATTTGTGTATAAGAAATCGATATGTATTATTATTGTATGCATATTCGATAAATACATAATCCATAATTTTAATTCATATCTTAACCTTTTTAAGATCATGTATTGCTACCTTTATAAGACACCCTCACATTTTGAGACATTTGTAGGAAGGCTTTTTTACCTTTCCATAATTCATAAAGTTTTCTTCCTAACTTTTTATGGGGTACATTGTTAAGTATATAATTAAAAGTTAACATTTCCTCCCCTTACAAGTTCTGAGGTGCTTTCAAACTTATTAACATGGTATTCATTATTTATTTTAATTTTTGTTTTTTCATTCCACAACACTATTTTGTTATGGTGAATAAGGAGTAGTAGTTTGGTGAATAACATCATTTTGGGAGCAGAACTCACCAAATAGTGCTTTGTATTCTCCACCTCTATCACTTCTTATTACTTTCATCTTTTTGTTAGGTTGATTTTCAACTTCGTTCTTATAATGTTTAAACATTTTAAAAGCTTCATATTTGTTCATAAGCAAATAGGTGTAACAATACCTCGTGCAATCATCTATAAAAATAATATAATATTTTTTTCCACCTCTTGTTTGCACAAACTTTAAATCACCAATATCTTAGTGAATTAACTTTATAGGTTCACTACTTATTTCAATTGTTTGAAAAGAAGATTTTATAAATTTTGATTCTATATAAATCTCACACTTATAATTTTTCTAAAAAATCATTCTTGGTAATAATTCATGGTCTTATTAATATTTTCATAGAATTATAATTCACATGACCTAACCTATCATGCCACACATCATAAAACTCAAGCAAATATAAAGAAGAGACAATTTTATTATTAGTTTCATCATTGATTATAATGGTCTTTACATTCATTCTAATGAGGTCATCACAAAGATGCTTTTTCACTCTTAAAAACCTTCTTAAAACCGTTTTTGCTCAACAATGAGTCTGACATTAAATTTTTCCTAATATTAGCAATATGGAGTATATTGCTGAGGGTGAGAAGCTTTTTAGAGGTCATATTTTGTATGATATTTTCAACACTTAGTACCTTGGAGGTTAATAAGTCTCTCATGTATAAATTTTCTTTATCTATTTCTTTGTGAGTGGAACATCTTTTTTTCTCAATACATACATATCTTATTGCACCAATATCAACCCATCACTACTCAGAACTTTTAATTAGGTTGACTTTGAAAACAACAAACATGTTTATTTATGAAACTTTATCAACGAGGTAATCAACCTCATTGATATTGACTTCAACAATTATTCCCTTTTTTAAGTTACTTTGTTGAGCTTTATTTTGGTCATTGCAATGTGTTCAATTATCACCATTTTATTTTACGAACTGTAATGTACATGAAAATAATATTGTGTAAATAATACTTTCTCTAAGTAAGTTCTTAGAAAAGATTACAAAAGTAAAAAATGGTTTCGTTTTAAACTCAGTCTCCTTAGATATAACTTTTTAGACTGTATTTATTCACTAAATTGACTTTCTGTATATGTGAATAATAATGTATATATGACTAATGTTGTATACATGAACAAAACCAATCAAATAGCTATAACATCATTCTTAAGGAATATAAATTTATTACTCTCAAAGACCATCTTGAGATTTAAAAATTTACAGACAATGAACCTTTTTCATAACGACAACTTCAAACTTGAACATTTTGGCCAAAGCTATCCAAAATGTTTTTGCACTCTTGATTGAACTATATACATCATATTGTTTACTCTATTTAAAATGTAGTTATTACACATAAAATTACTATAATTCCATACGTCCAAAGCTACTATAATAATAAATTTTGATTTATTATTTGACAACTTTAGCATTTTTTTTCTACAAGAACTTAACTAAGTTCAAGGGAATTAGTACTTGCAAAAGCAATATTAGTTAGAAAAACCAATTCTTGAGTTAAAAACATGATATAATCTATAAAACAATAGACAATAATATTTATAAATAAATAAAACTTGTGATAAGGCAAATTAACAATTAAAAATATTTAAACTATGCAAGATAAAATTGACATTTTAAAAGCTTAAATTCTTCAATTTATATTTTCTTGAGATTTAACCCCTTTTATTTTACCGCACTTCTTTTATTTCAATTAATTATTTCAAATTAGGATTTTTTTAATTTCATCCCCTTCAAATTTTTTCATCTCTTAAATTTAGTCCCTATTCTTTTGATTGTTATATTTTTAAGTGATTTCTCAAATTGGATTTTTTTCAATTTCATCCTTCATCATTTTTTTCTACAGTCCTTATTATTTTGATTGTTGTTTTTTTCTTTGATAAATTCTTTGAATATATTTTATTTATGATTTAATCCTTCAACATTAAATTTGTTAGGAATCTGACTTCTTTATTGAACTTAAGTATATGGTTTTACTTGTTGTGAATTTAGAGATTAACTCAAGTTTAGAAGATTCACCTGAGTTTGCTTGATTTTTCATATTATTAAATTAGGGTGGTCTTTTTTTTCATAATATTAAAATAACAGAGCTTATCAAACCAGTTGACTCAATGATCCAAGTCTAGAATTGTTTTTCTGATTTCATTTTTTACATAAAATTTGTTGGGAGTTGGGCTTCTTTATTGAACATGAGTTTAAGATTTCAAGGGCTTTGAATTTGAGGGACTAACCTAGGTTTAGAAGATTTGTTCGGATTTGTTTGATTTTTCATATTATTAAATTAAATGAGCTTATGAAACTAAATCACTCTAGTCTTAGATTTTTTCTTTGCTCCTTTAGAAACACTTATGTAGCCTTAATTTATTTTTTTATATGTGGTTAAAATTCTCTCGGTCCGCTTTGTAGTACCGACCACCAATCTAGGTTTACTTGAGTCACTTTTATAGATCCTTTTTTTTAGATTTAATTTTATTTACCTTTAATATTTGGTTCATCACAATTGACCTTCATGATTTGACTTGGTTTAAATTCCATATGGTTATCATGTGCTCATGTCTTGAATTGCGAGTTTCTTATATTAACCATGGTTGACCCAAATCAATCTAATGTGTTGTTATCTTAATATTTTTTTTAAATAATAATTCATCCAATATATCGATATTTTAGTATTTTGAAAAAAAAATTTAATCCAGTATGCATCAAGTTTTTGACTTCCTAACATCTTTATTTTTTTTTAAGATTGGAAAGAAATTATCTGACCTACGACATAGCATGAGTGAAAAAAACTAGTTAAATCTATATGTGAGAATATTATAAATTAAAAAAAAAATCATAACATATATTTCAAAGATGCTTAAAACCTATTTCACTAATAATAATAATAATAATAATAATAATAATAATAATAATAATTTATTTACATTATGTTAATTAAAAAAATTTTCAACACCAATTCCCTATATTATTGTGGGAATCTATTTTACTAGTTAATTAAGATTTTTTTGATGCTATCGCATTTATTTAAGAACTATTTGGGTGCTATGTATAATATTTAGCTAATGTTAATTTTGTTGGTATTGTGGCTTGGGTTGTAGAGAGATGGCATGTTATTTCTTTAGGAATGACTTTCCTTTGAATGACTTTCCTTTGATGAATCATTTTATTTTATTTTATTTTTATTTTTAGGTGTTATTTGAGTTTGGTTGTCTATCAAGAAATGAAATCAATTATATATGATTGTATTGTACATGCTTGCCTAGAAATTACCTTGAATTTCAATGGAGGTTGCTTCTTCATAGAAGATGCTTATGGTTCTTCGATTGCACAAAGTTGCGAGTTCATAGGACAAGAGCAAGGCTAACTTTTTATGTAATTCTCAACTGTACAGGACTATGGATCTGCTCTAAAGGGTTGTAGTGGCAAGAAGAATATCTGTCTGGCATGGAGGCATTCATTAGAGTTTATTTTTGGTTGGATAATTGGATAGCTGATTTTTTTTTCATACCCAAATCTTCTTCAGATAAAAAAATAATAATAATTAACTCAACTATATTTGGCTTGGTTATGGTAGCAATGAATTAATGATCTTGGAAACTATGCAAATAAAATTTTGATCTTTGTTTTTTTTTCGAAATAGTTTGGTCCATTCAGAACATTCATAATAATTTGATAGATGAAAATAAAATAGAACAATAAATATTATTTATTTTTTTATAGAATTGAAATATAGACAAAATACTGTGATAAGAGTTTTTGCTATACTGTGATAGATTTAGTAAGATCACTAAATGATATACTGTAATTTTGCCCTTTAAGGCCTAATTGGAGGCTAATTTGGCTAAAATTGTTAAGTAAAAGTGAAACTAAAAGACGAAGGACTAAAATGAAACACATGAAGAAGAGGGGTGTTGTTTTAGATCCCTCCAATCTTCAACTTAGTCCTCATTCTTTACTAATTATAACAATTAAGTCCCTCCATTTTTTGAAGTTTAAGCATAAATTAATTTTCAAAACGTTTTTTTTTTAATTCCTAGTTTGAGAAAGGAGAGAGAAATTCATTGGTTTCTAATGATAGAGAGAAAAATGTCTTGACATTTGACTCCGACAACCAGAATGGTTGATCTCTGTGTCAAGTGGTTCCATATGACAAGAGAAGTTCAACTTGGATGTTTTTTTATACCTTGAAAATGCCTAAAAAGTATATATATAAATCTAAGAAGATTTTTTTTTTTTATTTTGAGTTTTGAGTTGGTTTTTTGAAGTCATGG
>Ga0307515_10010151_pt1 | contig 18084 bp, 11 predicted proteins | sample 17_EM_MG_FD_194513 | JGI IMG/M metagenome (GOLD analysis project Ga0307515, IMG submission 194513) | Populus trichocarpa ectomycorrhiza microbial communities from riparian zone in the Pacific Northwest, United States - 17_EM | ecosystem: Host-associated > Plants > Roots > Unclassified | place... | reverse complement strand
TTATGACTTCATGGCATGACTTCGATTGTTATGTATATTTTCTTGCTGGAATTAATCGATCCATTGATGCTGTCTGTGGAAGATACTTCTACGGTCTTTCATGTTGCTACCGGTGTGGAGTTTCAAGCATTGAAGAAGTAATGGCATGGTTTTTTGATTTTGTTTTCCTTGTGATGTTGTGTTTTCTGGTTCTAAGTCTGCTTATGTCTTCTGTGGGTATCTGCAGATTGTTTTGGTTTTCTTGTACGCCTATCCCCAGGCGTTATCATGCTTTCTCCTGCTTATAAAATAAAATAAAATAATAATAATAAGAGAATTGGCATACCACTAAGGATAAGAGAAATATTGGTATACCACTACTCTCATTAATTATGCCTTGTACTTTTCGTTTGAAGGATATTCACGGATGATATGAGAAAATTTAATATTATCGAAGTTATAATTACTTTTTAATGTGGGTTTTAAAGGCATATTTATTAATTAATTTATACAGGATATACGATAATCTTTAAAACATGAAAAGGCCAAGCAGGATAATACAAAAAATAAACAGTTTGAAGTGTTAAGGGCCCCCCCCCCCCCCTCTCTAGCTATAAACTTCTCTAAGAGTTTCAGCTGGGGGCTGCCATTTTTATATTTTTTTTGTTAGAAAAAAATGATTTGATCGACGGCATACTAGCTACATGTTAAATAACTAGTTTATAAAGCTAAAAAAATGATAAAAAAATCTCGTCTCACAAACTTATTATCTCTTAAGATCTCGTATGATATTTGAGATCCGATCAGCTCACCAATTCCATAGACTATAGAGTTCGTCCTACCGTCTCTTACTTTTTTATGCAAAATTTACTGTATACGGACTTGACTTTTAAACACCATTTCAAAATTAACTTTGTATATATTTTTTATTTAATATTTTTCTCCATTTATATAATGCTTTGTATTTATACTTTCGAACTTGGGTTTATCTGATGACGTGTGATATCTTTTCTGTTCAAAAAAGAAAAGAAAAGGAGATGCACAGGTTTAGATATGGTAGCTCACATATGCATTATGCTTTTGTCACCTGTGAATTCGTTTTCTAATCGCACCTGTGCTTGAGCTGTGGAAGTTGATAACTGTCTACTATGTATGGAGCCCCATACATGACGTCCTCACTGCGTATGCATCGAAGGAAGATGTAAAAAATATGCTAAAGGCCTTCAACTTTGTATGTTTCTATTGGCACCCTAACTCATTTACTAGAAGAACCTAATTTGTATTGAATATTTTATTTTATGGGCCATTTGTATTTTGATCAATAATTTAGGAAGTTTAACATATTTTATTTTAAAAAAACTGGATGAAAACTAATGAATTCAAATATAACGGGTCTAAAAACCTCTCGAAAATTTAAAAAACCTATAAGCATGGTCTAGGAGAAGAGTTCAACTCCTATCAGAATCCAATCCTATAAGCTTAGTCTAGGAAAGAGTTCAATATTATGGACTCAACTTAAAAGAAAAGTTCAATTCTCATGCGCTCAACCTAAAAAAGAGCTCAATTTTATGGGCTCAACCTTAAAGAAGAGCTCATACCTCATGGGCTCAGCTTAGAAAATAGTCAAATCTTATAAGCTCAATCTAATAGAAGATGAAAGAGTTCAATACCTTGAGCCAAACATAGAGAAAGAGCCCAACCTCAAGGGATTATTCTTAGGGAAGAGCTCAACGCTATGAACTAAGCTAGATTATGAATCCTACTCTCTCTACACCTTCACGTGTATAAAAATCATCCAAGATCATATTAACCCTCATTAATACTATCAGGATAAAATTACACTTTAACCCCTCATCTCCATAAAAAGACAAGATTTATAAGCTATAAATTACCTATGAATTCTTCAAGCTCCAGGTTCACAGTCTTTTTATTTTCAACTTTTTAGCATATATATTTTCAGAGTTTATATCTCTAAAATATCATTTGGGTTTAGCGGTGGTCACACACCCAACAACACTTGGGTCTAGCCAGCGCCAGTCCTAATAAGACCTGGGTCTGCCAAGCGTTAGACCTATAGCGCGCCTTAACCGGGGCGTGTTTGGTGTTGACGCATGCTAATCTAATGCACCCGAAAATATATAAAAAAATATATTTGTATGTTTTTTCTTGATTTGATATTTTTTTTATACACACACTGATAAAATCTTGATTTATCATATAAGTAACTGTGTTGCCAGAAACATACAAGGCAGACATATGTAGAAATTGGATAGATTCTAATTATCAAGTTCTTAACCTTGCATAATTCCGTACTTGTTAAATTAAATTAGAAATATTAACAAATTCAGATAGATAAAAAATTAAGACTTTAAACGTTTGAAGATACACATGTAGGTACGTTAATTAGAATATGGGATAAGAATCTAAGATTTTAAAATACTAATGAGAACATAAAGTACTTAGTCCATCCAATTTCTATCATATATTAACTATTTTCAATTTTTATTGCCCTCTTTTACTGTACTGTTACTAGATAATATGTAATAATTAACACATATATTAGCTTGATGACTGTGTTTTTGAGTAAAGTCCGAAAATCCCAGTGACTTCCGATATGAATGTCCGCGACTCTCTATACTAACTAACGGCTTTAGCAGTTCTGTCGTTGGATTTGTTAAAAAATAATATAAATTATATCTTAAAATCTTATTTAACAGCTTAATTTTTTTTAATATAGTATCAGAGCCTTGATAATCAAGTGGTCACGAGTTCGAATCTCACCACCCCTATTTATTTGATAAAAATTAAGCATAAGGTAATGTGGACCTGTGCAAGTTTCAAACCCGAAAGACTTTCACTTGAGGGGATGTGTTAGAGAATAATATAAATCATATCTTGGGACCTCACCTAACAACTTAAACTATTGGGTTGAGATAGTTTTTTAACAAGATTATTTTCGTATATCTTTCGTAGTATAGATTTTGTTTTTGTTTATATATATATATATGTGTGTGTGTTTGTTTAAAATGATTTTTTTTTGTATTTTCAGATCATTTTGATGTGCTGATATCAAAAATAATTTTAAAAAAATAAAATAATTTTATTTTAATACATTTCTAAATAAAAAACACTTTAAACCACTATCGTTACCACAATTCTATTATAATCCCAGATACACCCTAAATCTATAGGCAGGTGTGGCTCAAGCAAATGCATATATACTCTATATTATCTTTTTATGATTCTGGGGAGGGGTAGATAGAATATAATCCTGCTTGTCTCGATCAAGGTCGGGGTGCCTGAGCTGTATATTTCCTCGTCATGATAAATATGCCACATGAAACTAGTTACTGAAAAAGGAAAAGTGCTGTATCTTTCGATCGGGGGCAAAGATGGGTAATTAAGAACCTGCTTTCAATATATAGCATATATGCCAATAATTAAGTTATATATAATTGAAAAACAGCACCAAAGTGCCAAGCCCTCTTGGCGAGAACAAAACAAAGCCAACAAGAGGGCCACAAAAGAAGACGACATGAAAAGAAAGAAGAAAAGAACACTCTTAGCAGGGACCAGCAACTTGAGAAGGCGCCTCATCAGTTGCCACGCAACAGAACGAGAGGCCAGAAAACAATGAGTCGAACCAAGAATCCAGAAAAGAGTATGAGCAATATTATTGGCAGTAGTTTATCCTCTTGTTCCTTTTCTTTTTTGATGAAGATCCCTGCGCCAGACGCCAGTACTGGTCTGTTTTGCCTGCAGCATGCATGGTTGGTGTATGTTCCCTATCCATGTCTTCTACCTTCTGGGTTGCCCTCTTGAAGTGCTTCAATAATTCTTCCATTATATATATAATTCATTCTTTTCCTATGATTATGAATGGTTTTCTTATAATTGTAGACGAATAGATATACGTGATTGCCTTGATGATGGCAAGTTGCAAAACTTAGGGAGGTTATACATCTCGTAGGGATGAAAACAATTATAGTTAACAATGATAACCGTGTTAATTAGCTTTGGCTATGAAATGTAAACAACAATTAATTTTTTTTGTCATCAATCGCCAATAATCTCCCTCCTAACCGCTAATTAAAAGCAGATGTTAGCTTTGCCAAATCCACCTAGCTAAGCCTTTTTTCAGCCTCCATCACAATCGCACCATCAGTGTCCATCGATCGGCCCCACTTGCATCTGCCCATTTTCATCAATGTCCTCCTCGCATCTACAGAACCTGATGCAATGCCTTTACTGGCTAACAAATAATCAAATAATAAATCTGATCCTCTTCGATCTACCCAACTTGTCACCACGTTTTTTTCCTTTCAATATCTTGATGCCTAGGTAAAATTTACATTTGTAAGAGTTTAAGTTTCGTTAGGTACTGTTGTTATTGAGTTCACATAAAATAATTTTTGAGCTTTTATTTAACAACATATATAAGTTTTTTAATTGAAATAAATCTGATATATATCAAGATTAATTTACAAGCTACGCACGCTAGTATTAGAATATGCAGTTTAAAGAGAAGTGGAAGTTTAAGGAGAAATAACTTTTACGTAAGAGAGTATATTAAGAAGTTAATATAAAATCATTATTTCTGGATTTTTACCTATGAACTTATATTTTTTTAATTGAGATAGTTATTTGATATGTATACATATTTGACTGGATTATGAACAAAAAAAAGAAAGTGAAGTGTTAATTAATATACAAAATATATAATTAGATTCTAATATCCAGGGATAAAGTCAGAATATTGGGTTTGGGCCGGAGGGTCAAATTAAAAACAATTTATAAATATGTATTAATTAATGACGTGAAGAAAATATTAGTGTTCATGCAATAGCGTGCCGTGCACCTCTAATAAGACTAAAATAAGACAAACCCCTGTTTGAAATGAGATTTTTATTTATAATTATAATCATAATTGATCTTAGCCTCATCTGAGAAACTTTAAAATATTTTGGGTGTAACTAGCAATGAAATGTTAAAATTGAGTGTTTGGAAAAATCTCTCTTTTGCCAAATTTATCAGGCTTTTAATTTCTTTTTCTAGAAGAACGATAATTCTAGCCTAGCTACCAAAGTGTATATATATATATATGGTATGTATTTTCCAACCCAACCCAAGCCTAGCTAGCTATGCTAGGCTAGGCAACACATGAGCGAGGATGGCAACTTATTGGATGCTCATCAATACGATTAAACAAAAAGCAATATATCAGGGAATTCCTTTAGCATTTGATCAACTAGACAGGAGATAGCCGTTTCGATGAAGACTAAAAGTTACAAGGATTTGACAATTTCTCAGAAAAAGACTGGCCATAAAGAGAAATGAAGACAAACTACAATTGTTCAATAAAAGAGAGTAAGCATGGCTACAACCATGGCTACACAAAAGCATACATGACACGTGAAGTTGGATATCTTTCAACTTCATTCTTCGTCAGCTGGTGGCCATGGTTTCATAACCATGATCGCTTCTCTTTCACGACATTAAAATTTTAATAAAGGCGGCATTCGCTAGCTACATGCTCTTAAGTGCTATCAAAAGGGAGGAGTAAAGGCATAATCTATTTATAAAAAGGCTTTGAATTCCAAAAAGACGTTAAAGAGAATGTGATGGGGTTTAATATGTTCAAGTATTTTCATCATTTAAATATTTTTTAATTAATATGTTATAATATTAAAAAAAGACGGTGATGATGGAGATGGAGCTAGGGGGCATGCCTCTCCTATATATTTTTTCCATTTAGAAAAATAAATTTTATTTTATATCTCTCTCTTCAATTAAATACATTTTTATCTTATTATCTTTATATTTTTTGTTTTTAAATAATAACCAAGCTCTCTACGTGAAGATTGAAGACGAGCTAGGGAGAATAAGATGAGCTTGACCTCCTATATAATATAGAAAAAATTAATTAAGATTTCACATTCTTAAGATGATCAACCTAATTTTACATGATAATAATTTATTTAAATTTAATTTCTAAAAAAATCTCATTCACTATCTTATGGATTCAATAAATTCAGTAAGAGAAACTTTTGGTGAAGTTAGTATACTACTCTTTCAAGATACTCATAATTAAATAAAGATATAATTAATTAATGTTTAGAGTTGACTAAGTATGATCGTCTCTGCTCAAAGTATCTACTAATTTAATCTTCCCACTTATGCTAATTGAGCACAAACAATATAAATTAATATGGGCACCAAAATCTTTTAATTCATGGCTCCCACTAATGCTAATTTGAACAACTTTGGATTTACAAATTTACATTAATTTAATTTAATTCAATTCAGTGATTCTGAGATAGAAAAGTCTATAATTCAAGCCATGCCATCAAAATACTTATCAATTAAGTAACTACTAATTTCTTTGCAGAGCTGGTTAAGAAATCCAATTAATTAAGTTATTAATTGGAGGGCACCAGATCGTCCTCTCTCCTCTGTGATGGAAAGAGCCATGCCCCACGTGCGTGATGCTTATCAGCTTTCACTAACTACGGTGTTCTCTATCACACGGTAGTCCTGTCTCCTACTTAATCTTGACCATTAAATAAGTAGAAGACTCGTTGAATTTTTTTCAGCACAGGTGGGCAGCCTCCTCGAGAGTTTGGATGCTTGTAATCTCACCTTTTCTCGGCTTCAATAGCCGTTAGGATCCCCCTCTCCGCCGAGTTTTCATTTTTAGATTCTTTTAAAATATATAATAATTTATTTTGATTGACTTGTTCAACTTAACTAATTTATAGCTTGAGGTTTAAATTAAATAAGTATTTAATAACTTTGTTTTTCAATCTTAATAACAAGATTAGACATAGTACCCAACATTACTAAATAATAAATATCTGTTTGGAATATTTACGAGGCATATTGTTTTTGAAAAATATTTTTATTTGAAAATATATTTTAATAATTTTTTTATATTTTTCTAAAATTAATATATCAAAATCATAAAAATACTAAAAAATTAATAATTTTATTTTTTTAAAATTAAATATATTTTTAAAATACTTAGGATGCTACCTCAGCATAAAACTTCAACAATTGAAGCGTGCATCATGCAGGTGCGAAGCATAGTAACAAAAGTATTTGGGCAGCCTTTTCTATTGTTTTATGATGATGGCTATGGAGTTATAGACTTCTCGTTTAAAGGTATTTGATATAATGACAACTATATCCCATCCTTTGTTACATACTACAACAGTACGACGTTGACCAATTATCTTTTTTTTTTTTTCTAAGACTTCTCTCCCTTCCATTTTTACCTCCTGAGAAACACAAATCCACTCTCCCTGGATGGCACGTGTATCCACTCTACTTCTTGATTTAAGAAGTATTTAAAAATCAATGAGTAAATATCATGCAAAATTATTAATCTCGGCTTGTGGTTATGGGTTGACTGATTTAATTTGAGTTAATTAAATTAATTTGAATTTTATTTTTAAAAAATTAAACAATATTATTTATTAAAAATATTAAAAAATCAAATTGAATTTTGATCGAATCCACCAAGTTATGGATTAACCAACAAATTTTTAAAATTTAATTAGACCAACTCTTACTGATAGGTTATTTAAGAATGTAATTGAAGTCATGTTTTTTAGAGATTTAATTTTTTTTATTTAAAATTAATTTTTTTTATTTTTAAATTATTTTGATATGTTATATAAATTTTTAAAAAATAAAAATAAAAAATATTATTTTAATATATTTTATAAATAAAAAATACTTTAAAAAACAATTATTATTATATTTCAAAACACCATTAAAACCTTTTAAAATCAAATCTTGAATCGAGAATCGTCCAGGTCTGATAACACCGTGACCATGTGGGAAAGCGCGTGGTACAAATTATAACTGCTAAAGATAAAAGGCAGAAGCATGAACCAGAACCAAACAGAAGACAGGAAAAAAGAATTAAGGTAAGAAATGAAATTAAAGCAAGCAAATTCAGTAGGGGGCACAATTGTCATTTTCCCATCTTAAAATTTAAGGTTCACATCTCTCTCTCTCACTCTCTTTCTCCTAACTGAAAACGACTGCAAGCAACCTGTGGTCTACCTGTGTATATATTTCTTTTCTTTGATCTCTCTTCTATAATTATTTATCAATTATTTTCCTTCTGTGGGATTCCCACACCGCCTCAAAACCCAGTGTTCTTGCCCCCCCTCCTCTCTCTCCCTCCTTCTTTCTGTTTATATACGTGTAACGTGTTCTTCTTCTTCTTCTAGTTCACAATCTCTCATTTTTTTCTCTGGGGTTCTCTTTATATTTTCAGTTTTATCGAATAAAGCTAAGCTTTGATCAAATGGTTGATATTCAAACAGTATGTTGCATGTGCGGCGACGTTGGTTTCCCTGACAAACTCTTCCGTTGCAACAAATGTCGCAACCGTTTTCAACACTTGTAATGCTTTCTTTCTTTTCTTCCCTTTTCTAGCTACCTAGCTCCTCATCACAATTATATATGATCATACATGTCCATTTATGGAAACATATCTCAATCTTTGCATCATCATCATCATCATCACCATCAGCTTAGTTTGATAGCTGCCCATAACTGGAATATTAATCTCTTTTTCACCCAAAGATAGATTTCCCCAGGCAAGTTTTCTTCGGTTTTAAAGTACTGGGTTGTTCTTCCTGGGTTTAATCACTGAGGTTAAGTTATCTTTCCTATCCTACTGTAAATTGGAAAAAGAAAAATGGATTTCCACGCCACACCCACCAAGCACCAACTACCAATACTACCACCTAATCATCATAATCATGGGCATACTTACCATCTCATCATATGATCATACGTTGAAATTTTGATTTTTTCTTCTCTCTTAAAATATAGGTATTGTAGCAATTACTACGGCGAATTTTCAGAGCCAATTGAACAGTGTGATTGGTGTCAAAGTGAAGAGAGAAATGCAAGACATGGAAACTCTTCAAAGAAATCAGGAGCTGAACATGATAGCGGAACACTAGTCACAAAACGATCAGAGTATTCAGGTGATCATAAAATCAAGCAACATGATCGCGAAGAGAATAGCACTACTAGTAGTGATCAAAAGGGAAAGAACCCAAGTGGGATTCCTTCTCCAAGGCCTACTACACGCAGGTACAAGCTTCTCAAGGATGTCATGTGTTAAAAGAAAAGGAGTGTCCACAGGGCTGTTCCGAAAGTACTTCTTTGGTTTTGTGCGTTGATAGAGTGGAAGAAAGCTAATTAATTGTAAGTTGTTCAGCTTTTTTAAGTGTTTTTTTTTTCATCACGAGTTTTGGTTAATTTGTGCTATGTTTTCTGTAAGCTGTTAATAAAATAATGTAAAACTTTCTCGAATCATCGATGGCTCAAGTTCTTAATCTCGTTTTCTTCATCTTTTTTTTTTTTTTTTTACAATTCCTCCGGTGATAGTGATCTTTATTTGTTTAATTTGATAAATGTAATCAGCTATATTTCTTAATACGTATAAATTATACAACTAATTAAAGTTGATGCATAAGTATGAGGGTATTATTGGATAACTTGTTGGTGTCAATTGTTAAAGAAATATTTACTGATGGGTGTATTCTGTGAGTGATCTAGCTGGCTGGTTGGGGGGTTTTGGTGATATCGGAGAGTTTTTCTGTAGGGTTTGTCTCTGTCATAGCTGCAGTACTGCTATTGGGAGGAGTTGCACCTCCTCCTCATTTGCTTTGTTGAGTCTCTTAAGGAGTATTCAATGCATTCGGATGTATTCCTTTTAGGCCAAATAATTCATATTTCACAGTACCTACACCCTGCAAGCTTTTACAGATTCATTGAAGGCCTTTAATAGCTAGGCCCTCTATTATTGTTGGCCAAAGTAAGCTTTAAGCGGGGAAAAAAAAAAACAGAAGAAGAAGGAGGAGAAGGAGGAGAAGAAGAAGAAACATAGCTCTGAGGGGAAAAAAATACAGTTCATGGTTGTGAAAATAAATGAATATTTAATGCTTTCTGAGGAAAAGAAGTTCATACAATACGGGCACAAGAGAAAAGGGAAAAGATAGCTGTTGTGGCCAGGATCTATGCCTTTCATTCAAGTCCTGAACTGTTGATATTTCTTTGCAAGCTTGTACTGTGTTGACCCGTAGTTGTGTGAATTATCTCCAAATTAAAGTACACAAACCGATAGGTTTTCTCTACAGTATCTGTTTTGGCTATTTATGACAAACCACCAAGGCCTCCTTCACACTGGTAATCTTTAATTAATTGAGAATGGATCCATGACCTTTATCTACCAAATTTCTTTCCCTTTCTTCTCCTCTCTTACACTTGTTTAATTTCTATATATTTGCTTGTATATATTCTCTCCTTCTTATCAATATTTCCTCCGTTTCAGTGTGATTGTGCTAGGTAACTCATGCAGCCTGTTAACGTAATCTTCGCCATACGCTGCGTCAATTATATTCCATCCACTTGCTAATCTCCTCAATTTTCCTCCTATCATCTCCTCTTCTTTCTTCTCCATAAGGCTAGCTTGTCTGACCATGTGACCTCGTTTGAAGACGAAGGAATCTTGCTGTAAATATCCCATCATGACCCAATATATCTGTCCACCTTTTTCTTCAATTCCAAACTATCATCGAGAGTCACATGGTTTAACTCCCATACGTACGTACCTTCGTCTATTCTGCACCAGGAAAACTTGCAATTGTTTTGACAAGAACACGAGATACATGTTCCCAAGCATAGATTTTATCAAAAGGAACCGCATATTTTAGTTTATTTTGTCAACTCAGCATTCTAATAATTAATATCTTAACTTATTTTTTATCAAAACTTTTTAGCAGCAGTAGATATATACATAATTTAGAACCCTGTACTTGGTGGTTGGTATGAAAAAAGATATCTCAAAGCAAGATTAATACATGTTCCTAGAACAAGGTTGGTTGCACTTTCCTTGAAAACGTCCTTGCTGTGAGATTAATACATGTTCCTAGAACAAGGTTGGTTGCATATTTCTAGCAAATCACATACTCCAAACGATGCCATCAGATCATAATATATACCAGGCTTTTTTTTCCTGAAATTTGCCTCTTGTTAATTAATGACTGCCGTTGAGTAATTAATAAGCTGATCTAAAATTTATGGTATACACCAATACACTTTCCACCATTCCATGTTTCCCAGCAGTGAATCAACATGTGAGATTAATTCGTATTTCTCCAAACTCCTAATAAAGTAAGAGTGTGGACTTAGGAGTATAATTCAATGAGTCCGGTTAACATAGAGGTCCTTGAAACACTTGTTAAAAACCATTTAATGATTTAAACTTACCTACATTAATTTCCTTTTTATTTATAGAATGTAGTTTGAACTCCTGAAAATATTAACGTATAAAATAATATTTTTTCTGATTTCTTTTTATCACAATCTAATAATAAATAAATCACAATAAATACATTATTAAATCGTAACTGCGAACACGCTTCTAAACACATTCTAAGTCTCTTAGCTATAATATTCACGTTTTAGCTGAGAAAACTTTCTTTTCCAAAGTAATGTACACTCAAATATTTTTTCCATGTAGTTTTAATTTTATTTACCTAGTGAAGTTATGTCATGTAGGCTCCATCATATGTATATGTCAGCATATTATATCCTTTTATAGTTTGCAATATTACACTTCTCGGCCTAAAAAAAGAACACGCACACAAGCATTCACGACCCCTCTTTCTCCCACATTATTCCTTTAACAAAATCTCCGTTCTTTCTCTTCCAAAGCGCCCACCACCCCAAAGAAAATCTTCAATAGAAAAAGCATCTCTTTATAGAAAATTCTGTCTTGTAAAGTATCTCTTGAAGACATGAAGTTGTTGTGTATTGCGTGTTAACCTTAGCCAAGCTTTATGCTAGATTTCGGGTTTTAAATGGGATTTTTTTTTGTATTTAAATGTATTTAAATAGCTAATTAACAGATGAGTACTACCTAACTGCATCAATTAATTCTTATATTGTAATGGATGTGTATAAATCGAATACCATGGCTGTGAATCAAATCCAATAATTAAACTCTTGGTGCTTGGTATACGGGAAGATTTAAAAAATAATAATAAGGAATCCTAATCGTGGCTTTTTTCTTAATAGAATCTAAGAATTCTAGCGTTTGGTTTTCATAAAACTATCAAATTTAATTGTCCCATCGATCACAGCCGATAATATTGGAACAATAACCAGACTACGTACATGCACAAATCAAGAAACGGTGAAAAGATAGAAAACTATCAAATTAATTTCAAGAATCTAATGTTCTCCAATACCACCATGAAAAGGAGAATTTTATGTAGGAATGTGATTCCTTTCCTGGAAATTTAAATATTTTTGTAGATGATATTTTGTGGAGTCTTTTATGACAATATCATCATTTGTATCAAATACCATAACTTGTTTCCAACTACATGTCTATCTTGTAGTATGTTAAATGGTAATTTTATTATTTTAATTCATAATAAACTGTATTTTGGTCCATAGTGTTAATTTTTAATATATACATATCATCGGAGAAAATAATTTTAGTACAATAATGGAGGTTCTAAAATTCAAACCCCTTGTTGCTTGTTCATAAAAAAATATAAGAGTGTGATTGGTTCTAAGATTGTGCAACCCAAATTCATGTAAGCTATTTAGGAACAATTGATGCGTCTTGAGACTTTGATAAGGAAAGAGAAAAAAAAGGAAAAATACTTTATCAATGATCGATTAAATAAAGCTATGGAAAGCATTGAAATGACTGAAAGTTTATACATTTCTCAGGCAATAAAATCGAGTGAACGATCGAAAGTTGTCGAAGAAACTATTGCCATTCTAAAATGGACAGTAACAAACACTCCTATGATGTGCGACCTACACATTTATGGCTGATTGATTGGTGAAATATTTTGGTCTAGGATTAAGCGGTAGCTACACCTTCATGAAGGCAGTCAATTCTAAGGCACATAAGATTACAAATATGTCCTATGATGTGCTGATTGTGTTGGATCGATGGAGAGGTAAGCAAGATGTGTTGGTTATGAATTTAGATGATTATGATATCATTTTTTATCTTGATTTCTTGAGAAAAACCAAGATTGTTTTGATTCCATATCTGAATGGAGTTATGATTACAAGTGTGGGTTGCCCATGTTTTGTCCCATATTGCAATATCCCAATGACAAATGCCACTAAGGGTGGAAAAAGCCTAATCTCGGCCATTGTCATTGAAAAGACATTGTAAAAAGGTAGGGAGGTGTTTCTTGTGACAGTAGTGGATGAGAAAGCAAACTGCTGTAATGAATTGCCGAAGACATTGCTAATGTGCTACAACAATTTGAAGATGTGATATTGCCTCAGCTGCTGAAGAAACTCTCACAAGGAGGGCTATAGATCATCGCATTGAGTTGGGGCCAAGCCATCATCTCATCCTCCCCACCAAATGTCACTTATAAAGTTTGTAGAGTTGAGGAAACAGTTGGGAGAGTTAATTGATTTTAGATTTGTCCATCCTTCGAAGGCTCTTAACAATGCTCCGGTTTTGATTAAAAAAAAGTGGATGAAAGTCTTCGCATATGTATGGACTATCAAACACTAAACAAAGTGGTAATTAAAAATAAATATCTTGTTCCTTTAATTCAAGACTTATTGGACAAATTATGTAGCTTCTATCTTTACAAAGCAAGAGTTGCGATCTGGGTGTTGGTAAGTCAGAATTGTTGAAGAGGATGAGCACAAAACGACGTGTGTAATAAGGTATTGTGCATGTGAATTCTTGGTTATGTTGTTTAGTTTAACAAATGCTTTAGCAATATTTTGTAATCTTATGAATGATGTCTTGTATGACTTCCTAGACAACTTTGTTGTTGTTTATTTAGACGATATTGTAATTTATAGTAAAAGGATGAAAAATCATGCAATTCATCTTTTGAAAGTCTTGAATAGATTGAAGGAACATGAATTGTTTGTAAAGAGAGAAAAATATGAGTTTACAAAGTCTGATATTATGTTCCTAGGCCACTTAATTGGGGAGGGACGTGTGAAGATGGATCCATGGAAGATTCAAGTCATTGTTGAATGGTCTGTACCAAAGACAGTCCCGGAGTTAAGATTTTTTTTGGGCTTATAAACTATTACAGATGATTCATTGAGGGCTATAGCAAGAAAATAGTTCCTCTTTCATATCCTCTGAAGAATAATCAGAGATGAGAATGGTCAATTGATTACTATCAAACCTTTGAGAAGTTGAAGACAACAGTAACATTAGCTTTAGTCTTAGGGCTGTCTGATTTTGATAGGCCATTCAAAGTGCATATCGATGCTTCGAATAGGGCTATTGAGGGAGTGTTGGTACAAGAGGGACATCCGATTGCTTTTGAGAGTCAGAAGTTCAATGATGTTGAACAAAAATACTTGATCCATAAGAAAGAAATGACGACAACAATACACTGCCTTGGTGTATAGAGAGTATACCAATTGGGATCGAGATTCATTATTAAGACCGACAACATTGTTAACACCTTCTTCAAGATATAAAAAAGTTGTCGCGGTGGCAAGCTCGGTGTCAAGAATTCTTGGCCGAATATGACTTTGTATGAAAGCATAAACCAGGGAGGTATAATTAAGTTGCGGATGCACTCAGCATACATAAAGTAACTGCTACCATTTTTACTATTATCTAGGTGGAGTTAGATACGTTAGATCGACTTCGTCAAGCTGTTGGGGGAAGATGCAGTGTACAAGAAGCTAATTGATCTTGTATAAGAAGGGACAATATAAGAAGCTAATCTATGAAAAAAATGGTTCGATCTTTGTGCCAAAAGGAGAGCTACAAAAGTATTTAATAACGAAGACTCATAACCCGTAGTAGGCTGGACTTCCAGGTAGAGAAAGGATGCATGTTTTTTTGTTCCAGACTTATTATTAGCCAAAGATGTATGGAGACATATAACTTTACATCAAGACTTGTCTAACGTGTCAGCAAGACAAGACCTTATAACAATGAGAGGCAGGCTTGTTACAACCGCTATCGATTCGAGATAAGCCTCAGGTGTCAGTTTTGATAGACTTCATTATTAGGTTTCTGAAGGTGGATGGCATAAACATGGTAATGATATCGTAGATAGATTCATCAAGTATGCAGTATTTATGGCTACCCTGATAATGTGTATAGATGAGATTGTCGTTGGGTTATTCTATCGAAATGTGGTAAAGTATTTTGGAGTGGCTTATAATATTGTAAATGGTCATGATATACGATTCACGGGCAGATTCTGGAGAGTGTTGTTTAACATGATAAGGACAAGACTGAAGTTTTTCACTGCCAACCATCCACAAACCGATGGGCAGCTTGAAATGATAAATGTTTTTCTTAAGGAATATTTGAGATTCTACATGACAACAATGCAACGAAATTGGTTGGAATTGTTGGATAGTGCACAGTTTTGCAATAATCTTTACAAGCCCTTGGCAATGGAAGTAAGCCCATTTAAATTGGTTTTAGGACACAACCCCAAACTTCTACCAAGATTGTTGTGCAAAAATCAGGTGGTAAAAGTCTAAGTGCATATAGGTTTGTGATGGAAAGACAAGAATTGTATAAGCAAGTCCAAGATAGCTTGTGTATGTAAAGCTAGAAAAATGATGTTGAAGTATGCTAACCAGAAACAAAGACTGCTGAAATCCAATAAGAGCGACAAGGTGTTGCTCAAATTAACTCAACAAATCAGGAAGAAAATTTTGGAAAAGTCAAAGCATCAAGGGTTGGTGCCAAGATATAATGGACCTTTCAAAATCATGGAAAAAATAAGGGTTATTGCCTATAGATTGAAATTTCTAGAACAACTAAAGCTTCACCCAACTTTTCATGTAATCTATTTAAGACCTTTCCATGAAGATCAAGAGGATCTAAAATGAAGAATGTCATAAAGATCTCCTTCAACGATTCACAAATAGTTTAACAATGGTATTGTCAAGATCATAGATCATCGTCAACTTGGCCAGCATAGAAAGAATCAAATAACTGAGTTTTTAGTCAAATGAGAGAAAAACTTGGAGGTTTTGTGAGAAAAAACACGGATTTGTGGCAATTCAAAGACAAAGTACAAGAATACCTCACCTTTATTCCGATGAGGATATCAGACTCTTCTAATGAGGGTAGTCTGTTGGAGTTATAAGCATGAGGATGCGCTAACAAATGCATGTTACCTAAAATTCGACAGCAAAGGATAGTGGCAACCTATATTGGGTAATGGTGAATTTGGCAAACAACGTATGTATTGGTTTTGTGTGAGTCATAGGTTCTTGACTTGGCATGAAACTGAAATAGGATGATGGACTTTTTAAGGTAACAAAAACATAGCTAGAATGTCAGTAAAGGGCTAGCATTTAGATAAACAGATTGTGGGTTATAATTACAGTAGTGTGGTGGGTAGTTATGACAGTTATGATCATGACATCTTGGGAAAAATAGATGTACAAATCATGGGGACATAGCTGCTGAACATGGGGCATGACTGAGATTGCTTCTCAAAACACTAAGATCATGAGATCATGAATCAAAATCAACCATTAAATTCATGGGAACATGGGGAAGAAAATCAGTAGATGTCAAGTATTGCCAACCCTGAGACGAGGTACTTACACCTCAAAAAAAAAATGTGGATAGAATTAATTTAAGAACACCAAATATTCCTGCAAAAATAGCATAAAAAATATTTGGGTATGACAAAATGAAGTGTAGTTTTTATTCTAAAAAATATCAGTTCTTTTTGTTATCATTTGTGTATGTCGACAATGCTTGCAACAGGTAACTAGCATATCCTTCTGGGGTGGTTTTCCGTGGATTGTGGAATGGTGATCGATGAAAACATACAATAATTGTAGGAAGAATTTCTTCACAAAATCTTCTATGATGATTCTGCATATGATTGCTTGTTTGTCTTGCAGGAAATGGTTGAAATTGCTACGATTAAACTTTTCACTTCCATCTTCTTTTCGTAATTATGAAATTAATGATCTCTTGAATCCAATAGAAACAATCCCCTTTAGTTGCATAAGAAAAATCCGAACCGTAGTGCAGCCAGGCATCGTAGGATGTGGGGTACTACTACATATCTTCAGTCACGATGTAATCAAAATGTCGGTTATCGTCATCAGTTCACTTGTTGGACTAATAAATTAGCCACAAACATGTTCGTGGCTCCTGACTTGAAGTGATTCTGGATTAAAAATTTGCTGCCGAGGACACATGGATCTTCTCTTCTACCAACACATGGATTCCATTAGCGTAGAAATGTCAACTCTCAGCATCCGCCATTTACTAGTAGTGTCCACTCAATTATAATGACGAAGTGTTGGGAAAAGATGATCCTTTTTCCGATATGAAATTAGACAAGATCACAGCCATTGTCATAGCTACATGCCTTTGTCAACCTCTGCTAAATTATTGTTTTTCTGTCATTAACAACATGGTACCGCTAAAGGCAGATTAGTGGGTATTGAGTGGGTTAATTGCTGCTTCTTGCTCTTTCATTTAGGTTTCGATTGATTTAGATTTTAGAAAGAAAGAATCATGAAAGAGAAAACATTTCTATGAATTTTATGATTATGGAGAGGATATTTGATTTATGTGTATTTGATAACGTAATATAGATATTTTAATAAAAGTATGTTTGGGCTGAAAGGGTTATAAAATGACGAGTTTTGTATGCTTTTCAATGATCATGTCATCAAATATGTATTAAGATTATTTTAAATAAATCAATTTTATGTGTTTTTATTTTGATACTAAAGTTTTTTTCCTTTTGTTATTGTGGCTGTTGTTATGATTTTTTTAATAAAACAGAGTATAGATAAATTTTTTGTTTATAATAATCAAATGTATTAATTAAAATATAGTTATTTAGAAAATAATCCCTGAAAAAATAAAATATGATGAAGTGTACGTGCATGTGCATTTGTCGTGGGAGAGAATGGCACCTAGGTTACACAGTTCACGAGATGATAAAGAGTTAGAGTCCTCTCTGTAGAGAGCCTCTCACCATGGCAGCTTGATGTATGTGTTTCGCATAAAAGAACATAGAAAGTTAGGGGCCGTTTGCCCAAAAAGAATGC
>Ga0307515_10010149_pt1 | contig 18085 bp, 18 predicted proteins | sample 17_EM_MG_FD_194513 | JGI IMG/M metagenome (GOLD analysis project Ga0307515, IMG submission 194513) | Populus trichocarpa ectomycorrhiza microbial communities from riparian zone in the Pacific Northwest, United States - 17_EM | ecosystem: Host-associated > Plants > Roots > Unclassified | place... | reverse complement strand
GGTAGTGGTAGTTGGCCCAGAATGGCGTCATCCGCGTTGAGTGATGGACTGAATTGTTGTAAGCAAACTCTGCCAAAGGTAACAGTTCTACCCAGTTATCCTGCTCGTAGTTGGAGAAGGCTCATAAGTACTGTTCCACGGTCTGGTTTTGCTGTTCCGTCTGGCCATCAGTCTGTGGATGGAAGGCGGTCGACAGCCTGTGGTTAATACTTAAGTGAGAGCAAACTCAATTCCAGAATTGGCTGGTAAACTCCTTTCTGCGATTGGTCACAATGATGTCTGGTACCGTGCGTTTGGACATCACGTGTTCAAAAAACATCCGCGCCAGCTCTGGTCAGTCGATAAGCTTCCTGCAGGGGAGGTAGATTGCGATTTTCGTCACTCGATTGACAATAATTAAGATTCCCGTATACCCGGAGGCGGTTAACTCAGGGAGGTTCGTGACTAAGTCCTTGGCCACTCCTTCCCATGGTCGTGATGGTGGTGGTAGCGGCATGTTTGTGCCGTGATAGGCGTGTTGCAATGCGTTGATTCGGTGGCATAGTGCGCATCTGGCGATGGATTTTCGTACAGTGGCGTCCATCGTGAGTCAGTGGAAATCCTGTGATACCCACTCGGGGGTTTTGAGAGCTCTGAAGTGGCCGGATTCTACGTTGTCATTGAAAAGGCTTATTACTTTGTTGCAAAGCAGGTCATCCTTTGGTACATATATCCTTCCTTTGTAGGTGAGAACTCCACTGGTGACATTCCATTGATTGCACGGTTCTTCCTCTAGTTCGTCAATTCTTTGCAGGTCAGAAGAATCAACAATTGGAGTGCCAACAACCCTGTGTTTCACGTCGGCAGCCAACGCTTCGATAGACTGAGCTGTGTTGATTTCTTGAAAGAGGTCATCGTATGGTTCAACGGTGGTAGTTGCTAGGTCTGCTAGCAGTCGCATGGTCGGTCTCTAGCAGCCGATTTCGTAGTCGGGTCTTCTTGATGGTCCATCTGCCGGGTATTTCTTTCCTTCTAAGTGTTCAATGACAAAGTCATAAGAGGATAGGATTTCCGCCCACCTGGCCTGTCTTTGGGCGAGGACTTTGGAGGTTTGGAAGTACTCGAGATTCTTGTGGTCTCACTGAATCAGGACCTTGGGATTGGCGCCCTAGAGATATTGTTTCCAATGTTTCAGTGTCTCGACAATCGCCAAGAGCTCCCGATCGTACGTGTCATAGTTCTATTTGGCAGGAGAGCATATTCGAGACTGCAAATTGCCTGGGCAAAGAATCACGAATCCAACGTACTGGTCAAAGATGCCGGCGTATGCGAAGCTGCTTGCATCGGTCTGTAGGATGATTGGTCTTTGAAGGTTGAAATGCTGGAGGATCGGTGCTTCAGTAAAGGAATTTTTAGGTTTTTGAAATGCGAGTTCAGCATCACGAGTTCATTCCCACTTTCATGAGCCTTGGGTCTTTAGCAAGTTCAATATGGGAGCCGTCACCTTTGCATATTTCCAAATGAATCTCTGGTAGAAGTTCGTGATACCAAGAAGCACTTGCACATCACAAACCGATTCCGGAGTCGCCCAGTCTTCGATCGTGGATATGCGATCTGTCTCCATGCCAATTCCATCCGAGTTGATGACAAATCCTAAAACACCAACTTCTTGAACCCCGAATTGGCATTTCTCGGCCTTGCAATAGATTCCAAATTCCTGTAGGCTTTGTAGCACCTTTCAGGCATGGTCTTCGTGCTCATTCTCATTGGCTGAGTAGATGAGTATGTCGTCAAGGTAACACATGGTCAAGTCGTCAATATAAGGCCATAGACAATTGTCAATGTAAGCCTGGAACGTCGCCGGTGCGTTTGTCAACCTGAGGGTCATACCTCGGTATTCGAACTGACCATAGCAGGTTTGGAATGCAGTCTTCTAGTTGTCGCATTCTTTCATTCGGATGTTCCGGAGGTCTCGTTTAGGGAAGATACGAGCTTCGTGCACTCGATCGAGTTGTTCTGAAATCAGAGGAAGGGGGTATCTAATCTTTACCATGCGTAGGTTGAGAGCTCAATAGTCGACAAACAACCATAGTCCTCCGTCTTTTTTCGTTGCAAACAGGATCGGTGCAGCGGCCAAGGATGACGACCGTTGAATGAAGCCGTTTGCCATGTTCGTTTCAATGTAGGCATTAGGCTTCTTCAATTCAAACTCTGAGAGATTGTTGATCCGCCCATATGGCAGTGTGTAGTCAGGTTACAGATTGATCGCGTGGTTAATTGGCCTGTGCGGTGGGAGTGTCACGGCGTTTTCCTTGCTGAAGACCTCCACGAATTCTTGATATTGTGCTGGGATGTGACCCCATCTTGTGTTGTTACCATCTCCACATTATCTGTGTCTATTCCTATTCTCATCAGCCTTGTTTGCATTGAAGCGTGCTTTGGCAGAGTGGAGATGGGTAGGGGTCCCGGGATAGCTGGATCAGATGGTTCGTCGCAATAGACCACCCCGATTGTCCAGTTTCTCCCTTCGTGTCTCGGTGAGCCGGTAGCAGTCACTCAAGCACCGTCACTGTGTCACTCTTCGGCCGCAACTACTCTCAATGCTCCTGCTCGTGCATTCAGCATTCTGGGGTTTCCCTCACCTTCGGTGATGCGTTCCAGAGATTCTCCCAGCAACCCTTGACATTCTGCAAGTTGTATGGGAAATGCCTCAACCACTTCCTCGCTCGTTAAGGGGTGACCGAATGCGGTATCCCAGGGTAGTTGTATATCCAGGGGAGGCTCATCATTTGGGTTGTCTTCTCCGCATTCCAGCAGAGGGCTTGCGCGATCTGGTTCTCACATCGTCGCCCATTGCGATCCATTTGGCGTTCGTGGGGCTGACAATCGACCTTTGCTCCAGTCGATTTCCGGGTTCCTCGCCTTAAACCATGCCAAGCCCAAGACTAGGTCATATGCCTTCATTGGGACGACTAAAACCTCCGATTCATCATCGGGTTCAAGATATTCAACATACTGAGGCAAGAGACTTGCCTTTCGGCTCTCCTTTGCAGACATCATCACATGGCCATTGGGACCCTGGGTGGATGTGAATGCTGGTTCGTGGGGCAATTCAAGTTTCCTGAGTAGGCTCCGTAATATAAAGATGCTCGTTGCACCACAGTCGATTAGTTCTTGGACTCGCTGCCCGTTGCCGTGCATGTTTCATACAAGGACTTCATGGATGATATGGGCTGAATCCGGTCTCTCTGTGCCGCATAGGTATTGGCTTGACATCAGAGCCCGACCTTCCAGAATGACTCTTGATTTTAAGGTGATTCGGTGTGGTTGTATCTCATCCAAGGTTGCAAATAAGGCTCGGTTTCCCAAGTTCTCCAATACTAACTCCGGATCATCCAGCATCTCCTGTCAAGTTGAATAGCGAGACAGGTAGACTAGTTTTTTTGCTGCTGCGTGTCGAATGACTTTAGGCACTTGATTTGTTTTCCGTCATAGCCACTGTAATTGCTGGAGTTCCGTTCAGGTGGGTTCGACTTGCCATATTTGGTAGAAAGGTAGGTTCTGTGGACTCCGCTGCCGCAGTGAGTGCATTGCCGGCTTGCCTTTCGGCTTGCGTAGACTTCCGTTGTAAGCCACGGCGCTGGTCCTAAGTTGGCACGGCTGCCTCCACTGGATTCATTGGACTTGCCCGATTTTGAATTACCGGTATGGTTGGAAATATTGGAATTACCAGAAGTGTTTTCCACAGGTTCGGAGATGGATGGTTGAAAATGACTTTTCTGATCGCCCCCTTTCTGTGACTCCCCTGCTTGCCTTTGCTGTTGCTGTCCCCCGGGCTGTTTGTCGTCCTGTTTGAACTGCGAGGCCGCCGCACAGTTGAAGAGTTGGTCGAGTGTGTCAAACCTGTCATTGCTGCTGGAGATCGACTGTCTGACTTACGTCTGAAGTGCGTGCCGCAGGCCCGCCCATGCCATGTCGTATAGGACCACTTTGTGCATTATAAGGTTCCACCCAGCTCTCCTCCAATTTGCTTTCAAGCGGTTGGCATAAACTCGGACTGATTCCGTTGGTAGTTGCTGGTACTCCTGTATGGCTTTTGTTGCTGAATTGAGGCGCCAATCTTTATCTCCATACATCTTTTGAAGTTCGTTCATGAAGAGTTCGAAGTTCTCCAAACACGGGTCTTTGGACTCTTGTAGGTCGCTAGCCCACTCGGATGGGTCCGTATGTCCCGTCTGTTGCTGAGATAGATCTGGGTGGTTATCCCAGGTGTCGAGAAAAGAGACTGCATATTTGACTTGATCGAGATCTCCTCTAGGGAATAGGTGCTTGTGGGATGTAAAGTTTGATCGTAATGGTTCGAGAAACATATCCAGCTCGTTCACCCTGCCGCAGTACCGTAAGTGGTCAACCATCTTAAATGTTTTGAACTGATTTGCGGGATTCTCTGGTCAGTTGGTGGTCTGGCTGCGGTTGAGTTCGGTAAGCATTCGGGTTCTCTCCTCTTTCCATTCGGCTTGTTGTATGAATAGGAGGTTAAGTAGCATCCGGTTCTCTTCAAGCATCCCCTTTTGGTCGTCTTCAGTTGTCTTTGACAAGATGTTGTCTCTGCCTCAATTATCCTCGTCCTCTGGCAAAGTTGATTCATCTTCGTCTTTGTCTTGGCCTTCATCGTCAGGACCGCGGGCTTTCTCGTGAAATTTAGTCTTGACTGGATCGTCAATATTGATTTTGTCTTCTGGTACGACCGAGCCGCGGCCTGTAGGAATAGGTGTGATTCGGCTGGGCGATGCTCGAAGGGATTCCATGCTTGCACGTGTGTTAGGCATATGCAATTGGCTTCTCCGTATTCTCTTTGGAGGCATGGTAGGTAGTTGACTGTAATTGTTTCATTTCGTGTCTGTCACGACGCATTAGTTTAAGGGGTGAGCTCGCGTGATCTGGTGAGTGAAACGTATCCAATTTCTGAAATACCGAATATTATAAAACGGCGCATACGCCAGTGCACGGCAGTAAAGGGATGTGGTATGGTGTATGGTTGCACATGGGCGCGACCGAGATAAAGTGTAGAAGTAAGTGGTAAGATATTTGGTAGGGAGCTAAGTCTCCGTCACGATGTCCATATAAGGTTGGCAGTTACCCGGAGCTGAAAACCTCACAGGACCACCGGGCAACCATAACCACGCATACGTAACAATGCCGTTGCAGCAAGACTGAAAATGATTCACACTCCGGTGACGGTCATTGTCAAGATCGGGCAGGGTTCGTGAATATTTCCCTTTTGCCTAAAAAGGCAGCCAATACATTGATTATGTATGACAACGACTAAGTCAGTTTGTAATTACCTGACTTACAGAACTAAGAATCGTTGACACTCCATTGACGCTCATTTTGCCATAGGCGTATCTGCAATATGCAACCATTTCATTTGGCATAGAATATCATTAATGGTGTTTTGGCAGCCATTCTATCGGCTTCATGTACTTTCTACTTTATCACTGAATTGTTCTACAATTATGCACATACATATATCATTTCAAATATACTTTCAAGTGTCCACTAAATGTAGATAATGATAATACTCAAAAATCTCGTTCCTTTCTGTCAATGCTCGTCTGCACTGTCAGGTTCGCTCAATAGGCTGCTGTGGCCTGCAGAATGAATGTTAGTTTTGTTACCATGCAGCAGATAGTGTACTAAGCGGTGGATGTTCCTTCATCAGTCAGCAAATCTGGAATGAAATCTTTATCCTGCTTGCAATCCTTCACATTCGCGTCAGAATCAAAAACGTGAGCGTTGGGAAGAGGAGTATGTATATACACATGTCCTGGTGGCACACCTTCGATTCGGGAACTATCAGCTCCCACATTGTCACTAGATGTCACTGGTGGCGTTCCAGGCGTATGTGGTGCCAGTTCTTCTGGAGAAGCACCCTTTCTTTTGCCCAGCCAGCGTATCCGTGGATACTTTGCTGTGCCAGTTGGGCACGGAAGGAATCCATCTGTTTGATTTTCACAAACCATCACTGGGTGTCGTTCCATCGCAGCGTTCACTTTTCTATGCCCAGGAAACTCAACTCCCCACTTCTTCTCATCGCGGACTTTGGCGCGAGGTTTCTTGTTTGGGATTCGCCTTTGTCCAATTGCAGCGCGCAAAAACCCTCCTTTGGCCATGTGGCCCATATTCAACCCAAGGCACATGTCGCACTGCTCTAGCTGGACCCGACTTCCATGCCTTGCCATAGTAGCTGGCATGTTGTAAACCTACAACAAATTAGTTGCTGCTTCTGAATATGAGATTTAGCAATTACCTTCACTAAATCCGACTACATAGCCTCGTCCAAGGTCTTCAAAGCCTGTTTCATCCACTCTTGGTGATGCTTATCACGAAATTAGTCTGCAAACCTCCCCGAACTGACAACATCACAATTTTTCATTTTGCGGACTGTGTGGATAGACGCCTTGGTTGACAATGTTGGTTGACCATTACGGGCAGCAATGGATTGGTCACGTAGCTCTTAACTTACACCGACTGAACATTATGTTGTTTGATGACGGCCGTCTACCTCGCTATGGATTTACTCGCATCCAATCACGAGCTGCTCCTTATTCCTGCTGCTTCCATTTCTATGGACCCTTTTTCAATGTGCATCCTGGGTCACATGATCAGTGGCTGCATTGGCAGCGTCATGGTGGACTAACTCGTGTCTGCATTGCTGCTTTCTCTTAGCGGGTGGCTCATTGGATGAGGCGCCTGTTGTTGGGCTTAATTCGGATCCACTCGCACCATGCTGAGGTATTCGTGGAGCCATGTCTTGCTGTTGAGGAAATGGTTTGGAAGATGATAATGAAAACAAGTGGGAAGTCTTGAACAATATGCAGTTAGCTTCAAGTCAAAATGGAATGAGTGACAGCCAACTTGAATGTTCTACTCTAGACAAATCCCACTGGGTATAGCAGCAGGTTGGAGGGGGTTCCAATGGTCTGGAGATTCGCAGTAAGTCGGTCCGATGTTGTTTGACTGTTCACCGGGATACATTGTGGTGAATGACAGTTGAAATCTCTGGTTTGATATATATACAAACGACACTCATTGAACGAAAGGATGTCTGTTGATGTTTCTCTCAAGACATCCCTCGCATCTTACACCAAACAAACGCTAACCATCAAGTATTGTTAACTGATTAGGATTACTATTCCAAATGAATTGACAGTCAAAACGCAGATTTTGAATTGTTCAAGTTGATCACACATACCTACCTTGACCTAAAAGACACAGCTCGCATCCATGTGGTCCATATCTGGCAATGTCCAACATCTCACCCAACAACAAAGTCAACTCAGGATGCAAGGGTCAATGCTCCAAAAAAGAACTGTTCGCCACATCCGGTGGGCAAATACGGCAAATTAACTAAGCAATCCACACCACAACATCATCTAGTGAATGAACGTAAGAGCAGGTTGGAGGTAGAAGGGTCTGAGTGTTGGGAGTATTACACAGCGTACAATCTGAAAAGAAGCTTTCGGTGGTGAAAAGACGAACAACACACTGCTTGAGCAACGAAGAGAAAGATAAATAAATCGAGGATTTTGTTGATACAGATTTCACTGTGGCAACAAAGCGAGTTCAAGACGCAGAGACAGCGATTATAAAACCGCAGGAACTGATGAGAAATGTTGAAAAGGTGCAATCGACAACCGGAAAGCCCAAAAATCATGTGAGCAGATGTTGAATGCCAACAGAGAGAGTCTGGGTGATGCTGCAATTTCCGATGATGAGCAGGATGTGGAAGGCGAGGCAGATGATGAAGAACATAAACAGCTGGGCAAGATAGGTGAAGATGACGAACCCGGCTGGGTGATGGGCACAATCTCCAAAACACCAAAGCAACATATAGAGAGTTTTCGGTGGAAGCATATGAGGCTTGATGGATTGGCACAACTGGGATGGTGGGATATGGCATACAACTTCCATAAGAGAGATATGAAGTACGGGACGGCCAAATTGTCGGTTCCGGCAGTTGTCAAGCCACAAACAGGCATGACTGCAGCCACACCATCACCTCCAACATTTGGCGAGCTGTTGCAGACTCTAGTTAATGTCCACAGACAATTGGAAATGCCACAGGGGACTTCTCGTCCGTGATGTAGTCAAATGGGGCAGGGTTTCGAGAAACCACAGCCATGTGAATGCATAGTGTCTCTCCCGCCCGAAGCCGCACCCGATTCATTACCAAACAAGACATAGGACCCTGTTGAACCTGTAAGGTTTTACCCCAGGATGAAGTGTCCCTAGCTAATTACGATACAGAAATCGAATTCTGATTATGAAATGGTGACGGCTCCTGTGTTGCCTGAGGAATAGATAGCCATATACTTAATTATAACAACATATCTTGATGAGAAGCAATTCGTGTACCTATTTTGCTACGTGTCAGCTCTTGGTAGATTTCAGTGACCAAATTGTGAGACATTATATGTGGTCAGTGCATGTGGAAGGGTCATATGGGCTATGCGTAATGGCTAAACTCCAAATCATGTTCATAGATGACTAACAAACATGATATCGACCTGCCTCTTAGAGTTAAGTGAGAAAGCAAAACCTAAATTGGAGATGAAATGTACGAACAAAATTAAGTCAGTAATGTCATACGAGTCGTAGAAGCAGCAGTCAATCTTCAATTTCAACCCGGATGAATGACAGCTGTCATTCTGCATCAATCTGTGCATCTAACTGCATAACTCTTCGCTCAGACCTGCTGCAAATAGTCGAGATTTTGACAAGTGCTTGTGGTAGATCAGGGAAATCGAGGAGAAGGAGCTGGAAACGGAAAGCTGAGGAAGTCAGGCTATATATATCAACAACTAGTGGATGGACTTATATGCCATCAATTGCCGGCCGGAAGTGCTCAAATTTGATCGACATACATCATTCATCTCTCAGATCACGTGTATAGTGGTGGCTCACAAACTGAGGGGCCACTAAGCTTTGGATGCAAATGATTATACATAGAAACGCTATAATGTCTGTCAATAATGACTATATTTGTTATGCATACAATTGTGGAGATTCCATTGACTGTTAGTATGTCATCAAGGTGAGCATCAACTGAGGATAAATAATTTTTTGTCTTACCCTTTCGGCCATGAAAGGGCTGCATAGTCACATCCTTCAAAAATGGAATTATTGGCCATCTTAGAGGTAGAGAGGAAAGCGACACCCTCATTGCACCGTCCTTGAAATGAGTGTCAATGGAGCATTAAAGATATTGGGTCTTGCATCTTGGGTAATCACTGCGCTGTGCAATGGCATTAACCGATAGTCACGGTATTGGCTGCCTTCATGGGCAAAAACGCTAATGACAATATCGCCAATACCACCTCCCAAAAATGAGCGTCAACGGAGTGTCAACACACTTTGGTCTTGCATCTTGGATAATCAAATGGCTATGCAACGGTGTTAACCCATAATCAAAGTATCCGCAACCTTGATTGGCAAAAATGGTAGTTTCAAGATCCCTACTACCTCCAAAAATGAGCATCAACAGAGCGTCAACAATTTTTGGTCTTGCATCTTGGATAAGCAGAGAGCAATGCAACAGCGTCAACCCATAATTGAACTATCGGCCACCTGTATGGGCAAAAATGCTACTGATGATATCGCAACCGCCTCCTAAAAATGAGCGCCAATAGATCTTCAACTGTTTTTGTGGGGGCTCAGTGATTTACACTGCAATGAACTGGACTGCATTGTTCCTACATTGAGTTATCGACAGTCGGTCTTGTCAATATGTCATTGTATTCCACTTTAGAACTATGCATGCAATGTCTCACAGGTCTGACTTTTTTCTCGCTTGTAGCTCTGGAGTCGATATTGAAGAACCAGCTTTCTACTTTACTATAACATTACTTTTGACTGTCTCGCATGTTGAATTTCCCAGCTTTCAAATTCCTACAGCAATGTCAGATTCAAAATGTTTAAATACCTTGTCGCGAGAGGTTATGATTCTTTCCAAAAATGACTGTGTCTTGATTTGTGATTTCGGCGACCTTACTTTACAAATCATATTCAATGCCTCATGGGCTTCTATGAATGTAGGCTCGAAACATCATATTGTTTAGAATAATTTGAAACATGCTTCTTCATGGTGATTCTAATTTACACTATGAGAGGGAGCAGTCCGGCAGCCCTGGCATCATATGTATCGTTTGTCATCAAATTCTACACCATCCATCATAACATACGACCAGCTCAATGGGAACACCCTTGCTGGCAAGAGCGCACATCGCAACATTAAACAAATCGACACAGTTGGCAGTTACCACATTGCCCAGTTCAATAGTCAATGAACCAGTTATGGCCATACTAAAGAGGCAAGGAAGTCGGGGAATTACAATTGTAAGTTCGCAAAGGAAATTCATATTTGAGATTTAGGTTTTAACTATATAGACTGAATTGATAGGCAAAACGTTCCGAACTGGCAGTGAAGGACATTCCAACCGCCGAATTTCACCAAGACACCTGGAATCACTTCCTCATGTTAGGATTTGTATGAGCACATATTCCATGGAACCCATTATCAAACCTCGACCAACAACAGTCATAGGATGCATTGCGAACCAAGGTGGTGCTGCCATCCGCCAGCATGAGGAGCATCATCTCCTGGAGGGAATACACACTCACAGTGGATGCAATTAGAAAGCAATTGCAGTCGAGAAATAAAGTTTGTTTAGCTTTAACCGAGTCGACATGCAGGAACATATCAGGTATAAGGTTGGTCGTTCCTTACTATATGGATCAAAATTGGGCATTGAGGGAAGTACAACTCACTTCTGATGAGGTTGATAGCTTATTCTTTTCCTATTCCGAAAGCTAATTATGGATACTAGATCAATGGTCAACATACTGGAGCATGGCTAGCAGTACATTTGAATGAAGTTCTTGGTCATTGTGAGCTTACCGACAGCCATTTACTAGGAATTATAACTGACATCTCGTTCTCAAATCACTCGATGACTTGCGAATTATAATCAACCCTTGAGGCCTGTGGCATCGGGTGGCCTGCATTCAGAAACCACATACCATGCGTGGCGCACGTCATTCCGCTTGCTTCAGGTGCATTCATGAGCAATCTGGGTGAAAAAGGCCACACCAAGTGTTGAGAAGCCCATTAACACGATCAGCACTTTAGAGAGAATGGAAGCATAGACATTGGGAAGAGTCAAAGATTCCGCAAAGAGTGCTATGCTAGAATCCACATGGTGTGGGCAATGAAACCAGGTTTACCAAAGATAATTGAGAAAGTACGTATTTCAAGATATGTTGGAAGTCCCAAAATTGACCTTCATATAGCAGTGAATGCTGTCTGTATTGATTACGCTGACACTGGGTGGTCAGAACATGTTTGTTGACGCTGAAAAAGCTATTGTATGAATCGCAGTACTCTTGATTATGGATGTGAAGACACAGTGGAATTCAACAATGGAGTTGGGTGAGCAAGCCTACCGATTACATGAATTGCCCCGCAAGTGGCTCAAGAATCCAAATCAATGCCATTACCGCACACTCTTCACAACACAGGATGAGTGGACCATCGTCAAGTACATCATGGACTTTCTAAGGCAATTCCGGTACTATACCCTGTGGATGTCGAAAATGCGTACAGTTACTCTGCATCAGGTTATTACTGTGTTCAATGACATGTTCGAACATATCGATGGCGTTATGCGAGCTTTACCTAAGAACAAGACACAGAAGAAGGAAAACCTTCACTTAGCCGTGAAGTTTGCGTGCCAGAAGGTGTCCAAATAGTATGCTCAAGTCACTCCATCGACTGGTACGCTTCTAAATGCAGCACACATCCTTGATACTTTCCAGAATTTGCGATTGTTTAGAAAGTGGGACAAGAGAACAGATATAGATCCTGAGGATGGGACATCGTATACTATCCAATACAAGGAGGCGTTTCTGAAGAATGTGGAGAATGAATACTATTCCAAACATAGACGTTTGCCCATCATTAAACCCAAAAGCGTATCTTGCAACACTCTCTTCTCCTCCTCAATGGCTTCTAAATCTGGTTCATCTTCAAATGATCCGTATGATTTGTCGAGTTGTGATGAAGAATACTGAATGCCTGAGAATGTGGCTGAAACGATGCCCAGACAAAGCGATTGCGTAGCACGCTTTTTTACCGCCAGAAGGCTCTATATCAATAGACCACCTGAATTACCCTAGAACTGGGGGCGAATCAATCCGAATCCTAATGAATACCACGCCAAACCTATGGTGATTAGCAGTTCATTTTGGATACCTGTTATTGCCAACTGGTTGAATCAGCAAGAGGAAACACACCCAAAGTCCACCGATCTCGCCAGTGTGGCACGAGACATATTATCTATCATACTGCATGGTGTCGGAGTGGTGGCCAGTTTTTCTCCAGGGTGAGACATCATCAGCAGGTGGCCGTCAAAACCCACAGGCAAGACCATTCACGGAAATGTCATCACAACCCAGTTTGCTTGAGCTGATATCAGGACATTGGCACATGGTGATGCAGTATTGGATAACATGAATGCTGAAAACTACTTGGACATGAAGGGAGAGATGGAGCAACAAAAATTTCACAGAATGGGCAAGGTCCACGACTTTTTGGAGATATGGCAGGGCAGCCAAAACCTATGAGCTACAGAGAAGGAATCTCGCACTCAAAACACTCAAATGACAGCTGTTGGATAAATTTCACATACTGAAGACATGTTCAAAGCATCTTAGTCAAACATTCAACATGATGGTGTGGCTGCATTTCATTGTCGGAAAGATCACCTGTGCCACCAGCTGTTTCTGCAACAAACCTCCTTGGAGGAAGAAGTCAAGAATAAAATGTCCGCCGAATGCAAAGAATTGACCGTCATCCAGCTGTATGCGATGAGGATAGGGCAGCTGAAAGCATTCTGGACACCAAAAATTGGCTTGACAGAATTGGGGACTTGGACAATCCAAATGACAGCTCAGAGAACTGGCAGGCAAACAATGAATCCGACATACAGCTAGACAATGGAATCGAGGATCCCAATACCCCAGAGCAGCGGGATGTGAGTGCAGCACCAAATGTTCCCAGATTGATTCGGCCAACAGAGAGGTCAAAGAAACAGGCTGAAAAGATCTTCCTGACAGTCAATACAATAACAACAACAAGGAATCAGGGGAACAAGAAACAGTAGAACTCATTGAGTCAATGTATTTTCACCTGATGCTTTAACTTGTTTGACCAAGAATATCATTTAAAAAAAACCATGGGAGAATATTGTGCAGTCACATGTGAATATTGGTTACTAAACCGTAGTATAGCAGGCAAAATGAATCATTGAGCAACATATATCAATCTTAATAGAATGAATCCGACCAGGGCAAGAATATTACTAGGGTCGGCTTTGCCAAAGGGCTGAGTCTCAATCAGGTAGAATGGCTACTGATAAGTTCAAATAATTATGAATTCGATTCTTGTTGGCAACAGAATGTGAATGGAGAATGTATTAAAGTGAGAGTCAATGGAGCATCAACGATCTTTATTCTTGTAATTATGGTAATTGGAAAGTGATTTGGTTGCTGTTATGCATAACCAATGTATTGGCAGCCTGTATAGGCAACAGAGAAAGCGACATGGGCACTGCCTGATTCTGAACATGAGCGTCAATGGAGCGTCAACGATTTTTGGCTATGCATCTTGGGGAACCTAAGTGGCGATTGGTTGCAACCATCCATAAATGAGGTATTGGCTGCCTTCAGAGGCAGAAACAATAGCGACACACTCCCTGCCCCATCCTAAAAATGATTGTCAATAGAGAGTCAACAATTTTTGGTCTTGCCTCTTGGGTAATGTAACTGGCGATTGGTTGCAAACATCCATAAATGAGGCATTGGCTGCCATTAGGGGCAAAAACAATAGCGACACGATCCCTGCCCCATCCTGAAAATGAGCATCAGTGGAACATCAATGATTTTTGCTCTTGCATCTTGGGAAATCTCACTGGCGATTGGTTGAAAACATCTATAAATGAGGTATTGGCCGCCTGTAGGGGCAAAAACAAAAGCGACACACTCCCTACCCCATCCTGAGGACGAGCATCAGTGGAGCGTCAATGATTGTTGGTCTTGCATCCTGGCGAATGTAAATGTCGCATTGTTGCAATAATTCATATATGAAGTAATGGCGGGCTTTTCAACCGAAACAGTGCATGACATATATGTTACCCCTTCATGTACATGAGTGTCAATGCCGCGTCAAAAAATTTTGGTCTTGCATATTGCATAATCAAGCCGTCGCGTGGATATAGGTGCTCACAACAGAACTGCTAACCGCCATCATAGGCAAAAATACTGCAAATTACAGGAAAAACATGGATTCCAAAATAATCGATATCACAAACTGCAAACAATTCAAAAAGAGATTATTGGCTGTTGCATACGCAATTTTGATAACATACTATTATCAAACATCAACAATAAGAGAATTATATGGATTTAATGCTGGGCCCGCTGGGCGAACTGCTGATGACCTCCCCAATCCAGATGGATTGGGAGATGTCCATTGAGCCATACTGAAATTGATCGTTCAGGTCATTTGACAACTCCGACTACAAATTGGCCAACAGTTCACTTTTGACCCGGACCCGGACCAAAACCGACCGTTCTCAACTCTTCCTAACACCACACAGCAGTCACAGAGTGAATGGAATCACAGCATTGCTGTGACTTGAACTTTCAATCTGAGTCTCACTTCCATGGCAATTGGCTAGCCAGCACTGTTCTGAGTCTTGTACTGATGGGACTCATCAAAATCCCAATACTCCTTGAACAGTATGAGAGTTGGCCATTGCATGATGGTTTTGCTCTTGATGTGAAGGTGTGCTATGAAACAAAGTGGTTATTCCATCATTTGTCTGGCTCGTCGAAACTGGAGTTCTGATCCAGGTGCGTGAGATCCAGATTTCCTGCATTGGACAGGATCACCAGTTTGTAATCGGTTCCATATGTCACCATATCATCGACACTCTTCAATGTCTCTGCCACTCCAGGCATTCTGACAACCATGATTGGTTCAATGGATGAAGTACACGCTGGATACCCCTGGGTTGGAGTTATCAGAAGGTCAAAAAGGCGGCAGTTCGATATAATTGGTCTCTGCAATATATATCACTCCCATCATAATGGCGGCAGGTGACCAGGGGCCAGGGAACAACCATTCTAAATAGTCGGCTCGCCACGAGACTTAGATCTCTACGGATATTATTACCTATACATTTTCACATCACTGTATATACACACTTGGGTCCACATGTGGAAGCATATTTCCATACCGCCAAATTCTGGCGTATGCATCCTTACAGTAATATCGCATTGTCAGTAAATGGATTTTTTTCGCTCAAGGGATGTGTGAGTGTATGTCTCTTTTGACTATCAATAATACAAAGTCAACAAGTCAGAAATCGACTTCCACATGAGTCCATATACCTACTGATTACAAGAGTGCTGAGTCTTAGAAATTCAATCTTCCTGGTAAGTCATTTGTTAATAGCAGAGACAATTTTGGAGATGCACTTGGCAGTGAGAAGCATTCCAGGCCAACAATGTCAACAATTAGTACATGTCGAGAGACAACTCCTACACCTGCCCAATAAGAAGAAATCCTAGATATTCTATTGCTACAAGTACAATATCAATTGACTGCAGTCAATTGTGGAGCACCGACCAATGGAGAGATTGTTGTTGCCAAAAACAACTATAATACCCCCTGATGCATACAACTGACAAGAACCCAATGAGAAGTGACCAGTCAATGATATTTGAGTAACACAATTACATTGCACAAGCAAAGTGCAGCTATGGAGGACAGCCATTCAGGGAACACCTTCCGCCTAGCATTTCGACGAATACCCACCCACTGTGATAACCATCCATGCTCTACAAAGATGCATGCTGTCCATCAATTGACACCACTGGAGTCGTTCATGGTCGAGGGAATAACATATCTCTCAATTCAGTCGCGAATGCCTACAATAGTACAATCACCGATGCCTTGCACTGGACACCTAGCAGCGATTAGGAAGTACTACCAGTTGTGAACAAGTATCCAGCGACCACGAAACGAGCGAATTCCCCATTGATCCTGTGGTACTATGTTGACTGCGAGCCTTACTGTATATCAAGATAGCAATTCAGTGTCCCAATGACTAGCACTGGAGGCACACAAGTAACAAGACTTCCTGAGTTTGAGGCTATTTATACTTCAAACATCATCAGTGCAAGGGTGAGGATGATACAGATAATCTATATTATAAGCTCTTACAGTTCCAGCTTGGAACTAGTTGATAATAATCCGTGGCGGTTGGAAGGCGATTGACTGCTGATCCTTTAGGCCCTGCAAGCAGTGACTCACCATTGTCCAGTCATCAACCGACTCGCATCATCCTGAAGTGGGAATTAGCCACATGATATGGAGCATTCGATTAGGATTGCTAGAGCATCAGTAGAGTGGAACCAAGGAGGCTATACTTCAGAAGTGGTAACCTTTGTACGCTGGATGAGCAAGCAAGTGGCAGCGGCAGTAGTTGCGGCAGAAGAGCGTCAACATGGGAACCTTGAATGACTGCTACTGGCTCACCTAGGCATGAAGGGAGTAACTGGACAGTAGGGCTTGGTTCGTTTTTGTGCGAACCACTAATGACATGGCCTCCTGGATTTTACCCTTCATCGCCTCCATCCTCTGTGGATTCTTTAGCCAATGGAGATGAGAGAGCAGAAGCAGTGATATGAATTCATGTGATCTGTATTTGAGAGATATCATGTCATGCAGACAGGCCTGAGACACTATGGCCCTGGAGTGATCGAATGGCACAATCAATGGAGGCACTTCCTCATACAACCTTCTCATTGAGCATCTCGCAGGACCCGGCAACCCGCAAGATAGACCCTCTAGAGGACCTGATTATGTGATCAGATATGGGAAACCTACTGCACGACTGCACACAGCTTTTGCAGCCGTTGAACCTTACAATTACTACGGGCTATCACAAATGCCGAGGCTACCGACACACTGGCTCCCGACCGGAGGGCAGGACAGTCTTGCATTATCACTGGAATGTCATCTCAAGCACCCTGACCTATGAAGGGAGGATATACTGCAAATATGGCTACCAAAGCAGCTGCTAATGCTGTAACAATGATCACTGATGGGCTGGGCCGATGGAGTTCATCACAAGGAATCCGGAGAGCTCGAGTGCTAGCGCACATGAAATTATACAGAATCTAACCGCTTACAGCGATGCTTAAAAGGTAGATATACCAATCCAATGGCCGATGGCGCTGGTGATGGTGATAGTGATGATGAGCAGCACGCGGAAGCAGTTCTGAACCAGATACTGAATAAGTGCAATGAGGACTGCCCAATCGATTCTGAAGTGGATGGAATATGACCAACCAGTATTCCAAATAGTCTATCGAATGGCATCACAAGGGACAGTTGAGATATCTCCCAAGTGATGACCACCGCAATCTCACAGAGAGAGATATCACTGCCAAGGACATCACATGGAGATGCAATGAAAGGATTTCCGGAGGTCCAACCTGACAATGCCACTGATGATATATTTACTGAATTACACACTGAAGGATCAAGAAACTATCCCAGAACGGCATAGCGAATGGAATGCTGAACCAGCATACTTGACGACTAGCAAATGGCTATGGAGAAGCCGAATGGAATTGCCTGTCGGACCTCAGATATTCGGATTACCATCCAGAAGCACAAATACACTGCGCCCGAGTGTTAGGGGTTCTCCCCTGATAGCGGTAATGATACATGTTATCTCAGCAATTACTCGTGACTACCATTTGGAAGTGGATACCATTGGTCACGCTGCAAAACACCTTCTTGCGTAAAGAGACATGTCATCAGTCAGATGGCCTTTAGCGGGGTTTCATCTGAGCCGTATGTAATGATTTGATAGGAGCAGACTTATCAAGCGGATTCGCAAGATGATGCAATTATGTTGCCTTAGCCGGGATTTGAAAAACAATCAGCGGTGCACATAATTATACATTGCAC